>OGGZ01001240.1_pt1 | contig 22839 bp, 10 predicted proteins | sample 1571371 | NCBI WGS metagenome assembly OGGZ01 (sample SAMEA2582025, study PRJEB24529) | metagenome | biome: Human gut stool | place: China | collected 2011
CGAAAATAAACTCAAAATAAACTGATAAAAACTTTTAAGAGGAAAATTTAAACAGCCTCTTAATATATTGTATTGTCGCTATTTCTTTAATTTTACATTGATGTTTTCTTTTTCAATCGCTTTCAGCAGCTGATAATGGGTCGTTTCTACCGGTTTCACCATGAATTCCGGAATATTATAGGATTTGAACAGTTGTGCATCATAATCGGGATCTTTTTGCGGTAAGATAAAAGGTTTATGAGCTTTACCTTCCTTGTCAAAATAGGCCATGTACAGGCGGGTATACGAACCATCATCACGGCGGGTGCTGAACAGAATCCATCGTCCGTTCGACGACCAACTGTGATAGCTGTCGACGTCCGGACTGTTGATTTCCGTAAGCGGGCGGACACTTGCAGTATTCAAATCCATCAGATATAGGTCACTGCTTTTGTGCCAGATGTGGAAAGTACCGTAGTCTCCCAGCGTGAAAAGCAAATATCTGCCATCCGGAGATTCCCGTGGAAAAGTAGCGCTTTTCCCATAGTCGGATGCCCTGAAAAGAGTATCTGTTGCTCCGAATTTCCGGGTCGCTAGGTCGAACGATTTACGGTAAAGGTTGTATTTCACGTCTTTATAATCGTTTTTTAAATAAGTGTTCATCTCTTCTTTGCCCATTTCTTTTACCGATGCCGAAACGTAGTACAGGTATTTGCCATCCGTGCTCCAATAGGGAAAAGTTTCGAATTCGCTTTTATCATTCGCTATAATCTGTACTTCATCTTTCTCTACATCATACAGTATTAAGTCCGATGCAGCATCCTGCACCTCTATTTTTTCATGATCTTTGGTATGAAAACTCTGTCCGGTGTCGTTGGTAGAGTAAGCTATCAGCATCGCTTTGGGATGCCACGAAGGGTATACACCGCCCGAAATGGTTTCGGGAGTTTTCATATTTACTTTTTTCATTTTTCCTCCTGTGACGATGATGGTTCCTCCCAAATGTTGGCGCACATGCATCTGCATGTTACCGTCCCGGTTATAGTTCTGATAGGAGTGGCAATTCACGCATTGCCCGTTGTCTCCGTCAGAGAGTGCATAGTTATTATAGATAATGTTCTCTTCGAAGCTGGTTACATTTCGCTGATTGATGGTCATAACTTCATATCCCACATAAGACGGTTCTATCAACCGGTAGGATATATAAGGATCTATCTCCTCCGCCACTTTGTTTTTCAGCGGTAGGTATTTCACCCATCCGTTGTCTGCTTTTTTGAGGTAAATATCTATGTATAGCGTGTCTCCCCGGCTTTCGTCGAGCAGTGCTTTCCATTTCTTTTCATTCATCTTTACTTTTTGTCCGGCCAGCACCATCTCTTTCCCTTTATGCGAATAAATGCGGGTAATATAACTTTCCGCCTGTTCATTGATTTTGAAATTGAGCGGTGCTATGTTGCATGGAATTACCAGATCGTTATAATCGGGCGATATGGAAACCTGCGTCTGTTGTAAAATTGCATTTTCCGGCACTTGAGGGCTGCAAGCGCCCAATAACAGGATAGAAAGTAACAGTCCATAATATTGAATATTTTTCATAGCTGAATCTTTTTATTTGATGTGTTACAAAGATATACAGACTTTTAGCCATGGGCAAAAAACTGGAAAAGAAATAGGATTAACCATATTTCATTTAAGGGGGAATTTTCTTTCAAAAGAGGTTTTAGGGTTGTGTGTAGTGGATAATGGAATAATATTATCCTCTTTACTTCGGTAAAGATACCTACGTTTGCTTTCAATACTTATGAAATAGACATATAGAATTATATTTAGGCTTTTATTTCAAAATTTGTGATATTGTTTATGCAAAAATAGAAAGATGTTTTCTTTGAGTATATCAAAGCATAATTAAACATTGTTTGATACTGTGTAAGAGCATAGATCTTTCATTGCATTAGTCTATACTTTTAACCTATAAAAGTCTATATTTCTATAGGAAAAGAATATATACTTTTCCATTATAAAAAATACAGCACCAGAATTTATATACCGAAAGATCTTATATTTGTTGCTATTTCAGAATGAGAATGACAGGTGAGGAAAGAAAAAATGAAGGGTTTGGATACTGAAAATATATAACATTTTCTTGCGTTTGTAGTACGTTGATAATTAGTGTGTTATGTAATGGCGTTATTTTCTCTACGAGATTCGATCCGATCATCGTAGAGAAACAACTTGATTCTCGTAGAGGAATGAAGTGTTTCTCACCGAGGAACCAATCGGACATTCGTGAGATGTGACAACCTACATGAAAGCGAAAGACGGAAAGAAATACGGATTGTAATGAAAACGGATAATTGGTAAATGGGGATTTTAATTGATTTTCATTCGAGGACTATTCTTTGTAAATATTGGGTTTGGGTGTTTTATTCGAGGAAAGAGATTCTTATTTATATATGCTTTTATTGAATGAGTTAAATATAAGGGCGGAGAATGGGGCTAAAATTCTGTCATTTTGGTGGAATATTCTTTATAGTGGACGGATTATAGATAGAAATGGTGGAGAATGAAATAAAATTATCCGCTTTCTATATTAAAGTTGGCTATGTTTGCTTTTGGTTAATTTTTGCAGGATTTTGAACTTTTGTAGATAAATGAAAAGAAGTATAGTTGATAGAGAAAGTTCTGTTGGTTCGGGAGGAGCCAGGGGAATTAATGTAGGTGGCATGATTGCTGTCTGCTTCTATATTTGTTATATTCTGGGAGTCTATAAAGTTGATTTATTGTTTGGCATGCAGGAGTTATCCATTTTCTTGCCGGGAAAAGATTTTTTTCTGGAATCGTTGGCTTTGCCGGGTGGATTCCTACTCTATATGGGAGATTTTTTTCTTCAGTTTTGCTATGAACCGTGGTTAGGAGCTTTTCTGTTGGTTGTATTGTTCTTTTTACTTCAGTTTCTGGTTTGCCGGGTAATGAATATTCCGTCCGATTGCCGGCTGTTGGCTTTGATTCCTTCTCTACTGTTTCTGTTGTTGATTGCCCGGTTGGATTATCGGATGTATATTCTTCGTGATTCCGGAATGATTTATTCGCAACTGTTGGGAGGGATATTTTCGGTGGCCGTATTGGGGGGATATAAGGCATGTCAAAAACTTTGGAGCCGGATTCTTTATATAAGCCTTGTCCTGCTGACCGGGTATCCGTTGATCGGGTTTTACTCGCTGTTTGCTGTCGGGTTGATGATATTTTCCGATGTTTCCGTTTCCGTGCGCAGGAATTGGGCCGTTGCGGGATGGGCTGTCTTATTCGGGTTGCTGCTGCCTGTGGGATGTGTTCTGTTGTTCTATGAACGTGTCGACCTGTCTTCTGCTTATCTGATGGGGCTACCTTTGGAGATCGGTGAAAAAGGAGGGCGATTCTGTCATATTCTATTCTTGATTTTGCTATCGCTTGTGTTGTTGCTGTTTCTGAGTCCCGCTTATGAAGCAGCCGGGAGGTGGGCAAAGAGAGCCGTTTTTCTGAGTAGCGGCATCATTATTGGTTTGCTGTGGGCCTCCTGGCATTTTACTTATAAAGATGTGAACTTCCATGCCCAACTGAAAATGGAACGGGCCATGGAGCGGGAAGACTGGCAGAAGGTGCTCGCTGTGGCTTCGGAAACGCCCCGTCCCACACGGATTCTCATTATGTACCGTAATATTGCTTTGTATCGCACGGGGCGTTTGTGCGATGGCATGTTTACCTATCCCGATGGTTCGGAACCTCTGAATATTCCCTTAGGGTTGAAAATGACGGGCATCAGCGCACCGCGGATTTATTATTATTTCGGGCGGTTGAACTTTTGCTACCGGTGGGCGATGGAGCAATTGGTACAGCAGGGTGTCAGTGCCGGAAGTTTGAAATGGTTGGCGCGAGTGGCTGTTTTCAACCGGGAATGTGAGTTGGCCCGTAAATATCTCGGCCTGCTCAAAAAGGCTTGGTTTCACAGGAGTTGGGCGGAGAAGTATGAATCGTATCTGGAACACGCGGAATCACTGAAAAATGATTCCGATTACAAACCCATATATGCCTTGCAGCAGTACGAGAATACGTTGTGGGAGGATAATTCGGTGGTCGAATCGAACATATTGAATCATTACGCCAATTTGGAGTCCGGAACATCCGGTATGTTGGAGCTTTCTATGGCTTCCATCCTGATCACGAAGTCCGTGGCTGCCTTTTGGAAGAAATTTCCGGTTTACGTCAGCCAATTGAAAGGAAAGAAGATTCCGGTACATGTGCTCGAAGCGGCTTTGCTGTATGCCGGGTTGGAAAAGAATGAGCCACTGAAACAGGAAATTATTGCTCTGGCCGGTACATCTTCTCCGGTCGTCGCCCGTTTCGGAGAATTTATGCAACTGGTGGAGACTCTGAATGGAGAAACAGACGAACAGGGTGTGACGCTCTTCCGACAACGGTTCGGTGACACCTTCTGGTTCTACTATTTTTTTGTGAATGATATAAAGACCGATTGAAACAGGGAGGTCCGGCAACGGAAATCTCCATTGAAAAGAGTAATATGAGTTATCCCCTAAAAAATAAAATCAGAATCCATAAAAAGAACAACATAAACCAACAAAAAACAGCTATATACAATGAGATACAGAACCATAATATTGAAAAGCATTTCCGTGGAAGTGCAACTTTCGTTTTTCGGAACGGAGACAGGCTCAACCGAATGCCATGCCATGTTGCACACGCTGAATACCTCACTGAATGCGGCCGAACAGATAAAAAATCTGGAAACGGCTGTCGGGATATTGTCTGCCGACGGCATTGCCGGCAAGAATATGTCTTTAGTCTTTCGTCGCTATTTTATGAGCGATCCGGCTAACCAGTGGCAATTGTTGAAACACGACCTGCCGGGTGCCCTTTCCATTACCGGACAGGCGCCGCTCGATTATGCCAAAGTGGCGCTTTGGTGCTATTTTGTAGAAGATGCGACGGTGGAAGATGCCGACGGCCTGACCGTTATGAAACATTCGGGCTATGAACATTATTATTACACTGGCTTGAATAGTACGGCAGACACTGGTGAATATACACAGACACTCGAGTTATTTAACGATTTGCGTACCTCCTTGAAACAGGGAAATCTTTCGTTTGCCGATGAGCTGGTACGCACATGGATCTATGTGCAGGGAGTCGATACGCATTATGCCGGCATGGTGCGTGCCCGTAAAGAGGTATTCGATGAAGAAGGGCTTACGGAACACACTCATTACATTGCCAGTACCGGAATCGAAGGGCGTTTTCGCCTGCCGCAATCTTTGGTTTATATGGACGCTTATGCCATCCGGGGAATGTCCCGGGGGCAATTGAATTATCTGCATGCTTTGGAATATCTCAGTCCGACCAGTAACTATGGGGTGACCTTTGAGCGGGGTAGCATCGTGAATTATGGCGATCGGAATCATATTTTTATATCCGGTACGGCCAGCATTGACAAGCATGGCGAGATTCTCTATCCGCAGGATGTGATGGCGCAGGCCAAACGGGCGCTGATGAATATACTCGGCTTGTTGAGTGAGGGGGGAGCGAATTTTGATGACCTCGCCCAACTGATTGTTTATTTGCGCGACCCGGCGGATTATCCGGTTATCAAACCTTTCATCGAGTCCATGCTTCCGGAGGTACCGGCAATATATGTATTGGCGCCTGTATGTCGTCCCGGCTGGCTGATCGAAATGGAATGTATGGCCGTATGCCCTAATATGAACGATATGTTGAGACCTTTCTGATAATGAGGAGGAATAATATGAAAAAATATGTATATATCATTTTGTTATTGATGTTGTTCAACGGTTGCCGTGAAGCCGTGCCGGACCAGTATGTCGATATGATGACCACCATCCGGATAGAGCCCGATTATCGCGACACCGTGATTCCTTGTAATATAGCGCCGCTGAATTTCCGTATACAAGAGGAGGCGGATGATTATCTCACTTGTATCAGCGGTAGCAGTGGCGAGAAATTATATTGCTATGACCGAGATGTGAAGGTTGAACTCAAATTATGGCGTTCTTTGCTGGATGCCAATAAGGGAAGTGAGATTAAGTTTGAAATCTATCTGAAAAAACAGGGCATTTGGTATAAATATCCGGTTATCAAAAATAGTGTCTCTCCCAATCCCATTGACGGCTATCTCTCTTACCGCCTGATAGAGCCTTCGTATGTGACTTACGGTGAACTGTCCATCAGGCAACGCGACTTGACAAGCTTCGACGAATGCGATATCTATAACAACCAAGTGCTTGGAGGGAAAGGGAAATCACAGTGCATCAATTGCCATTCCTACCAGAATTACCGGACAGATCATATGCAGTTTCACGGCAGGGGGGATTATGGTGGTACGGTGATAGCGTCCGGAGGAAAACTGCGGAAAGTAAACCTGAAAACAGAGGAAACCGTTTCGGGCGGAGTCTATCCGGCCTGGCATCCTGTACGGAATCTGATTGCCTACTCTGTCAACAAAACCGGGCAGTTGTTCCATTCTAAGGATTTGCAGAAGGTAGAGGTACAAGATACTTATTCCGGTCTGGTGCTTTACGATGTCGATTCCAACCGGCTCACGGTGGTACTGAATGATTCGAATTCATTGGCAACTTTTCCCTCCTGGTCGCCGGACGGGCGGATGCTGTATTATGCCGCCGCTTTTTTCCGGCCGTCCGGCAAGGACCGGTCGGCGGAGATGGGCATGAGATACCGCGACTTGAAATATAATATAATGAGAATTCCTTTCGACGCGGAGACGATGACTTTCGGTTCTCCCGATACGGTGTACAACGCCGCTATGCGCGGGCGGAGTGCTACGTTTCCGCGTGTGTCTCCCGATGGCAACTACCTATTATTTACAGAAGCCGATTACGGCACTTTTCATATTTGGCACAAAAGTGCCGATCTTTATCTGATGAATCTCCGGACTAAAAGCGTCCGTCCGTTGGAAGAGGTGAATAGCCGGGACGTGGAGAGCTACCACAGTTGGTCGTCCAACGGCCGGTGGATTGTATTCAGCTCGCGTCGTGACGACGGTTCCTATACGCGCCCTTATATTGCCGGTTTTACTACGGCCGGCCGGTTTACCAAACCTTTTATTCTTCCTCAGGAGGAAACGGGCTTTTATGCTTGCTTTCTCAAGTCCTTTAATATCCCCGAATTTATGGTTGAACCGGTGAAGTTCTCCGTCCGCGAATTTGCCGGTGCATTTCAGGGGGATGCTATCTACGCCGAACCGGCAACCACTTCCGACGTCAGGTCGAATAATCTTTCAAATACTTCTCTAAAGCCCCAGAAACGGGGTTGACCTCCTTTTTGTCCACTTTTGTGGAATAAAATTCTACCGCTTATCGCATTCGATTGCTCTATCTTTGCTTCCGTCAAAAATGAGGGATAGCCGGGTGCACTGTCTCTTAAAAATTGAATTAGTTAACTTTAAAAGTATAGCCATGAGGAAAACATTACTTTGTGCTTTTTACTTTGTTATTATCCATTTGTCTGTTTGGGCGCAGGAACAATACACCCAACTGCCTACTTTCTACATTGAAACGGATAATCCCAATGCTACCATCGGAAAAAAAGATTATGTATCCGGTAAGCTGACCATTGTCAGCAGTGATAAAAAGGAGTGTATGACCGATGCCCTATTAGGCATTCGCGGTCGTGGAAATTCCACTTGGGGGATGGCGAAGAAACCCTATCGTATTAAGTTCGATTCGAAAACGCGCCTGCTGAATCTGAATGCCAAGGCGAAAAGTTGGGTCTTATTGGCTAACTATGCCGATAAGACACTGATGCGCAATGCCGTGGCCTTTGAGGTCAGTTCATTTTTGGGAATGGAGTTTACGCCTGCTGTCCGCTTTGTGGATGTGGTGCTCAACGGAGAGTTCATGGGCAATTACATGGTTTCCGATCAGGTGGAAGTGGCGAAAGGCCGTGTACCGGTAGAAGAACAGGAAACCACGGATACGGAAGAACCCGCCATCACGGGCGGATATCTGATCGAACTGGACGGCTTTGCTTCTTCGGAACCCGTATGGTTTCAGACGCCGAAGGGGCTGAAAGTGACTGTGAAGTATCCGAAGGATGACGAAATCAACATGAAGCAACGCAGATATATTACCGATTATATCTGTAATTTTGAAGACGTGCTCTTCTCTGCTCAGTTTACCGACCCGGAAGAGGGGTATCGGGCATGGATCGACGAAAAGTCGTTGATCGATTGGTACATAGCCTGTGAGCTGGTCGGTAATTCCGATTCTTTCTGGAGTACTTATATTTATAAGAAACGTGAGGATAAGCATCTCTATTTCGGTCCGTTATGGGATTATGACATTGCTTTCAATAATGACAACCGCTTGGGCGATGCCACTAACAAATTAATGCGTGAAGCCGCCCATAACCCTAAGGATTGGGTTCAGCAGATGTGGAAAGATCCTTGGTTCAGACATGCTGTCAACGAAAGATGGAAAGAGCTGGTGGCTTCCGGCGTGGAAGAGCATTTACTTACTTATGTGTCGGAGACTGCTTCTTTGATCGATCGCTCCCAAGCACTTAACTTCAATCGCTGGAAAGTGCTTGATAAACGGGTATATCTTGAAACGAAACTGTATGATACCTACACCGGCGGTGTGGATTATCTGAAAACCTATATCAAGAACCGCGTGGCATTTCTTACCGATAGTTTCGGTGAGGAAGATGAGGAAGAAGAAGAACTCCGGCCGTTTGAAGTTTCCAACTATTATTACCATATAATGAACCGTCACACCAGCAATGTGATGGATGTGGAAGAGGAATCGACAGCCGAACGTGCGAAACTGGTTTCGTGGAGTCTGTCCAATAGCCGTGTTACCCAAGATTGGATTGTCAGGGAGGTAGCTACTGGACGCTTTATCCTGATCAATCGTCATTCGGGATTGGCGGCATGTGGTAGCGGGCAAAACACCAGTCTCGTGCAGGTGAAACCCGATTTTACCGACCTGTCACAATTGTGGGAGATCGTGCCGGTACATCCTGATGTATTTGCCCTGGTCAATATCCGTTCCGGTTGTGCCATCGAGAATTACAACGGTTCTGCCGCTGATGGAAATAAGTTGATAGAGTCTAAGGCATCTCCCCGCGAATTGCGCAGTCAGCAATGGTATCTGGAAATGACGGAAGAGACTGTGCAACCCGAAATAGATCCCGATCTTCCCGCTTTTACTGCCGATGCCGGTTATTATTACTCCTTGATCAGCCTGTCCTATCCCGATCGGGTGGCAAGTATTGATCGCAGTGCCAGCCATATCGGTGCCGCTGTGATTTTAGAAAATCCGATAGAGGATTATTATGCGCAGCAATGGAGTATTCAGCCCATCTCCGATGGTGGTTTCCGTTTTTACAATCACTTTGCCCGTTGCGTGATGCAGTCACGTGGTGCCAATACTCCGGTGGTCGTGGAGCGTATCAACGAAGAGGCTCATACGCAATTGTGGATTCCACTGCCGGTGGACGAAGATACATATGTGTTGCAAAATAGTGCCACCGGCGGGTATGCCAGTGTGGAAAACGGAAAGGTGATAGAACGCGACGCTCTCTTTTTGCAGGTCAGAAATCTGCACTGGAAGTTAGAGAAGTCTGTGTTGGATGTAACGGGAATGAGTTCCACGCATACCCAAAAAGAGGTACGATGCTTGCTGACGGACAGAAGGCAACTTCAGTTTAAACTGCCGGCGGCCGAAACGAATGTTTGCGTCAATATATATTCTTTATCAGGAGTTTTGCTTTATAGTGAAGTGCTGCCCGAAGCATCCGGGCATCGAGTGGATGTTTCCGCTTTGCCTTCGGGGGTGTATTTGGCCGAAATTGTTCTGTCCGGACATGTTTGTCATCTGAAAATACTTCTACCGTAATAAATATAATGAGAACCATAAACAAAATTTAATTATTAACTCCAAAATGTGAACTATTATGAGAAAATTACAATCTCTGATTTTAGTTTTGATGTGTTTGCTTGCGCAACAGATGTTTGCCGAGCCAATCACGAATCCTGCGACGGGGAAAGCGTATCTTATTGCGCATTCCAGTGGCTATCTGTTAAGTCTTGATGGCACGGCATTTAAGATGATGTCTCCCGGTGCCAGTACGATGCAGAAGTTTGAATTTGTTCCGGTAATCGGCGAAGAGGGTGTCTATAACATAAAAGAAGTCTCCTCCGGGCAGTATATAATGAGTGATGGATATTATACTCCGATATTGGGAGGCGATACTGCGGACGATTTAGCAAAATTCAAGTTGTTGCCGGCTTATGATGATTATGTGAAGTTACAGAACGTAGGGATGTTTGCAAAAAATTCTCAAAAGTCTTGTTTGGGTACAGATGATAACAATGAGAATTCCGGAGTATATGCAGACAAAAGCGGTACGGACGGTAAACATTACTGGACATTGAGTGAAGCTCCTGAAGGAGCGATTACCATTGCTCTCGAGAATGCGATTAAGACTGCCGAAGAGTTATTGGATAAAGCACCTGTCGGTGATGGCATCGGGCAGTATCCTCAAATTGCATTCGATGCTTTGAAAGCTGCCATCACTACAGCCAAAGGTTTTCTTGATTCCGATGATCAGTCGGCTGTGAATGCTGCTGTTGGCACTCTGAATGAGGCAGTCAGCGTGTTTAATGCTTCACAGAAAATTATAGATGTTGACCCTACTAAGAAATATTATTTTGTTCATTTCCCAACAAATTTATTATTGAATGTTGAGAATAGTGAAGCGACTATTAAATCTCCCTCCGCTTCTGATGCGCAGAAGTTTACCTTGGTTGAGGCAACGGGTGAAAAGAATATTTATAATATTCGTTTAGCTGACGGAAGTTACATCACTCGCAATGGATGGCGTGTTCAAACCGGGAGTAATCCGGATGTGGATGGTGCTAAGTTTATTATAGAGTTGGCTAACTCTGCTAAAAAGCTTTTAAGATTTAAAGAGTATAAAACCGGAAATGGCTATTTGGGTACCGATGAGCTTACGGAAGGTTCCGGGGTGTATGCCAATAAAGGTGATGTAGAGAAGAGTTGGTGGACGCTTATGGAAGTGAGGGACGGTGAATTGATTACAAGTACATTGGAAAAAGCGATTTCGGAAGCAGAGAAACTGTTGGCTGATGCCGTAGTTGGCAATCTGTCGGGTAATTATCCGCAGGAGGTTGTTGATATTCTACAAGCTGCGATAGCGGCTGCTCATGAAGCTTTAAACGCTACAGAACAAACAGAAATTAATGCTGCTGCAAAAGAGCTCAATGAAGCTATCGGACAATTCAAAAACGGACAAATTGTTATTAAGACGGATCCGGAAAAACAGTATTACCTGATCCACTATTCATCCAATCTGTTGTTGGGAGTTTCGGGAGCCGGTTTATCTGTTCAGACACCCGTGGCATCTGATGCGCAGAAATTCCGGTTGATCGAAGTGGAAGGCGAGAAGAATGTCTATAACCTGCAATTATCAGACGGTAGATATGTCACCCGCAACGGTTGGCGTATCCAGATAGGGAATGATCCTACATCGAGCGAAGCTAAATTTACTGCCGAACTGGTAAGTGTTCAAGAAGGAACAGTACGTTTCAGAGAATATACCGGTGTTAACTTCTTAGGTACCGATAACATGACCGACGGTTCGGAAGTGTATGGAAATAAAGGCAATGTAGGAAATAGCTGGTGGATTGTTAAAGAAGCTGTTGAGGGTGAACTGATCACTTTCGGATTGGAGAATATCATTTCGAAAGCTGAAAAGATAGTGGCTGGTGCTGTTGTTGGTGAAGCAATAGGTAACTATCCTCAGAAGGCGGTGGATGCTCTGAATGTAGCGATTGCTGCCGCCAAAGACGTGGTGAAATCCGCTACTGACCAGAGTGAGATTACTGCTGCTATTGATGCTTTAAATGGAGCTGTTGGCAAATTCCTGTCTTCGGAAATATTTGTTACTGATGGTGGAAAAGTACGTGTCCAGGGTCGTAAACGCAATGGCTTCTTCAATGTAGCTGAAACAGCGGTTACACAGGTTTCTAACATGACGAGCGGTAATGTAGGCGAACATTTCGAATTAGTACGAAATGAAGATGGTAGTTACCTTATTAAAAACGGTGATTTGTATATGAATACCGACTTCACAATGGGTAGCTCCAATATAAGCTGGAACGTGAAATATGAGACCAGTGTGGATGGTGTCAAATACTATAACATCTTCCCAGCCGTTGATGCTTCTACCTGTATTGGCGATAATAGAGGTGAAGGTTGGAATCTTCAGACTTTTGCAGCGGGTAACGATGCTCTTCAATTCCATTTCGTTGTTGTGGATCTTCCTCACGACCCCAATCGCTTTGCTTTGGAGGCGGCTATTGCCAAGGCGCGTAACACGCTTGCCAATATTGATCGTGGTAGTGAGATCGGTCAGTGGAGCGATAAGAAATGTGAGGATTTTGAAACTGTAATAGTGAAAGCTGAAACATTGACAGGTGCTACTCAAGAAGAGGTAAATGCAATGACAAGCGAACTGCAGAAAGCAGAAAACAATTTTCTTGCTAACCCCAATAGTGTGATAAAGGACGAGTTGGAAGCCTTGTTAGTAACTGCTCGCGAAAAAGCTGCTGCTGCCGTTGTTGGTATTGAGGTAGGTCAGTTCTTCCAGACGGCTATCGAGACTTTTGAAGCAAAAATCACCGAATATCAGAATAAAGCCAACAAGGTGAGCGAACAGTCCGAATGTGATGTACTGACCGAGGAGTTCAGAACAATTGTAGAAGCTTTCGCTGGTCATACAGGAGAGCAAACAGTAAAAGCGGTATTGGATGATGCCATTCAGTCTGCCGAAGCTCTTTACGAATCTTTGAAAGATAATGTAGGAACAGATAAGGGCCAGCGTCCGCAGGAAGTGGTAGATGCTTTCAAAACAGCTATTGAGGCTGTCAAGGCGATCACTGAGCCGGTGATCGGAGACTTAAATACCTTGCAGGAAGCACGTCGGGCATTTATAAATGGTGCGCTGACGGTAGACCGTAAAGCATTGCACACTGCTATTGCCACTGCCGATGTCGACGAATTCAAAGAACTGGCTGCCGGTACATTCGACGGACAGTATCCGCAAGAAAAGATTGATGCTTTTAATGCTGCTTTGACTGCTGCCAAAGAGGCGGACACTGATTTGAGTAAGACACAGGCAGAAGTTGATGCCTGCACCAAAGCATTGAACGATGCACTGAAAGCTCTGAAAGATGCTAAGATTGTGATTGTATTTACAAATCTCGATGCTGCTTTGGTTATAGCCGAGCCGGCTCTTGCTTCTGTCACCATCATCGGCGAAGGTGAAGGCCAGTGTCCGCAATCGGTAATAGATGCCTTGAAAACCGTTATCGACGGGGTGAAAGCGATTGATCGCAAAGCCATCTCTCAAGCTGATGTAGATACCCGTACCGGCGAACTGAATGCAGCAGTTGCTACCTTTAAAACAGCTCTTGTGGCCAGCACCGGACTTCAGGCGCTGATCGACAAAGCACAAGCACAATTGGATGCTTCCGTAGAAGGTTTCAAACCGGGTAACTATCCTGTTACTGCCCGTTCACAATACCGTAAAGCCATCGAAGCCGCTCGGGCTGCTATAGATGTAGTAGAAGTCTCTCAAGCCGATCTTCTTGCTGCCGTAGAAGCCTTGAAAGCCGCTATCGCAAAATTTGAAAGTGCGGTGATTGCACCTAATGACTTGACGGAGCTCAATGCTGCCATTGCTGAGACAGATGCTTTCATAGCAGCACACGGTGACGGATTTACGGCTTTGAATGTTGCTCTTGCTAAAGCTAAAGCGGTAGTAGAGAATCCGGATAACTATGCAAAGAGTGATGTTACTAAGATTCTTCAGGATTTGCAGAAAGCCTTGAAAGCTGCTCAAACCAGTGTCGGTATCCGGGATACCCGTCTGACTTCTCTTACGATGTATGATGTGGACGGTACTCTCTTTATCGAAGGTCTTGACGGGAAGTGTCGTATCTCTGTTTACGCAACCGGTGGAAAAATGGTATCTTCAGTTGAAACAGTCGAAAATATCTACTCCGTTTCGGCATTGAATGCAGGCACGTATGTAGTTACTATTCAGGGTGACAACATTACGGGCAGCCGGGTGGTAGTCATCAAGTAAGTATAAACACAGCTTCCTGCTTTTCCGGCAGAGAATATAAAAAAGAATAACGCAAGCATTTCTTCGCAGGTGTCTTGCGTTATTCCCTTTTTATGGAAACACGGCAAGACATGGCGGTTTTCACATCATGAAGACTGTATTTTTAAGATTAAGAAGTTCGAAAAGCCTGTTGTTGTGAAACAACGGGCTTTTCTCGATTATCATAGATCGCCCCGAGAGGGGGGAAAATTAATTCTATAAGGTTGAAGAATCTTTCACCTTTTTTTTTTCTCCTCCTTTGAAATAATAGTAGAAGCCATTTCATCAAATCTTCTCTTCTTTTGCATATCGATTTTGTCGGTTTTGTTAACGCAGCGGCTTTCCTGTCTTATTCATATTAAGAATGATTTTGGAGAACTCAATTATATAATTAAAAAAACTAATGTGATATGAAAAAACTTACTTCTTTTTTATGTGTGCTTTCTTTGGCTGGAACAACTTCTTTGATGGCCCAAAACGATGCCCAGGCAAATCTTTTGTCTAATCCTGGTTTTGAAGATACCGAATTCCAGACTTTCTCGTACGACAACAATAGTGTGAAGAACTGCATCAGTTATGTAGCCGGTTGGGATGCTACCAATAAGCCCGGTGATGCAGAGTATAAAAAAGATGATTATAATAATACCGGACTTAATAAATATATGGTTCGTGGGCAGATTGGTTATTATCCGGCCGGTTCGGATACGGCAAAAGCCGGAAACAAACAGTATATCCGTATAGCCCGCTATGAATGGACGAAACCGAACGAATGGTTCGGTGACGGTGGTTTACAGCAGACTATCGATGTGAAACCTTCAAGGAAATACGAGTTGACTTTCCTTTACCGCTTGTCAGCGCATGCCGAAAATGGGACAATTGTTCCTGCGTGGGTAGCTTTCGAAGAGGTGGGCAAAACGGCTACTAAAAAGAAGCTGTACAATGAACTGGACGAGAAGTGGGTGGAAAAGAGCTATACATTCACTACAAGTGCCGATGCTACGAAAGCCATTGTGAAGTTGGGGGTGACAGGAGGTTATGTTTACGATTGGGGAGGTAATATCAATTTGTGGGCTGATTTTGATGAAGTACGTCTGGTGGACATTACTACCGGAACTTCCCTTAAACAATTGCTGACGGAAGATATGCAAATTAGCTACACGGTGCAAGGAGCTGCGGTGAACTTCAGCGGACTGGAGGCCGGCAGTGAACTGGCCGTCTACAATGTGACGGGTAGCTTGGTATCTTCCTTCCGTGCCGAATCGGATGAAGAGACTGTTTACTTACCGGGCAAAGGAATTTATATCGTAAAGAACGGTGATCGCAGGAAAGTCCTTAAAGTTGTTATCCCATAATAACTATTTATCTTAATTATTAATACCGGAAAAGCAAATGAATATCAGAAAATTCTTTTCATGTGTGTGTGTTCTGCTTTGCACTCTCTTTAGCGTACTGACTGCTAAAGAGGTGCAGGTAGAAAGTAAGCTGACAGCCGATAAAACGCTGGATAGTGCCATCGATCTGCATCTCACCGGAGATGCGCCGTTGGCTGCCAATGTGAAGGTGAATCTCACCCATACCGATGCGTGGCTATTCTTCGACAATGTGCGTCCGCTCGCGGTACTCGATACATATAAAGCATCTGTTCTCATCGACGGGCAGCCGTTCGAACCGGAAAAGAACGGACGTATCAGTATTTATAAGCAGGGCACGGTGATCATTCCTTACGGTCAGGATATTCAGCCGCTTGAAGCATTTACCGAAGCTGACTTTAAGGGGAGTTCCGCGAAATATGCTCCGGAGTTTTACTATTCCAATAATCCGGCCCCTGAAGTAAAGTCGGAAATGAAACAAGCTCTTTCACAGGACAATCGGATCAGCTCTTTTAAGCTGAAGCGCGGTTATATGGCAACGATGGCTACGGAGCCTGACGGTATGGGATACAGCCGTTGTTTTATAGCCGATGATGCCGATTTGGAAATTCGTGAACTTCCGGCAGAACTGAATGGAAAAGTATCTTTTATCCGTGTATTCCAATGGGAGTGGGCTTCTAAAAAAGGATGGGTCGGTGGTAATAGCCAAACGAATCCTCCCGAAGGATATCTTGAAGATCAGGCCGATGTGACCAACAGTACCTGGGTATACAGTTGGGGAGCGAATGCCGACTGGTGTCGCGGTCCTGAAAATAAAGGAACCTTGTGGCGCAATCAGGAGTTTGTTCCCGAAAAGTGGGGGTATGGCGGTGAGAGTGATTGGAGTGTGCTGTTCAATGACAAACGCCTTACCCATCTTCTGAGCTATAACGAACCCGATCATTCGGAACAGTCCAATGTCTCCGTTTCACAAGCCATTAAAGAATGGCCTAAACATTTGCAGACCGGTATGCGTGTGGGCTCTCCGGCTACTACTGATTTTGGCTGGTTATATGATTTTATGTCCGAGTGTAATAAGCGGAACTATCGTGTGGACTATGTCGCTATCCATGCCTATTGGGGCGGATCGGGCGGTTCTGTTGTGGTAAGTAGCGTAAAGGATTGGTACAATAAATTGAAAGAGGTACACGAGAAGACCGGCCGGCCACTATGGATTACCGAGTGGAACAACGGTGCTAACTGGACACACGAAACCTGGCCTTCTGATAAAGCTGCGCAGCAGGAAAAGCAGCGTCTGTTTATGACGGAAATTTTGGCTATGATGGATACTTGTAAGTTTATCGAACGCTATTCCGTTTATAATTGGGTGGAAGAGAAACGCTCTCTTTTTTGGCAGAATCTCAATTTGACACCTGCCGGAAAAGTGTACGCCAATTTTAATGCGGAGATGGCTTTTGACCGCAGCACAGAGGTGATTCCGACATGGACTGTCCGTGAAGCTCCCGTGCTTAGCTATCAATACGATAAGGAGCAGAATGGAATTATGCTTCGTTGGGAGGACGTGAACAATGAATTGGTGGATGGTTATCTGGTGGAACGCTCTGTTAATGGAAGCACTTATACGGAGATTGGTCGAACAGAATCCGGGCAGGTATCCTATATCGATCCGCTGATTTCCGCTTCACTACTGAACGGAGGAGAGGTGAAGTACCGCGTCAGTTCTTTGCTGGGTGGTAAGGTTAAAAAAATGTCGAATATCATTCAATACGGTGCTCTTAATAGTTTAGCCAGCCAGCCGTTTTTTGGACGTAGTATAACTTCGGTGGGACAGAGCTTTTATCTGTTCGGTGAGGAATACACAGAGAAGCCTGTGATGGTACTCGGTGCACAAACCTATCGGATGAGAACTCCGATGACTACTCGTATCGGCTCTCTTACACAAGGAGCGTGTGAGTTTGGACCCATGCTTTGGGATTATAATAAAAATCAGACTTTTGTTAGTAAAGATACGTTGGGTTATATGATATTTCCCAAAACCGGTACATATCAATTGGGGGGCATAACAGCCCGGGCTGGGCATGTAGCGGGAGTTACCGAAAATGCTGTGAAGGTCTTCTTCGATACTCCTTTCGATGAAGTGCCTGTTGTGTTTTGTTCGCAGGTGACCGGTAATAGTGCGTTGCCTACGGCTATTCGTGTTCGTAATGTAACAAGAGAGGGGTTTGAAGTGTTGCTGGCTTTTGAAGAGTCTGTTGCTGCACCGGTTGTTGCTGAAGATGTTTGCTATGTAGCTATGACTCAGGGCGAAGGTTTGCTGAACGGACATAGAATTCAGGTGGGATGTACGGAAGATGCAGCGGTTACATCCAGTTCGCGTACACCTTTTCAAATCTGGTATGGTAAGAATTATTATGCTCCCTACTATGCCTTCTTCGGTGCAATGCAAAGTCTTTACGGGTCACCGGCTGCTAATTTACGCGTACTAAACAAGGGGGCTAATACGATTGATGTGTTTGTTGATTATACACCTTCGAGTAGAACTGAATCTGAAACCGTGGGTTGGTGTGTGATGGAGACAGGGAATGCTACCGGAATTTACGATACACAGACGGATGATATTACTCGTATGCTGGTTTATGATAATGGCAACGGGAAAATATGCTTATTGAACGGCGGTATAATGCCGAAAATCGATGTCTATTCAGTTACCGGGCAACTACTTCTTTCTCGTACGACGGTTGATGTTTTAGATATTAGCAATCTTCCGGCTGCAATATATCTGGTTCGTGTAGGTAATCTGGGTAGTCTGAAAATCGTAAAAAGCAATTAGAGAAATCTATCATATTTTAATTATTAATTTAAATTCATGAAAAACATGAAGAAACATTATTTCTTTGTTTCGCTCTTGGCATTGGCATTATCTATGCCGAGGAGCTCGTTCGCTTCTGTGCAAAGTGCAGATAGTGATGACGGAATTGTGGTGACGTTAGGAGCACCGAAAGTATCAATGCAATTGATGGCAGCTCAATCTTCTGTAACCCAGTCGCATATGGTGATAAATGGAACAGGACAGTCGGGGACTTTTATTTTAAATGCGCAGAATTTAGTGGAGGATATTAAATTGACGGCAACTTCTGGATTAGAAGTTTATCCGGCAACTTTGCCTGCTGGTTCCAATGGGGAGACAATTATTATTACACTGAATAGCACTTTACCAGTAACGGAAGGACGAATTATCCTTCGTAGTGGTGATGCACGTGCTTATGTAAATGTTACGGGTTACGGAACTCCTCTTGAAGAGAAAAATCTTTCTCAGAATCCGGTTTATCCCGGTGGTGACGATGAGTCTTTTGTTAAGGGGAAGGAAGATGGTTTTACTCCTGGTGAGAATGGCTATACGGTTGAGTTCCGTGTAAAGACAGATAATTTGAACAAGGTTTTCGAGGCCTTTGCTGTGACCCCGGAAGGAGCCGGCTTTAAAGCTTATGTCAATTCCACTTCTGTAGGCTTGTACGATGGTAGTACTCAAGTAAATATACCTAATCCTGCTACGGCTTTTGATGGTGGTCTCCAGCATTTTTATAACAACGATGGCAAGTATCACACTTATCGTTTTTCTGTAACTTCAGATCAGCGTATTTTCGTTTATCGTGATGGTCTTCAAATCGCTATCCTTCGTGCTTCCGATTATGCCAATCAGGCTTCTTGGACCGTTGAGAACGGGGATATGGTCGAGAATCTGTTGAAGAACCCAGATTTTGAAGGTGAGTATGATTACCGTGCTTCCGATTCTTTAATAGTTCGTGTAGAGGGTTGGCAACTTGATCCTATTGATCAGTACAATTGTCTCTATACTGTTCCGAATTATGAGATTAATAATGACTTGGATTTCAATAATCATGTGATGAGCCTTCAACGTTATACTTGGAATGATGGTTGGGCTGCAGGTCGTGTTTCTCAGATTGTAGATGTTGCTCCTAATGAGACTTACAGCCTTTCTTTTTTAGCAGGTGGTGGAATGAAGGTGAAGGATAGTGCCATCGATTATTTGATGAGCAGTGTCCGTATTGAAGAGGTTCAAAATTCCGAATTGAACAATAAGGTTGAGATTTCCAACATGGATGGTATGGTAAGTTATGATAAAAATGGGCATATAGCTGCTATTCTCATGCTTTTTCGTGATATTACAGAAGAAAAGCTTCGTGAGTTAAAATACCAGCATCAGTTAAAGGCAGCTGCACAGCAGGCAGAAAAGGCTAACGTTGCCAAAACAGATTTCCTTAGACGTATGAGTCATGATATAAGAACCCCTATTAATGGTATAAGAGGAATGGTTGAAATATGCCGTTTTTATTTGAATGATAGAAAGAAAGCGGAAGAATGTCTTGATAAGATAATGGCGGCATCAGGATTTTTACTTGAATTGGTTAATGATGTTCTGGATATGAATAAGCTTGAATCAGGTGAGATAGTTCTTACAAAAGAGCCATTCTGTCTTTCAAAACTTCTGATGGAGGTTGACAGTGTCATTGAAATGCAGGCAGATGAAAGTGGTGTGGATTATATAAAAGCTCCGCTTAATATAGAAAATGACTATCTTATAGGAAGTTCACTTCACATAAAACAGATACTTCAAAATATTGTATCTAATGCTGTAAAGTATAATAAGCGTGGAGGATATGTAAGGGTCAGCTGCACAGAAAACAGGATAGATGAAAAAAATATAATGTTTGAGTTTGTATGTACTGATAATGGACAGGGAATGAGTGAAGATTTTCAGAAAAAAGCATTTGAACCATTCGCACAGGAAAAAACCAGGGTACGCACAACATATACAGGAACAGGTCTGGGTCTTGCAATATCAAAAAAGCTCACTGTCCAGATGGGAGGAACTATAGAATTTATCAGCAGACAGGGATATGGAACAACATTTTATGTAAAAATACCTTTTGAGATAGATGATTCATATGAAAGCAGACAACAGGAAATATCTGCAGATGAAAAAATCAGGCTTGACGGAAATAAAATTATTATTGCTGAAGATAATGAGCTTAATATGGAAATTGCAAGATTTATAATAGAAGGAGCCGGTGCACAGGTTATGCCGGCTGTCAATGGGGAAGAAGCTGTTAAAATATTTGAAACATCGCAATATGGAGAGTACAAGGTTGTTCTCATGGATGTTATGATGCCTGTAATGGGTGGACTTGAAGCAGCACAAAATATAAGGAAAATGGACAGACCGGATGCAAAAACAGTTGCTATGATAGCAATGAGTGCTAATGCCTTTCATGATGATGTTGAGCAGAGCCTTGCAGCGGGAATGAATGTTCACATGGCAAAACCGCTTGATTTTGATAAACTTCTTGCGACAATAAAAGAATATTGCGATAAAAACTGACATGACTATAGTCATAGAATTAGAAGTATAGGAGAATTGAATATATGAAAGATTTGACAAAAGGCAAACCATCTTCGCTTATTTTATCTTTTGCGTTTCCTATTTTTCTTGCAAATCTGTTACAGCTTACGTACAGTCTTGCAGATACAAGGATTGTAGGTTCTTTTCTTGGTGAAGATGCACTTGCAGCTGTTGGCTCGACAAGTACAGTAAGTAATCTTATTATAGGATTTCTGCTTGGACTTGCCAACGGATTTGCAATTATAACTGCACAAAGATTTGGTGCGAAAGATGTAAAGGGAATGAAAAAATCCTTTGCGGCATCGATACTTCTTGGAACAGGAATATCAATAGTGCTTACTGTTCTTGGAATGATATTTAAAAATACACTTTTGGGATTTCTAAATGTACCGCATAATCTGTATGGTGAAGCGGGTGCATACATATTTATTATAATTGCCGGAATGACGGCAACATTTCTTTATGATTCATGTGCAGCTGTTTTAAGGTCACTGGGTGATACAATAACGCCGCTTATAATACTTCTTGTATCGGTTGCTCTTAATATTACCGGAGATTTATTTTTTGTTGTAGTATTAAAGTCCGGCGTGCGTGGAGCTGCGATAGCAACGGTGCTTGCACAGATTATTGCATTTGTAATATGTTTTGTTTATATGTTTAAAAAATATGAGATACTGCGTCTTACAAAGAGTGATTTTACATCTCTTGATGGTAATCTTGTAAGAAATATGCTGGGCTCAGGTCTTTCAATGGGATTTATGAGTTCACTTGTAAATATCGGTTCACTGACACTTCAGACGGCAATTAACAAGCTTGGACAGGATATAATTGTTGCACATACTGCAGCAAGAAAAATATCAGAGATGTTTATGATAATGTTTACTGTATTTGGGCAGACGATGGCTACTTATTGCGGTCAGAATATGGGAGCCGGAAGAATTGACCGCGTTAAAACAGGAATAAAATCCGCTCTTATATATACATGTTCATGGTGTGTGCTTACAGTAATAGCAAGTTATACAATCGGAGACTGGCTTATATATCTTGTTACAGGAAGTAATAATGAAAATGTAATAAGAAATGCAGTGAATTATCTTAAATTTGATACGGTATTTTATTTTGTTACAGCATTTATATGCATACTAAGAAATGCAATGCAGGGGCTTGGTGAACATATAATACCGCTTGTATCAAGTTCTCTGGAAATGGTTGGGAAAATTATAATTGCCGCGACGCTTGTTCCGTGGCTCGGATATGCTGGTGTTATTGTTGCAGAGCCGATAGTATGGTTTATTATGGTAATTCCACTCATTATACAGATATTAAAAATGATTCCGGTACTTGAAAAACAGTATTGCAGTCCTGTATAATAGCTGTCAGATTAACAAATGTTGAAAGGAGATTTCATGAACGAAATCGTAGAATATTTACCTAATATGTATGCCACATTCTGGGCGCTGATACCGCCAGTTGTGGCAATCGTTCTTGCGTTGATCACAAAAGAGGTGTATTCTTCGCTGTTTATTGGAATTCTGGTTGGAGGTCTGTTCTATTCAGGATTCAGTTTTGAGGGAACTATCGTTCATATCTTTGAGGATGGAATCATTGGAGTGTTGTCTGACAGCTACAATGTTGGTATCCTTGTGTTCCTGATCATTCTGGGAGCCATTGTATGTCTTATGAACAAGGCTGGTGGATCTGCGGCATTTGGCCGTTGGGCAAGTGAGCACATCAAGACCAGAACGGGTGCACAGCTTGCAACCGTTGCACTTGGCGTGCTGATCTTTATTGATGACTATTTTAACTGCCTGACCGTTGGAAGTGTTATGCGTCCGGTGACAGACAAGCACA
>OGGZ01001262.1_pt1 | contig 22479 bp, 20 predicted proteins | sample 1571371 | NCBI WGS metagenome assembly OGGZ01 (sample SAMEA2582025, study PRJEB24529) | metagenome | biome: Human gut stool | place: China | collected 2011
AGGAAACAGAATTCCGTATCCAGAAATTTAAAGAACACGCCCATGCGTTTCTTTCCTGTTCCCGCACGGATCTCCTCCACAACCGGGATCTTCCATGTAACCGTTCTCGTTGTTTCTGCGTAGACTTCCGCATCCGCATGGACTAAGTTTGTCTTCACAAGTGTCTCGGAATCATCGTAGATCGGAAGCTTCCCCGAGACCAGGATATCCCCGGTTTTCACCTCGTCCCCGGCTTTCACCCTGACAATCCCGTTCCGGACGATGATCTTTGTCACGGTGCCATCTGATCCTGCTGTGAGCTCACAGGGCGCATCTGATCCGGTCTCCGCCTTCAGGATCCCGTCATTTTCCCGCACATGGACTGTAAGCCTTGTGCCGGTCAGTTCTGCGGATACCCAGCCGATCTCCGGGAACGCGTTCCGGATCTGTTTTTCCAGATCCCCACAGGAAATCTCTTTTTTTCTCATCCCACACTGCACCGGAATCGTGTCCATGAAATGCAGCAGCATCTCATCCGTAAAACGATGATTTCCATCAAAGGAAATGTCCCACACATAAAAAGATGAAAGATAGATCAGCAGAAAAAAGGCTGCCAGACCTCCGGCCCAGAGACTTCTGCGGCGGCCCAGGATCAGCCAGAATGGAAAACCGTGCTTTTCCGTGATCCGCAGACGGACATCTGTTTTCCGGGCGATCGGCTTCAGACGTTTAAAGTTTCTCGGTGATATCTCGAAGCAGACAGTTTTCCCCTGTTTCTTGTCCTCTTTTTCCAATTCTTTCTTTTCAACATGGTTATCATATCGATCATGCCGATTGCCGTCATATTCCGCAGCAGGGATCTCTTTTGTCTCGATTTTTTCGATCACGATCCCTCTCTGCGCCGCGATATTAAAAAAGCGCTCCATCCCTCTCCCATCGATCCGGACTTTCACGCTTCCCTCCCACAATTTTTCAAATCTATTCAAACCGGATCACCTCCAGGCGGCCGGATATTTTCATCTCATCTTTATCGTAATAGCAGATCTTTAACTTTTTCCCGGAGACAGAAAGAATATAGTGCCTGCATTGGATCCGGATCTCCGTATCCGTGTATACAAGAATGCTCCTGTAATTTTCAATATGTACCGCCCGTGTCCCGATGAGCGTCAAAAGCGTCTCCCCGCCCAATGCGTCCGCAAACACCCCGGCGGAGTCCGTCCGGGTAACATCATCGTTTTTCTGCCCTCTCATGTCTTACTCCGCCGAATTATGCCTTGCAAAATCTTATGCGCCATGTCTTTCCATTATTCTTTCCTGCCTTCTGTCAACCGGCATCCTTTCGCCATATACAGGAAATTCCTCAAAATTTTCTATTACAAAAGCCGCCCCTCTCCCCGGCACAAAACCGGAGAGCAGACGCGGCTTAAAAATTCACAATTTTTAATTTGTTTTCTTCTTTAACTGTCCGCGGATCGCACCAAACAGTGTGAACGCGATCAGGGCAAGAAAGAACCAGCAGATCGGGGTGTTGAAGAATACGACCGGGTTACCACTGGACTTTAACAGTGCGGTACGGAAATTCTTCTCAGCCATCGGCCCTAAGATCAGGCCGAGGATCGCCGGGCTTGTCGGGATCTTTACTTTACCCATGAGCCAGCCGATCACGCCTGCAATCAACATCGTTCCCACATCGTAGAAGTTGCTCCTCATCGCATAGCTTCCCACGACGCAGAGGATGAAGATGACCGGTGTGAGGATCGTCTTCGGAACGCTGAGTACCTTTGTGAAAAGGCGGATGCAGGAGAATCCGAGGAGTACCATGATGGTGTTTGCCACAAACATTCCAAGGAAGATCGTATAAACGAGGACCTTGTTTGTCTTAAAGAGCATCGGTCCCGGGGTAAGACCCTGGATCGTCAACGCACCGATCATGATGGCTGCTACGGCATCACCCGGAACACCGAGTGTCAGCATCGGGATCATGGCACCACCGGTTACACCGTTGTTACCACCCTCAGAAGCAGCTACTGCCTCCGGGCTTCCTTTACCGAACTGTTCCGGATGTTTGGACATGCCGCGGGCAGTGTTGTATCCAACGAAGGATCCGATATCGGCACCGGCACCAGGGATGATACCGATCATGGTTCCGATGAGGCCCGTAACCGGAGCAACACGAAGGATCGTCTTCACATCCTCCTTTGTCGGAAGAAGTCTTGTTACGCTCGCATCGATCTCATCCGTGCTGTAGATATCCTCAATGGTCTCGAAAGCCTGGCTCATCGCGAAGAGGCCGATCATAACCGGAATGTACTGGATACCGGAGAGAAGGTTTGCGTTGTCTGTGAAACGGATGTAGCTTGTTACGCTGTCGATACCGACAGTAGCTGTTAAGATTCCTAAGAATCCGCAGATCAAGCCCTTTGCCATATTCTCGCCGGAGATGTTGGCAATGATACAGAGTCCGAATACCGCGAGTAAGAAGAACTCAGCAGAGCTGAACTTTAATGCAAGCTTCGCAAGCTGCGGGCTGATGAGCCATAAGCAGAGAACGCTGACAACACCGCCCACATAACTGGAAAGTGTTGCGATACCGAGTGCACGTCCTGCCTCACCGCGCTTGGAGAACTGATATCCATCAATAGCGGTTGCAGCAGAGGCCGGTGTACCCGGTGTATGTAAAAGGATCGCGGAAATAGATCCGCCATAGATTGCTCCCACGTAAATTCCAAGTAACATGAGGATACCTGCTGTGGCATCCATACCGAATGTAAGCGGCAGAAGAAGGGCTACACCCATAGTTGCGGTAAGTCCCGGCAGTGCTCCGATACAGATTCCGGCTGCTACGCCTGCGATCATGTAGAACAGTACCATGGGGCTGAACGCGCTCTGAAATACTTCTAAAAAGAAACTCATTCTGCTACCCCTTTCTTTAAATGCTGAACATACCGAAGTCGATCGGCACATTCAGGAAGTTCTTGAAAACAAAGTAAATTGCCAGGACTACGATCACGGAGATCAGTGCGTTTTTCCAGAAAGCGCCTTTATGGAACCACTGGCAGAAAGCGAACAGCATGATCACTGACGGGATGATAAATCCAAGTGTAGATAATACCAGCATGTATACAAGCAGGATCGCCATGGAAATGTATACACGTTTTGTACCCGGTGTCCACATCGGAAGCTCCGGGAACTGGTCTTTTTTCATCATCAGGGTAACGACGATAAGGCCTACGGAACAGATCAGAAGAAGTGCTGCGATGATGCCCGGCCAGAGTCCCGGACCCGGAACGCCTGTACCGTAAGCTTCTGCTCTCGGATAGCCAAGACAGGTAACGATCACATAAACAGCTAAAGCTGCGCAGATCAGACCTGCGATAATATTTCCTTTTCTCATATTGAAACTCCATTCTAAAACAACTGTCTCACAGAGGTCTCCCTGGGGAAAGCCCTCGCAGACAAAACCGGGGAGTGGTTTTCCCACTCCCCGTTAAGTCAGTTTACATTACTGTACTTTCAGACCAAGATCTGTAACCAGAGCTGTGTATGTCTCAAGGTCAGATTTGATACGCTCCTCAAATGTAGCGCCGTCAAGAACGTCGATCACGTTGTTGGACTTGTTCATGAAGTCAACGAATGCGTCAGACTGTGCTGCCTGAGAGAAGATCTCATAGAGCTGGTCAACAACCTCGTCCGGAGTATCCTTCGGAACACCAAGACCTCTCCATGTACCAAGAACTACATCGTAACCAGCTTCCTGGCATGTCGGAACGTCCGGAATGGAATCAAGACGTTTGTCGTTCATAACTGCAAGAACCTTTAAATCGCCGGACTCAACGTAGTTAGCAACCTCAGCGTAGGAAACTGCTACTGCGTCAATATGCTCACCAAGAAGGTCTGTGATCGCACCTGCTGCTCCATCGTAAGCAACGTGTTTGAACTGAGCGCCTGTCTCTTTTGCAAGACCTGCTGCTGCAAGGTGCCAGATCGCGCCGTTACCGGAGTTACCCATGGAAACCTCGTTCTCTTTTGCGTAGTTGATGAAGTCTTCGATCGTGTTGAAACGGTCATCTTTTGCGTTTACTGTGATCGCTGCACATGCGCTGTTTACCATCATGATCGGTTTGAACATGGAATATGTAAGACCAGCGTTTGTTCCCATAGCCTCAAGAGTTGCAAGCTCTACTGTGATCATGGTAACGGTTGTGCCATCAGCCTTAGCGTTTGCGCCAGCGAGCATACCGGTTGCTCCGCCGCCGCCGGAACGGTTCTCTACGGAGATGTTTTTGAAGGAACCCTTCGCTGCGTCTGCTAAAGCACGCATAACTGTATCGGTACCGCCGCCTGCATCGTAAGGAACGATACATGTAACTGTTTTATCCTTCCATGCGGATGTGTCAACGCCAGAAGCTGCTGCCTCTGTTGCTGCCCCCTCAGCTGCTGCAGTTGTCTCTGTTTTTGCTGCCTCTGTCGCTGCTGCAGTTGTCTCTGTTTTGCTGGAGCTGCTTCCGCAAGCTGTCAGGGAGAGAGCCATAGCTGCTGCCATTGCGAGCGATACTACTCTTTTTCTCATAAAACTACTCCTTTTCTCTTTCCTAATACTTTCTTAACGATTTTTTAGGTTTCTTTATGAAATTTTTACACGACATATTGTAGACGTTTGTGAACAACTTGTCAATGGTTTTATGGAAAGTCTTCACAAAAGATACTTTCAATTCCATACGGTTTTTCATGATTTTTGTAGCTTTTTACCAAAAAAGGCGCCCTGACCGTTGGACATTAATTTCAAACCCGGTCAGGGTGCCCTGAATTTTTATACATTTTTTCTTAACGGTTATTCCGCTTTTTTCTTTATTTGTCCGCGGACCGCGCCAAACAGGGTGACCGCGATCAGGGCCAGGAAGAACCAGCAGATCGGAGTATTAAAGAATACACCCACATTCCCGCTGGACTTTAAGAGCGCGGTGCGGAAGTTCTTCTCAGCCATCGGGCCTAAGATCAGGCCGAGAATCGCCGGGCTTGTCGGGATCTTTACTTTACCCATGAGCCAGCCGATCACGCCTGCAATCAACATCGTTCCCACATCGTAGAAGTTGCTCCTCATCGCATAGCTTCCCACGACGCAGAGGATGAAGATGACCGGTGTGAGGATCGTCTTCGGAACGCTGAGTACCTTTGTGAAAAGGCGGATGCAGGAGAATCCGAGGAGTACCATGATGGTGTTTGCCACAAACATTCCAAGGAAGATCGTATAAACGAGGACCTTGTTTGTCTTAAAGAGCATCGGTCCCGGGGTAAGACCCTGGATCGTCAACGCACCGATCATGATGGCTGCTACGGCATCACCCGGAACACCGAGTGTCAGCATCGGGATCATGGCACCACCGGTTACACCGTTGTTGCCGCCCTCAGAAGCAGCTACGGCCTCCGGGCTTCCTTTTCCGAACAGTTCCGGATGTTTGGACATGCCGCGGGCGGTGTTGTATCCAACGAAGGATCCGATATCGGCACCTGCACCGGGGATGATACCGATGATGGTTCCGATGAGACCGGTAACCGGAGCGACCCGGAACATGGTCTTCATATCTTCTTTTGTCGGGAGAAGTCTTGTCACCGTCGCATCGATCTCGTCGGTGCTGTAGATATCCTCGATGGTCTCGAAGGCCTGGCTCATCGCGAAGAGACCGATCATGACCGGAATGTACTGGATACCGGAGAGAAGGTTCGCATTGTCTGTGAAACGGATATAGCTTGTTACGCTATCGATACCGACGGTAGCTGTTAAGATTCCTAAGAACCCGCAGATCAGGCCCTTTGCCATGTTCTCGCCGGAGATGTTGGCGATGATACAAAGGCCGAATACCGCAAGTAAGAAGAACTCAGCGGAGCTGAACTTTAACGCAAGCTTTGCGAGCTGCGGGCTGATGAGCCATAAGCAGAGACAGCTCACAACACCGCCGATATAGCTGGAAAGTGTCGCAATACCGAGGGCGCGTCCCGCCTCACCGCGTTTGGAGAACTGGTATCCGTCAATAGCTGTGGCCGCGGATGCCGGTGTACCAGGCGTATGAAGGAGGATCGCAGAGATAGATCCACCGTAGATCGCGCCGACATAAATCCCAAGCAACATTAAGATACCGGATGTAGCATCCATACCGAAGGTAAGCGGAAGAAGAAGTGCTACACCCATTGTTGCGGTCAGTCCCGGAAGTGCTCCGATGCAGATACCCGCCGCAACGCCCGCGAACATGTAGAATAAGACCATCGGGCTGAACGCTGACTGTACAACTTCAAGAAAGAAACTCATATCTCAGCCCTCCTATATGCTGAACATACCGAAATCGATCGGCACGTTCAGGAAATTTTTGAATACATAGTAGATCACAAGGATCACCGCGATGGAGATCACCGCATTTTTCCAGACGGCCCCTCTGTGGAACCACTGGCAGAACGCAAACAGCATGATCACAGACGGGATGATGAATCCAACCGTGGACAACACCAACATGTAAACCAGCAGGATCGCCATGGAAATGTACACACGCTTTGTTCCCGGTGTCCACATCGGAAGCTCCGGGAGATCTTCTTTTTTCATCATCAGGGTTCCGGCGATCAGACCGACCGAGCAGATGAGGAGAAGCGCCGCGATGATGCCCGGCCAGAGTCCCGGACCCGGAACACCTGTACCGTAAGCTTCCGCCCTCGGATAACCGAGACATGTCACGATGACATAGAGGGCAACTGCCGCGCAGACAATGCCCGCAATAATATTTCCTTTTCTCATAGCTGAGACCTCGATTCTTCATAATATCGTTTTCTGCCGTACCCGGAAATTGTTTCCTCCGGCAGAGCCTCCAGATGGGAACCACGGCTGATACCGCGACTCCCTTTTGATATTTACTGAATCTTTAATCCGAGATCGGTTACAAGAGCCTTGTAAGTGTCAAGGTCAGCAATGATCCTGTCCTCGAAGCTCGGTCCATCCATGATATCGATCACATTGTTAGACTTGTTCATGAAATCAACGAACGCGTCGGACTGTGCCGCGTCAGAGAAGATTTGGTAAAGCTGCTCTACGACGTAATCCGGTGTGCTTGCAGGAACGCCGAGGCCTCTCCATGTACCGAGAACTACATTGTAACCGGCTTCTTTACATGTCGGAACATCCGGGATCGCGTCGAGACGCTTATCATTCATAACTGCAAGGACCTTTAAATCTCCGGATTCAACATAGTTTGCAACCTCTGCGTAGGAAACCGCTACCGCATCGATATGCTCACCGAGAAGGTCTGTGATCGCACCTGCTGCTCCGTCGTAAGCGACATGCTTGAACTTCGCCCCTGTCTCCTTTGCAAGGCCTGCCGCAGCAAGATGCCAGATCGCGCCGTTACCGGAATTGCCCATGGAGACCTCGTTCTCCTTCGCGTAGTTGATGAAATCCTCAATGGTGTTGAAACGGTCGTCCTTCGCGTTTACCGTGATGGCAGAGCATGCGCTGTTTACCATCATGATCGGCTTGAACATGGAATATGTAAGTCCTGCGTTTGTCCCCATAGCCTCAAGTGTCGCGAGCTCTACCGTGATCATGGTAACGGTAGTTCCGTCTGCCGTGGCATTGGCACCCGCGAGCATGCCTGTCGCTCCGCCGCCGCCGGAACGGTTTTCAACGGAAATATTCTTGAAGGAGCCCTTCGCTGCGTCTGCTAAGGCACGCATAACTGTATCGGTACCGCCACCTGCATCGTAAGGAACGATACATGTAACCGTCTTATTCTTCCAGTCGGATACATCCACGCCGGAACCGTCAGCCTCTTTGCTCTCTGTATTTGCATTTTCAGCAGCTTTCGTCTCCTCGGCAGCTGCCGTTGTCTCTGTTGTGGTGGAATTACCGCTGCATGCGGTGAGGGATGCCGCCATTACTGCGGCGAGGGCCAGGCTTAATACTCGTTTTTTCATAACAAGTCTCTCCTTTTTAGATATTTTCTTCTGAATCTCTTCCCATTTTTTTCAGAAAGTTTAGAGATTCTTTATACATATCTATTTTAGGAAAACCAGCCCTTGCCGTCAAGCTGTCAGGCGCTTAGAACGTGTTAAGTTGTGTGATAGATCAATAAAATTGATGTGAATTCTGTCTGAGTTTTCGTAATTTTACTTATTTTTTTCTGTCAGAGATACAATATGCAGGGCTCCTTTGGCAGATGTAGGAACGGAGTCCTTCGGGATGAATTCTGTCACATGCCTAAAGAAATTCTCCTTAGCGAAGAGGTCCATGAGAGCTTCTCTCAGGGGATTCTTCCCGTAGATCACAACCGTTGTATCAGCATCGCATTTTAACGCGCTGCTGTTCTTTACGGCCTCCATATCGTTCTGTAAGACAGCGCCGAGAACATAGCTTGCGATCTTCGTCTTATCCGGCTCCGCGAAGGTATTTAAGATCCTTGCAGAGAAACATGCGCGGCCGATTCCCGTCTTCCTGGCAGTCTCGTATCCCGCGAGAACATACTCTTTCGCATAAGTCTCCTCAGAAGCGAAGGAATGTCCAACCGCATCCGCGATCAGGGTATCGTTTGTGATAACGGAGAGGAGCTCTCCCGTGATCGTTGTGAGGCAGCCAGTGATCTTTCCGTCGCGGTCCACGGAGACAAACTTCGTGTGGGAACCAGGAAGAACGAGAAGATACGGTTGTCCCTTTGGAAGGCTCTCGATCACAGCAACGGTCTCAACCTCCTCGCCGCGCATCATATCCATCGACTCGAAGGTCGTAAGATCCAACTTTCCGTCGCGGTTTTTCACTCCCGGGATAAAGAGGATCGGGAGCGGGCATACATCCTCGATAAGAACACTCTTTGCCGCCTTCGCAAGGTCCTCTGCAGATGCCGGGGCAACCACGTGAGGGATCTCTGTGAGTCCCACGTTGGAGGTGATCATTCCGGACGCAGCGACCTGCTTTACATCGTCATATGTAATATCAGCCTGCTTTAAGACATCCTCAAGACAGCCCTTGATTGCTGCCTTTAAGCGGTTATTGTTACCGTCGATAGCGGTGATGCGGACACCGATCTCGGATTTTGCGGATGCCACCGCCTCATATTTCTCATTAAACAGGTACACACGGGTATTCGTTGTTCCTGTGTCGATCGTGATCGTATAGTTTTTCATTTTATGACTGCTCTCCTGTTGTTTTAGTTCTCTGCTGCTTTTACATAAACCTCAGCCAAGACCTTCAACTCATCGTATCTGCCCTCTTCGATCATCTTCTTGTTTGTAAGGCTGGAACCGATTCCAAGACCGATAAAGCCAGCTTTTAAGAAGTCTGGAAGGTTCTTGTCATCCACACCGCCAACTGCGATCATCGGAACGTTGTTGATTGGTGCCATGACAGCCTTACAGTAAGAAAGACCAAGGTTTCCTGCCGGGAAAAGTTTTACAACAGATGCGCCGTAACGGTAAGCGTCAGCGATTTCAGACGGAGTCATAGCGCCCGGAATTGACTCAAGACCGCATGCTACAGTCTCTTTAATTACAGTCTCGTCCACATTCGGAGCAAGTGCGAAGGATGCGCCTGCCTCTTTCGCCGCACGAACTTCCTCCACAGACATCACGGTTCCGGCTCCGATCACCATCTTGTCCCCCAGCACCTCGCGGACTGCGCGGATAGCGTTCGGTGTATCAATGAGCTTTGTCTCGGATTTCTGGTTAAAAGTGATCTCTAAAAGGCGGATTCCGCCATCATATAATGCCTTTGCAACATCAACGATCTTCTCGGACGGCACACCTCTTAAAATTGCGATGATCTTGTGTTCTTTGATCAGACTTTCAATTTTCTTCTCCATGATTTTTCTTCCTCCGAATTGTATAGTTTGCTTGTAACTGCGCAGCAGGTCTGCACGCCTGCTGCGCTGACCGCAAGAAAACAATCATTGTATTTTATATTTGTTTTCTAATAGTATAATACTCATACCTGCATCCGGCAACTGAATTTTTATCCACTGCGAGTATCCATATCAGGCAAAAGAAAAAGGAGCCATCCCTAAAGGAACAGCCCCTGTACGCTTATTAGTTGTACTTGCGCTTTCTTGCCGCTTCAGACTTCTTTTTACGTCTTACGCTCGGCTTCTCATAATGCTCTCTTTTACGAATCTCCTGCTGAATACCTGCCTTTGCGCAGTTTCTTTTGAATCTGCGTAAAGCGCTGTCCAGACTTTCGTTATCTTTAACGATTACGTTTGACATAGCTCACACCTAACCTCCCTCCAGTTGTGTAATTGTGCATAATACAACTGTTTGGGTATTTTTTAGCACTGGTATGATTATATCATAAATTACACATTCGTCAACCTATTTTTACTAGAAAAATGCATTTTTTTCAAATTTATTTTTGATGCCGGGCAACCTTGCACAGCCCGGCATCAAAAAGGCTTGAAACAGCCTTAATTCTTAACTTATTTTACCTGCTCAGAAACGACTTCCGCAACCTTTATGAGTGCGTCCGCAACGCCTTCCGGATTCTTACCGCCGGCCTGCGCCATGTTCGGACGTCCGCCGCCGCCGCCACCTACAAGACCTGCGATGGCCTTGATGAGGTTACCTGCGTGAGCGCCCTTCTTCTGGGCTTCGTCTGTCACAGCAGCCATAAGATTTACCTTGCCGTCAAGAACGGATGCGATCACAACAACGCCTTCTCCGATCTTCTCCTTTAACTGGTCGCCTAAGTTTCTTAAGCCGTTCATGTCAACGCCGTCTGCGCGGACTGCAAGGACTTTCACGCCCTTCACTTCCTGAACCTGATCCATTACATCGCCCATTGCCTCTTTGGCAAGCTTGCTCTTTAACTTCTCGTTCTCGGAGTGGAGTGTCTTGATCTCCTCCATCATGGACTCGATCTTTGTCTTTAAATCAGCCGGAGTGGACTTCGCTGCAGCTGCTGCCGCGTGAAGCTCCTGCTCTACATTCTCATAGTGATGGATCAGGCCATCGGAGGTGAGTGCCTCGATACGTCTTACACCTGCTGCTACACCAGCCTCGGAAAGGATCTTGAAGCAGCTGATCTCGGAGGTATTCTTAACGTGGGTACCGCCGCAGAGCTCTGTGGAGAAGTCTCCCATTCTTACGACACGGACCTTATCGCCGTATTTCTCTCCGAAGAGCGCCATCGCGCCTGTCTTCTTTGCGTCCTCCAGACTCATAACATCTGTAACAACCGGAAGTGCCGCGCGGATCTCTTTATTTACAATAGCCTCAACTTCCTTGATCTCATCCTGGCTCATTGCAGAGAAGTGAGTGAAGTCGAAACGAAGTCTGTCTCTTGTCACAAGGGAACCAGCCTGCTCAACATGTGTGCCGAGTACGGTTCTTAATGCCTTGTGGAGAAGGTGGGTCGCACTGTGGTTTCTTCCGATCAGGGAACGGTTCTCCTCATTTACCTTAAGAGTTACTGTCTCACCTGTCTGGAACATACCGCTTACCATATGTCCGATATGACCGATCTTTCCGCCCTGAAGGTGGATCGTATCTTCTACCTCGAACTTGCCGTTCGCACTCTCGATCACGCCGCGGTCACCGACCTGACCGCCCATGGTTCCGTAGAATGGAGTCTCAGAGGTGATAACGCATGCTTTCTCACCGTCTGTCACCGCGTCTGCGATCTCATCCTCGCCTTCTTCATCAGCGGCAAGTCTTACGAGGGCTGTCACCTTGGACTCATCCTCAAGCTTGTCATATCCTGTGAAAGCGGATGTTAAGGATGCGTCGAGTTTCTGGTAGATATCGTCGCGTCCCATGTAGTTTGTGGTCTTTCTGGCACTTCTTGCAGTCTCTCTCTGAACCTGCATTGCCTTGTGGAAACCTTCTTCATCGACAGTGAGTCCCTTATCGTCGAGGATCTCCTTTGTTAAGTCGATCGGGAATCCGTAAGTATCGTAGAGCTTGAACGCATCCTCACCGGCAAGGACCTTTGTTCCCTTTGCTTCCATATCTTTTTCAAGATCAGCAAGGATCTCAAGACCTTTGTCGATGGTGTTGGCAAAACGCTCTTCCTCCTGGTCGATCACGCGGAGGATCATATCTTTCTTCTCCTCTAACTCCGGATAACCGTCCTTGGAGAGATCAATAACGACCTGTGCAAGCTTTGTCATGAAGCTTCCCTCGATGCCGAGGATACGTCCGTGACGTGCTGCTCTTCTTAAAAGTCTGCGGAATACATAACCTCTGCCCTCGTTGGACGGCATGATTCCGTCAGATGCCATAAATGTGCAGCTCTTTACGTGGTCAGCGATAATACGGAGAGAAACGTCCTTCTTGTCGTCCTCCTCGTATCTGCAGTGTGCAAGAGCGCCTACCTCGTCCATCAGGGCACGGTTTGTATCTACATCGAAAAGGGATGCCACATCCTGGCAGACAACAGCCAGTCTCTCGAGTCCCATACCTGTATCGATGTTCTTCTGGATCAGATCGGTGTAATTTCCGTGTCCGTCATTGTTGAACTGGGAGAATACGACATTCCATACTTCCATGAAACGGTCTCCCTCGCCACCCATAACGTCCTCCGGGCCTGTACCATACTTCTCTCCGCGGTCATAGTAGATCTCAGAGCACGGGCCGCACGGACCTGCGCCATGCTCCCAGAAGTTGTCTTCTTTGCCAAAACGGTAGATTCTCTCTTTCGGGATTCCGATCTCCTCGTTCCAGATGCGGAAAGCCTCATCATCGTCAAGGTAAACGGACGGATAGAGACGGTCTGCCGGGATTCCTACGCATTCGGTCAGGAACTCCCATGCCCAGTGGATCGCTTCTGTCTTGAAGTAATCGCCGAAGGAGAAGTTTCCCAACATTTCGAAGAATGTGCCGTGGCGGGCTGTCTTACCGATATTTTCGATATCGCCGGTACGGATACATTTCTGGCATGTGGTGACTCTGCGCCTCGGTGGGATCTCCTGGCCTGTGAAGTATGGCTTTAACGGTGCCATACCGGAGTTGATCAAAAGTAAGCTGTTATCGTTGTGCGGAACGAGGGAGAAACTCTTCATCGCAAGATGTTCCTTGCTCTCGAAGAATTCAAGGAACATTCTCCTCAGTTCGTTTACACCATATTTCTGCATGGTACTGCCTCCTGGTTACTGTTGTGTACTTTTTTTATCTCTGAATTTCTTACCCAGAACGATACCCGCCAGGGCAACTGCGGCCAGAATCACAGCCTCTAAAGCTGTTGAAATACATGATGCGAAAAATGCGGACATAAAAACGCCTCCTTCTCCGGCTGTCTAAAATTCAGACGCCTGTGTTTAAAATGACACATTTGTACAGTTTCTATTTATATTATTTTTTCGGGATCTGCCCATAAAGCCAGTGCGCCGGTCTTCTGCGCAGATTCTCATAACCTATACTATAATCGTTTCTCGTTCTGTTGGCAAGATGTTTTTTCTGTTCCGTGGCATTCTGGTGGACCTTTTCTGCCGTCAAACGGCTTTTCTGTCACTTCTTCATAAGTGAAACCGGCGCATCTGAATTTTTTAGTGATTCAAATGTGCCGATGTGTCGTCTTTTAATTTTTCTCAGGCTCCAGGTAATCCCCATAATTTTCCAGCAGTTCATAGCATCGGTCCATCGTCACGCTCGCTGATGTGCGGACATACTCGATGCTCTGGGATGGTGTGCTGTTTGACTTCGCACTGGCTTTATCCGCCGCCAGGTCGCGCTTTCGAATCCACTCCACTTCTTCCCGGCGGAGCGCTTCCGCTGCACTCTCGTCCATCTCTTTATGGATGCTTGAATAGATCAGGTTCAGCTCGCGGTCCCAGAGATTTCTCACATATTCCGCCGTCGCATACCGGGAGGTCTGACTCATCGTCTGATCATCCTGGTACTTTTCCGCCTCAGTTCTAACCGCCTCAAGGCGCTCCTCCAGATCAGAACGTGTGTATTCGATCACAAGTTTTGCTTCCCCTGCATTTTCCGATGCTGTGCTGTCCGGTTCCAGCGGGGACTTGACCGTCTCTTCCACCGGTATCCCTGCCGCCTCGTCTGCGCCTCCGCTCACCGCCAGCTGATCATTATCCGCCAGTGACAGGTCGCTGACCTCCGCATCGGGAGCTTCTGCCGCTGCGTTTTCTTTCGTCGCAGATTCTTTCATCCTTGTTTCAGTATCAGAAGCTTCTCCCCCATCTTCCGGTCCCCGGCTGGCTTTTGCATCCGCGTGATACAGGGCGATCCCATTATCGGCAGGGCCGCACGCCGGAGCTGGCGCATTCTGGGCTGCCGGGGTATTTTCTGCCACCTTCATCCGATTCTCTGTCATATAGGGATTCCCGGAATTTCCCGCATCCGGCTGCATGGCATCCGCCTCGAAACCGACGACAGCCGCGGTATTCACCCCATGGGAAGAAACAAATTTTTCCATTTCCCATGTGGCGGATACCCCGGCCATCAGGATTCCAATAATTATCAACCATATTCTGCGTCTGCTCATATGTGCCCTCTCGATTTTTCAGGTAACTTTTGTTCTACTAAAAAGATACCATATCGTGAGATCTTTGTGAACAAAAAACGCAAATTAGTAATACATTGTAAGACTTTTGTAAAAAACAGCGTAGCTGCCTTTTTAGTTACTAAGCCCCGTATCCACCAACAGATCCCCACCATCCGCAGCGCTGGTGGCCAGGCGGTCACAGCGCTCGTTTCCGGGATGACCGTCATGGCCCTTGACCCAGTGGAACGTCACTTTATGCGGGTTCATCGCGACGAGCAGCCGTTTCCAGAGGTCCGAATTTTTTACCGGTCCCGTCTTAGGGCGGACCCAGTTATGCTTAACCCAGCCGTCGATCCATTTCTGGTTGAAAGCGTCCACGAGATATTTCGAATCGGAATAAAGGTCTACCTCACAGGACCGGTTTAACGCTTCAAGTCCCACGATCGCTGCCATAAGTTCCATCCGGTTATTGGTTGTCCGCACATATCCCGCGGACAATTCCTTTTCGTGGAGAGTCCCATTTTTATCAATAAACTGGAGCACCGCTCCGTATCCGCCCGGCCCGTCTGGATTTCCGCGGGCCGCTCCGTCCGTATAAAGTGTTACTTTCATGTCTATTTTGTAATTCCTCTCAGATGTCTTATTTTATATGATTCCGGAATTCAGACGGCTCAAGCCGCAGTTACAGATCCCACTTCTCGCAGAGCGCGTTGACCTCTGCCGTAAATTTCTTGATATCCTTGTTCGCGCAGTCGCGGTTCTTCTGGATGATCCGCATCAGGCGCTCGCCTGCAGCCACAAGAAGAGCAAAGATGGACTTATTCTCCTTCTGTCTCGCTGTCTCCTTCTGGATTGGAATACCGACGGTCTGTTTGAGCCACGCACCCGCGGCAAGGTCAAACTCTGATCCCGAGAACGGTGCGTCCGCCACAAGATCGTAGTCCGAGCGCAGGAGGTTCGCGAACTTCGTGCATACGAGATCGTCTCCGTGTACCATAAACACACGGTCCGGTTTCTTCTTAAAGGCGTTGATCCAGGTGAGAAGTCCTTCCCTGTCCGCATGACCAGAAAGTCCGTCCAGGCACACGATCTCCGCTTCTACATCGATGGTCTCACCGAATAGTTTTACGACTTCCGCCCCCTCAATGAGGCTCCTTCCCAGAGTTCCGACAGCCTGGTATCCGGCGAACACGATCGTACACTCCTGTCTCCAGAGATTATGTTTTAAGTGGTGGCGGATTCGTCCGGCATCACACATACCCGCCGCGGAGATAATGACCTTCGGCTCGGAGTCGAAGTTGATCGCCTTGGAATCGTCGCTGCTGACGGAAAGATTTAATCCCGGGAATGCGATCGGGTTGATTCCCCTGTTCACAAGATCCATCGCCTCCTCGTCAAAGCACTCGGAAATGTTCTTATTGAACACATGGGTCGCCTCGACGGCCAACGGGCTGTCCACATAGACCGGGAATCCGTCATGTCCGGTGACAAGGCCCTCTTCCTTGATCTTACGGATAAAGTAGAGGATCTCCTGGGTCCTGCCCACTGCAAAGGCCGGGATCACAACGTTTCCGTGACGGTCCAGGGTTCTCTGGATGATCTTCGCGAACTCCTCGATATGCTCGTGGGTCCGGTCGTGGGAACGGTCACCGTAGGTACACTCCATTACCACATAGTCGGCCTCATCCGTGTACTGCGGATCCTTGATCAGAGGTTTGTTCTTGTTTCCGATATCACCAGAGAAAACAATCTTCTTCTGTACGCCGTCCTCATCGATCCAGACTTCAATGGACGCGGATCCAAGCAGGTGACCCACATCCGTAAACCGTACTTTCAATCCATCGCAGATCGTCAGGATATCACCATAATGGCATGGCACGAAATGCTTTAAAACGCCTTCCGCGTCGTTTACCGTGTAGAGCGCCTGGACCTCCGGGTTTCCGGCACGTCTTGCCTTTCTGTTCTTCCACTCAGCCTCCATTTCCTGAATGTGGGCACTGTCTTTCAACATAATGTTACAGAGATCGCAGGTGGCCTGTGTGGCGAATATCTGCCCCTTAAAGCCCTTCGCATAGATCAGTGGAAGCAGGCCTGTGTGATCGATGTGGGCGTGGGTGATAAAGATGTAGTCCACATCAGAGAACGGGATCGGAAGCTCCGCGTTCTCATACACGTTCACGCCCTGTTCCATGCCACAGTCCACCAGAAGCTTCGTTTCTCCACATTCCAGATAATGGCATACCGAAATCAACAAGAATGTCCTTTCCCGCCGCATTCAGATAATGACAGCTTCCAGTCACTTCATGATCTGCACCGATAAATGTCAGTTTCATGGAACTCCTCCTTTCGCGGCGAAATCTGGAAACTCATGCAAACATCCTATTCCTGTGGTCGATATACAGAAATATCCATTTTTCCCAACCGGGCAGTGTCCGCAACCCTTTTCACGTTCACCGCGGATTTTATCCTTCAGGTTTCTGCCGCAAATACTGTAATTTCAGCATCGTTTTGCAAAATTCGATGAAAATCTTCATTTTTGCAAATCAGCTGTATTATTTGCATCTATTATAGCAAATTTCAGATAATTATGCAAATCATTCCGCCATTACTGTCATTAATAATTTTCTGCAGCGTATCCTGAAGTTTCATCTGACAGTCCTCCGTCATCTGGGCGATCTTCGCCTGCATGCCGTCCTCAACAATCTGTTCCACGGACTTTCCGAAGATATTCGTATCCCAGACACCTTCCTCCGTCGCTTCCCCGTCCTTTATGTACGCGATCAAGTCCTTCGCCTGCTGCTCGTTCCCAACGATCGGCGCGATCTCCGTCTCGATCCTGGCCTTTATGAGATTGATGGAGGGTGCCTGGGCATGGATCTTCACACCGTACTTGCTGCCATGACGGATCAGCTCCGGCTCATCTAAGGAGATCTCCGTCTTATCCGGCAGGACGATTCCGTAGCCCTTCTGGCGCACCTCCACCAGGGCGTTTCTCACCTTCTCATACTCTTCCTTCATCCCGGCAGATTCCTTTAAGATTTTAAACAGGCTGTACTCATCCCGCACCGGCAGGCCGGAAATATCGCTTAAGACCTCAAAGTATGCCGCCTCATCCATCAAGACCCGGATTGTCACCCGGCCGCTCGCAAGATCCAGCTCATCCGCGATCAGTTTTTTCACTGCCTGATCTGTTTCCGGCACAGCCTCCTTCGGCACGTCCTTCATCTGGACGGATGTCTTCAGGAGTTTTCCCGCCTCCATGATCAAACCTGCCTTTAACGCATGATCATCCGGCAGGATCTCCACCCATTTCGGGATCTCAAAGTCGAGCTCTGTCACCGAGAACTCCAGGAGCACGGTGCCCAATATCTCCTCGATGTCTTCTCGCTTTAGCTGTTCACAGTTTGCCGCCCGCACCGGGACCCCGTACTGGTTTTCCATCTTTAACGCCAGGGCTTTCGTCTCCGCCGCATAGGGTCTTGTAGAGTTTAACAGGATCAGGAACGGTTTTCCGATCTCCTTCAACTCCGAGATCGTCTGCTCCTCCGCCTCCTTAAAATCATCCCTGGAGAGTTCCCCGAAGCTGCCATCGCAGGCCACAACGATCCCGATGGTGGAATGGTCCCGGATCACCTTTCTCGTACCAATTTCCGCCGCCTGGGTGAAGGGGATCTCATAATCGTACCAGGGCGTCTTCACGAGACGTTCCTCCCCGTTTTCCGTATGTCCCGCAGCACCTTCCACCATAAAACCCACACAGTCGATGAGCCGCACCTTCGCCCGGATCCCCTCCGCAAGCTCCAGCTCCGCCGCCTCCTTCGGGATAAACTTCGGCTCCGTGGTCATGATCGTCTTCCCCGCAGCACTCTGGGGAAGCTCATCCCTGGTCTGAGCCTTTTTCTGCCCGTCCGGGAGGTTCGGGAGCACAAGAAGCTCCATAAACCGCTTGATAAATGTGGATTTTCCAGTGCGCACAGGTCCCACAACACCCACATAGATCTCTCCGCCCGTCCTCGCCTCGATATCCTTGTATACATGGAAATGATCCATAAAAATACCCCCTCGCATATACTGTTGCAGTGTATGCGCGAGGGGGACATTTTATACCGGCAGAGCCTTTTCTTACGCCGCAGTACGGAAAAATACAGGCTGCTGCAAGGCTTGTTCTGACTTCTATTCCCACGGAAGATCGCTGTGCTCGATGCGCTTATCGCGGAGCATCAGGTCAGCCACCGCCTCTTTTGCAGGTTTTCCTTCAAACAGGACCTGGTTTACCTCCTCAACGATCGGCATGGAAACATTGTATTTCTTTGCGAGGGATCTCGCAGCCTTCGCTGAGTAAACGCCTTCTACCACCATCTGGACTTCCTTCATTGCCTCTTCCATCGTGTATCCTTTTCCGATGAGGATACCGGCGCGGCGGTTTCTGCTGTGCATGCTGGCGCATGTCACGATCAGATCGCCGATTCCGGAAAGTCCAGTATAGGTCTGGTATTTTCCGCCCATGGCGATGCCAAGTCTCGCGATCTCCGCCATACCGCGGGTGATGAGGGCTGCTTTCGCGTTGTCCCCGTAACCCAGGCCATCAGCGATTCCCGCTGCCAGGGCAACAACGTTCTTTAACGCGGCGCCTGTCTCGATCCCCAGGACATCCGGGCTCGTGTATACACGGAACACCGGGCTGATAAATGTGGACTGGACGTACTCTGCAACGTTCTTCTTGCGGGATCCCGCAACGCAGAGCGTCGGAAGTCCGCGGCTTACCTCCTCCGCGTGGCTCGGTCCGGAAAGAACAGCTGTCTCCGCCATCGGAAGTTCTTCCTTTATGATCTGGGTCATTGTATCGAGAGTATTCTCCTCGATTCCCTTTGCCACATCCACAATGAGCTGTCCCTCTTTACAGAACGGCTTCATCTTCTGCGCCGTGCTGCGGACAAATACGGACGGAACCGCCATCACGAGAAGGTTCTTATCCTTCATCGCTTCCTCAAGGTCAGCGGTATAGATGATTCCCTCCGGCAACGTCACTCCCGGAAGATTCTTGTGAGTCCTGGTCTTTGCCATCTCCTCGATCTCCGCCGGGATCGCGGACCACAGTGTGACCTCATGTCCATTGTTTCTTAACAGCACCGCAATCGCGGTTCCCCATGTACCGGAACCGATAATACCAATTTTTTCCATGTTCAGGAACTCCTTTTCTCTTTAATCTCACTGCCCTGTACCGACTGATATTTTCGTGCTTAAGCGCTTATTCAGTTTTTCTTTCCACCCCAGAGCTTGTTCTCTGTGCCGGATAAAAGTCTTTTTATGTTCGTCTTGTGTCTCCAGATCGCCATCGCCATCAGGACGAAGGCAACGACATAAAACTCCATGAGATGATCTGCAGAGACGGTAAATGTTCCATGCGCCCCGTAGACCAGTATCTGGATAAAGAATGAGATCACCACCAGAATAGAACCAAGGGAGACATATCTTGTAATGATGACAGCTCCAAGGAACAGTGCTGCACAGACAAGCGTCACGCGCCAGTCCATGGACACGAGGATACCCGCCATGGAGGCAATTCCCTTTCCTCCCTTGAAGTTTAAATAACACGGGAAATTATGACCGAGGACAACGCCGAGACCTGCGTAGAGCACATAGAGGTCTGTGTCCGGGCTTCCCTTAAAGATGATCCGCGCCGCAAGACAGGCGAACACCGTCTTTAAAAAGTCTCCCGCGAACACGACGAGCCCCGCTTTTTTTCCCATGACCCGGAGCGCATTTGTCGTTCCGGAGTTTCCGCTTCCGTAGTTTCTGATATCGATATGGTTCAGCTTACCGTAAAGATATCCTGTCTGGAATAATCCAAACACATAACCCATAACAAGACAAATCACTCTTCCCATTGCTTAATCCTTCTCCTTCCTCTCGCGGATGATGAATTTTAAGGATGTTCCGCGGAAGCCGAAGGCCTCACGGATCTTGTTCTCTAAGTATCTCGTGTAGGAGAAATGCATTAACTCCTTATCGTTTACGAAGATAACAAAGGTCGGCGGTTTTACCGCAACCTGGGTCACATAGTAGATCTTTAAGCGTTTGCCCTTGTCGGACGGCGGCTGCTGCATAGCGACAGCTTCTGTCACGATCTCGTTCAATACACCGGTAGCCACGCGGAGCGTCTGGTTCTCGCGGACCATATCAATGAGCTCGAAGAGCTTTTCCATTCTCTGTCCGGTCAGGGCGGACACGAAGATATACTCCGCATACGGCATGTAGGACAGGGTCTCTTTTAATTTTCTTGTGTACTCATAGATCGTCTTGTCGTTCTTCTCGATGGCATCCCACTTGTTGACAACGACGATCACGCCTTTTCCGCGGTCATGGGCGATACCGGCGATCTTTGCGTCCTGCTCAGTGATTCCCTCAACGGCATCGATGACCATGAGGACCACATCAGCGCGCTCCACCGCTGTCACAGTACGGATAATACTGTAGCGCTCGATATCCTCTTTGATCTTGCTCTTTCTTCTTAAGCCCGCAGTATCGATAAAGATATATTCAGTGCCGTTTCGCACGATCTCTGTATCGACAGCGTCTCTTGTGGTTCCGGCGATGTTGGATACGATCACACGGTTTTCACCGAGAAGCTTATTGATAATAGAGGATTTTCCGACGTTCGGTTTTCCCACGATGGCGATTCTCGGACGGTCATCCTCGCTGTCGTCATACTGGTCCTCACGGAAATACTTGACTACCTCATCGAGAAGCTCGCCAAGGCCAAGTCTTGAAGCCGCGGATACCGGGACCGGGTCTCCGATTCCCAGGTTATAGAATTCGTATACATCGTTTCCGAACTTCGCCATGCTGTCCACCTTATTGACCGCAAGAACGACCGGTTTCTTGGACTTTCTTAACATGTCCGCAACCTTGGAGTCCGCGTCGACGAGACCCTGGCGCACATCCACGATAAAGATGATGACGTCCGCGGTATCGATGGCGATCTGCGCCTGCTCACGCATCTGCGCAAGGATGATATCCTTGGAATCCGGCTCGATTCCGCCTGTATCAATTAAGGTAAAATTGTTGTTTAACCAGGTGCAGTCCGCATAGATACGGTCTCTTGTCACACCCGGAGTGTCTTTTACGATCGAGATCGTGCTGCCGGCAAGGACGTTGAAGAGTGTGGATTTTCCCACATTCGGTCTGCCGACGATCGCCACTACTGGTTTACTCATATATCTTCCTCATTTCTATACTTCGCCGTCCCAATCAGGGATAACTTCCCCGTCCTCTGTGAGACCGGCATCTTTCATTGTAAGCTCATATGCCCCGTGTTCCGCAGTCTGTTCTCTCGCCGCCTCCGGGTCAAGGATCGCGTCCACAAGGTCATATCCGCTTGATTTTACTATATTTATCGGAATCTGTAAAGCATCTTCCGCCTGGGTCTTTGTGATATCATCCAGGAAAACCTCCTCGCCGCTCTTAAACATAACGGCCGGAAGGATCAGCCTGTCGCCTAAAGGCTTATCCTTTAACTGGGCGATCAGATCCTGTCCTGTGATCAGTCCCGCCACCGTGATCTTTTCGCCGAAGAAATCATTCCGGATCGGGTAGATATGGACCTTTCGTCCCGGATAGACTTTCATGATCTCCTTTACAAGCGTGTCCAGATACGGATACGGCAGACGTCCTGTGGCGATTGAGAGTTCTTCCTCTTTTCCATCGTCCGTCTTCTCATCCAGGGCATCCATGACTTCCTCATGCAGCAGCCGCAGCATACCGACGCCGTTCTCCAGCTGGATATATCCGTCGTATCTTCCTTCCTCCGGCATCTCGCGCTCCGCCAGGATATACCACTCATCACTTGCATGGATAAAGTGGATCCCGTGGCGCTCGTAGTTGATCTTCTGCCATTTTTCGATGAGATCGATCACCTCGCAGGCATCTTCCTTTGTAAACGGTTCCAGCGGGTAAAGACCCTCACGATACTTCGAGAGACCGACCGGAACCACCGACACGCTCTGCATCACCGGCGCAGAGCGTGTCGGTGGTTCCGG
>OGGZ01001264.1_pt1 | contig 22430 bp, 24 predicted proteins | sample 1571371 | NCBI WGS metagenome assembly OGGZ01 (sample SAMEA2582025, study PRJEB24529) | metagenome | biome: Human gut stool | place: China | collected 2011
GGAGTCAAGGGGGACGCGTCCCCCTTGCGAGTCGAGGGCAGCGCCCTCGTCGCCGCCAGGCGAAACACTCCGCACGGAGTGCGGATACTCTGCGCGCCGGCGCGCAGTAACTTCGCGCGGAAGCGCGGCTAAAAGCAAAGAAGCGCTAAAGGGGTGTGGGGGAAAACTCTTGTTTTCCCCCACAAGCAACACATTGTCTTTGTTGAGCCTTTCCTCCGAAACAGTCCGGTGGACTGTTTCGGGAGCACACTACACCGCTAAATTATAGTTTTCCCAACAAGCAGCGTTTCGCCTCTAAACAACAATTTATCTAAAAACCTCCCCCGAAAAACGAGGGAGATTTCCTTATATCTGATTATCAGCCGAGTTCAACGCCGTCGCCGGGCATAACACTCTCAGTGGTCATTGACGGAAAAACTACGCTGCCGAGCTCGTCGGTGGGAACAGTCACTTCGTTGTCGACCTCCGGAACTTCAAGCTTGGGAACTTCATCGCCGGGCTTGTAGTCCTTGATAATCTCTTCAATCTGGGAACCGATCTGGTTTACAATGATATAGTAGAATCCGTCGTCGGTCTTACCCTCGACTGCGCCCGCTGCTGCAATCTCCTGGTCGGGATAGAATGCAGCGCCGTCCTTGATATACGCGAAGTGCTCGTCAAGCTCTGCCTGAACTTCGGCTTCTTTGCCTGCCTTCGGCTTTACGATCACGATTTCATCAAGGTGTACGCTCATCGTCGGAAGGTAGATGGAGTAGTCGTCGAGAAGGTCGAGGTCAAGGTTTACCATCGTCTTTGCGATCTCAGCGTCGGTGATCTGCTCGGAGCTTACCCAGTCGATCGCCTTGAATACAGCCTGTGCGAGATCCTCGGCAGTGCGCTCTGTGGTCTGGCTCTCGGAGCCGCTCTCAGCCTGGGAAGTTCCTGCGGAGCTGTTGTCGCTTGCAGCGGAGCTGCTTGAATCGCTGGAGCTGTTGGAGCTGCTTGAGCTGCTTGAGCTGTTGGTGTTGCCGGAGCAGCCTGTAAAAGCTGCGGTGATCGCAGAAAGTGCGATTACTGTTGCTAAAAATTTCTTCATTTTAATTTCCTTTCCTGTTGCTTTGCCATTGGTTCTATAATATTAGGGTGTTAACCCCTGAAACGCCGTTTCCGGCGGTCTCAGCATTTATTAAGCCGACGATGGAGCGCGTTCGGCAGCGGCTTGCTGTCCTTGTCGTACCACGGGAGGTCCTCAAGGGTGATTACCCGCGGGTCACTGAATACCCGCTTCAGGAATTCCTCGTCCATGTACTTCGGATTGGGACGCGGCATGTCGTTTTCATCGAGAATAGGCTTCCATTCGCCGTCGGTGTCGTACACGAAGGTTCCCCACCATGGGAGCCACCACAGCCAGTTCGAGCCGTCCTTCTGCATTTCGTCCGGGTCGGGAATGCTTCCGCACTCGGAAAGCGTTATCATCTTTCCGTGAGTGTAGCTGCTGACAGCCTTGAATCTTTCAAGCTGCGAACCGTGGTTCGGTATTTCGTCGTAGATATCCTCGCCGGCGATATCGAAGGTGTTCGGGCTGACCGCCATGAACGGAGCCTGACCGTTCCACACCCAGATGAGGTTGCGGAGCTTGTGATAGTTCATCAGCCGGTCGAATATCGTGTACCACAGCTTCTTGTAGGCTGCGACGCTCTCGGGATCCTGCTGACCCGCGGGAGCGCGGTTGCCCCACCAGAACCAGTTTCCGGCGGCTTCGTGGAGCGGTCTCCAGATGACCGGAATGTCCTGCTGCTCGAACATCTTCAGCGCGGAACCAACAAGGTCTATCTCGTAGATGATGAAGTCGTGCTCGGGAGTTCCTTCCTGCATGGCGCGGACGATGTCGAATCCTGTCTTGCGGTCGTAGTTCGTGGTCTTGTAGTAGAAGGAGCTAAGTCCGCCGATGTCGTTCATGTCGTCAGGAGCGTTCCAGTGCCAGCACATAGTGAGGATGCCTCCCGTGCGCCTTGCCCAGTCTATGGCTCTGCCGAGCTGGTCGTAGCCGCGGGCGAGTCCGCTTATGCCCATGAAGTCGTAGCCGCGTATCGCGGGGATCTTCCCGGTCGTGTTGTAGTATACCAGATCTTCCTTCTCGTCCTCCCAGAGGTACTGCTGCCCGGAAATGTACTTCTTCCCGTAGCAGGACTTCAGAAATTCCCACAGCCTGAGAGTGTTCGGCGTAGGGTCGTCGGTGACGAGTTTTCCCGGATCCGCCGGTCGTTCTGCGAGGCGCTTTTCAAGCGCTTCAAAATCGGTTCTGTAGTCTGTCATTGAGATCCTCCGAAAAAGCGTGACTGTGTGTAGTTGAGTGCAGTCGACCACAGCTTTTGCTGATTATACAGTATGATTGTGAAATCAGCGTGATAATTATGTGTGCTTACTATGCTTTTTTGATATGTCAGTTATTCTGGTCAATATGCATATTGTGTGCATTACACCGCCGAAAAACAGCGGTAATATCATGCAGTCAGAATACCTGCCAGATTCAGCTGTTTATTAAAAATTTAAAATCTGCGGCGCACAAAAGCAGGGGCGGAGTACCGTCCCTGCTTTATTTCCGACCCGGTATCCCGAATCGCTGTGAATCTATGGGTTATTCCGATCAGCCCTCGATGATGGGAGCGAATCTGATACGAATGTTCGGCAGCTTGGTGATAGTGGTGTAGTAGTTTGTCTGCCAGTCGGCACCCTGGGAAGGATCGTTCTCGCCGGAAGCGGGAGGGGCGAAAATCTTCAGTGTGAGGTCAGCCGCGCCGTCGAGGGGCTTCTCAAAGAATGCGGGCATGAAGTCGATCGTCTTGGCCTCGGGGCTCTTGTAGAACCACTTGCCGTTAATTTCCATCATGAGGTTCAGCGGCTCGTCGAATGTAGCCTCACAGAATACGGGGCTCTTATCGAAGTGGAGCGGGATAGCGATACCGGTCGCGTCCTCGCTGCCGCCCCAGCGGAGGGTAACGGGGAGCTGCTGCTCCTCGCCCTGCTTCATTGAGGGGTAGAAGTAATCGTCGTGAATGATCTCCTTGTAGGTCTGGAGCGCGGGCTGCTCAATGCCGACGTTCTTGTTGTTCGGATCCTCGATCTCAAGACCGAGTCTGCCTCTGTCGCGGAACTGGTAGAATGTGAATCCGTTGAACCAGCCCTGCTCGGGGTCGTTTTTCAGCATGTCGCAGAATTCCTTTATCATCGCTGCCTGGTCGTAGGGACCTGTAACGTCGCCGTCAGCGTTGAACTCGCTCATTACCATCGGCTTCTGAACGCCGCCGCAAAGTTCCTTGTAGCGCTTCTGGGAGAGCTTGGTGAGGTTGTATGTATCGGAAACCTTGCTTCTGCTGAAGCTCGTGCCGCCGACGTCCGCAACGTCGTAGGGCCAGCCCCAGTGGAGACTCATGTACTTATCAACGGACCAGATATCGGTGGCGCGCACTGCGTCTGCGAATTCCTTCTCCATTTCGATCTCGCCGCCCTTTTCGGGGTGCTCAACGCCGCCGATGCAGAGGATAGTGGAAACGTTGGGAGCTTCCTTCTTAATGATATTGTGGAAGCGTACGTAGAAATCCGCAATCTGCTGGTAAGTAGCGCGCTTGGTGAAGCTGAACCAGTTGCCGGTAGCCTCGTGGTTGATACGGAGCTGCATTCTTCCGTAGGTGCGGAGTTCCTGCGCGATTTTAATAAGGTAGTCGTCGGTGAGGTTGGGGTCGATAGTCATGGTGAGGATAACGTCCTGACCGTGGCGGCGGACATCCTTCATGCAGGTGAACGGCTCGCCGTCGGTGGTTCCGCCGACGCCGCCCTTATAGGTGAAGTAGTCGTCGTAGGGGTAGTCCCACTGGAAGCTTACTTCCTGATCTGCGAACGCGTCGCGCGCACGTACCGGCCAGGTCTTGTCCAGGGGATAGTAGCAGTACATCAGGCTTATCGCACGGTGGGGTCTGCCCATCTTGTGGAGTATGTAGTCCTGGTCTACGTACTCGCCGCGTTCGCTGCCGTCGCCGAGGTCAACGGCGCACTTTGCCGCGCCCATTTCGATTGAATAGATCTTCTGTTCCATTGGTCGTAATTCCTTTCGGTTTTTCAGCGCGGATCGCGCGTTGATATCGTGTGCAGGGATTCTCCGCCTCTGCTTCTGTTGATATTATATCATAACTTGTAAACGTTTTCAAGGGGGTATTCTGATTTTTTCTTATATTATTTACACAAAAGTTTGCAATATTTCATTAATATTTCGACATCTCCGGTATTATACTCCGAAGTTGATTCTGACATGGTCTTGTTGACTGAAATTGCGCAATATTGCAATATCAGATTGGGGGCATAGCAGTATGTGTGGACGCGTTTGGAATTAAACGGCAGAAACTCCCAGGAGATTTTCAGAATGCCCGCTGATGAGAGGAAACTGGTATCATCAATCCGGCGCATTCTGGTACTGGAACTATTACCAGCCAGAGAGTATAATAGTGTAAAACAGATAAAGGCGAAAAGCCTGAAAAGGAGAACAACTATGGATATCAAGGAAAAGTCAACATCACAGGACAAACTGCTGAAGATATGCGTGACCGCAATGTTTGCAGCGCTCATCTGCGTAGCTACAATGCTTATTCAGATCCCGTCGCCGCTGAACGGCTACGTTAATTTCGGCGACTGCTTTATACTTATCGCCGCATGGGTGCTCGGCCCGGTTTACGGCTTCGCCGCCGGAGGCATCGGCTCTGCGCTTGCCGACCTGTTCACGGGATATGTTCACTACGTTCCCGGCACATTCGTTATAAAGGGACTCATCGCTGTAGCTGCTGCGCTCATCTGCCGCGCAATGCTCAAGAAGCTGTCCAAGATCAGCGTTCCCGCGTACATCGTGAGCGCTCTCGCCGGTGAGATCATCATGGTCGGCGGTTACTACCTCTACGCTGCGCTTCTGCTCGGAAAGAGCTTTGCAGGCGCTGCCGCAAGCGTTCCCGGAAATCTCGTTCAGGGCGCGTTCGGTCTTGTGTGCGGAGTAGTTATTATCAAGATCATCGCAAAGACCAGGGTGCTGAACAAGTTCTCCACCTATGCGGTGCAGTAAAAGTTGAAAAAATAACTCAGCGGCGCGTTTCATGTGTAAAACGCGCCGCTTTTATATTGACAAACCTACCGAAAAAGTCCACAATAAAAAGAAAATTATTTTCAGTGAGGAACAGCTTGCAATGGTTCTCAGCGCGGTATGTCTGCTGACCGGGTTCTCCGGAAATCAGAGTGGTGTTAAGCTCCTCGCCGCAGGAACTTCCAAGGTTTCCGAACCGGAGGCAAAGAACGCCCGCGTAACTATCGGCGGCACGAAATTCATGGCAGACGGAAAAGCTGGGTCAAAAAATGGATTTCAAATGCCCGCTTCGCGGGCAAAAGGCACTTTTTCGAAAAGCTCTAACTCCGGTGCGTTTCGTACCGGAGTTTTTCCGTCAGTAGTTCTCGGGCTTCTGCTGGAAGTATGATTTCGGATAGCCGCAGACGGGGCAGTGATCCGGTGCTTTCTTTCCGAACTCGACGTGACCGCAGTTCCGGCACTGCCACATGATTTCGTCGGTCTTTTCAAAGACTTTCTGCATTTCCACGGTGTGCAGCAGACGCAGGAAGCGTTCCTCGTGGGCTTTCTCGACGGCCCCCACCTGCCGGAACTTATTTGCGATGTCGGTAAAGCCTTCCTCTTCGGCGACCCTGGCGAAATCCTCGTACATCTCCGCCCATTCGAAATGCTCGCCGGACTGCGCGTTCACGAGGTTCTGTGCGGTGTTCGAGAGCGCTCCGAGCTGGCTGAACCAGAGGAACGCGTGAGCTTCCTCGTTGTCGGCGGTTTCGCGGAATATCGCGGCTATCTGCTGGAAGCCCTCCTTCTCTGCGGCTTTCGCGAAATAGTCGTACTTGCTGCGCGCCTGGGTCTCCCCGGCGAATGCGGAGCGGAGGTTGGCTTCCGTGCGTGTTCCTTTCAGATCCATGTGTTGTTCTCCTTTGCGTTTTTTGATACTAGTATTGCGGGATCGTGAAAGATTATGCACTGCCAAAAGCAAAATGCTGACAAAACCAGCTGAATAAAGTTTATTCAATTTGTACAACATATACAATTGTTTTTTAGGCAAATCGCTTGACAAATTATGAGAAAAGTGCTAAAATACAAATCGTAAAAAGAAATGCCGGATATCAAAAACCGGTAAATATCGAACAAAAGAGGTACTTATCATGAAGATTTCTAAGATCGTTCTTTCTGCTGCTATCGCAGCTACAATGGCTGCAGCTACCGCTGCTGTTGCTTCCGCTGAGACCGCTGAGGTTACAGGCGAGGTCGTAGCAATTTCTACAGATTCCACTGCAGAGGCTGTTGCTACAACTGCTGAGGCTGAGACCACTGTTGAAGCTGCTACCGCTGACGCTGCTACTGCTGAGACCACCGCTGAGGCAGAGACCGTTGAGGTCGTTGCTCCTGCTGATGACACCAAGGGCTCTCCTGAGACCGGCGTTGCTGGCGTTGCTGGCGTAGCTGGCGTTGCTGCTGTTGCAGGCGCTGTAATGGTTGCTACCAAGAAGTCCAGAAAGTAATCCATAATAAATAAGCGAAGGCTCACCGCAATAGTGGTGGGCCTTTTCTTATACGGAGGCAAATATGTGCAAAAGCTGCGGTCAGCTGCATTTTTACAGCCGGTTCAGGTCGGCGCTGCAATACTCTCATGAGATAAGCAAGATACGCGGCCTGGTGAGCTTCGGAGATATGGCGGTCGAGAGCGCCACGGTTCCGCTGGAGGATATACAAGGCGACCTTCGCGGATACTACCGCCACGAGGTGAGGTGCACTCTATGCGGACAGCGGTTCGCGGTGTGGTATGATACTTCCGATGGCAGCGGAGGTCTCTGCGCCCTGAACGAATGAGCACATTCCCTGCATAACATACATAAAACCTGACTTTTCCTCATAAACTGTGAAAAAGGAAACGCCCGCGGACTCCCTGCGGGCAGGGGAGAGTGAAAGGAAAATGTTATGCAATGGGGGTGCGAAATACATTGAAGAAAGCTGCGACAGGGGAAGCTGATCAGGAAAGATGTGTCATACTCGGACATTACATAGTTGAAAATAAGGCGACAGTACGCGCGGCTGCAAAGAAATTTGGCGTGAGCAAAAGCACTGTGCATCAGGATATCACCGCCAAGCTTGCGCAGGTCGACCGACGCCTGCACGACGAGGTGAAGGCGGTGCTTGAGAAGAACAAACAAGAGCGGCATCTTAGGGGAGGTCAGGCTACACGCAGAAAATACGCGGAGCTGTCCCGCCGAAAAATGAGCCAGAAAACAAAATGAAAAAAGCCCTCCGGAAAGGAGGGCTTTAAATGTTGTTTAAGAGGAATTACTTTCTCTTTCTGGAGATAACGAGTGCGCCGCCGGCAACAACTGCGATACCTGCAAGAGCAGCTACGCCCTCAACGCCGGTGTCAGGGGAACCCTTGTCAGCGCCGGTTTCAACAGGAGTTGTATCCTCAGCTGCTGCGGTGTTGTCATCAGCCGCAGCTTCGCCGCCGCCAAGACCGGTAACGGTGAATGTAACCTTGATGGACTCGTAGGTGTCGTTCGGGATAGCTGCGAGGTTGTCATATACGTTGATGAGCTGGATACGAGCAGTGTTCTTGATATCGAAATCCCAATCGGAATAATCATCGCTCTTTGTAGCAGCGTCAACGCTCATTACAGCTGCGTCCTTGTCGAAGTCAACAGCGGCGCCGTTGAGCTCAACAGAGGTGATCTCGAACTTTACGTCAGGTGTAGCGTCGAGGTCGATATTGCTCTCGAGCTTGAGCATGTTCCAGCCGCCGTCGTTAACGCCATCGAGGGTAACGGTGTACTCGCCGTCGCCGGTGATGTTGGCGTCGGTGTAGGTAGCGCCTTCAAGCGGAGCAGCCTCGCCGAGGTCGTTGTCCCAGTAGAGCAGCTCGGACTGAGCGATAGTGTTGCGGAAATAGTAGCTAGACGACTGCCATGTGATACCTGCAACATAGCTCTCCTCAGCAGAGGTGGGGATTACCAGTGCGGCTGCTGCAACTGCGCAAGCGGCTGCTGCGGAAACGATGTTTCTGATCTTCATGAAATAATTCCTCCTAACAATTTACAGTTAAACTGTGTAAACTGGCTTTCGCCGATTCGGAGAACGTCTGCGGGGAAGCAGAATTATCTCCAATGTTCAATAAACATTATAATACAGCGGGTAAATTATTGCAAGTGGCAATTCTGCACAAAAACGCGTGATTAATTCTGGCAAATAATCCGATACTTCGGAACGGAATTTGTGAAAACCTGTTTCATTGGCGGTAATATGCGGAATATCACATGTCCGATGATTAATTATAATCCGTTCAGTCAATAATAGTGTTACACTTTTCGATTATTGAGAGACGGATTTTTCAATAAATTTATTCAAACTTAACAAATATTTTTGTGAAAAATTCCAAAATGAATAACTCGGAGTTTTTTTTTGCAAATTACGCTTTAAATTTCTTTGGTTGTGTGTTATAATGTAATGGTGTAAATATTTAAGGGATAACTATGCCCTGAGCTTACATACCGACATATCCGGCTGCTTTTGCGGCTGCATATATAAAATGTCTCTGCGTCAGCGGGGGCAAGGGGGAAGTGCAGTTTTGGAGAAATACGTTATAAAGGGCGGAAAAGAACTGAGCGGAGAGGTGTTCATAAGCGGCGCGAAAAACGCGGTCGCTGCTATACTACCCTGCACAATTCTTTCAGACGAGCCCTGCATCATTGAAAATATACCGAATATCAGCGATGTCAGCATCACATTACAGATAATGTCCGAGATGGGCGCAAAAATACGCATGCTGAACAAGACAACTGTCGAGATCGACACGCGTCAGCTTCAGAATATTCCTGTTCCCTACGAGAAGGCGAAGCTCATGAGAGCCACCACCTATTTCCTCGGGACTCTGCTCGGGCGCTTCCACAGCGCTCACGTATCCATGCCCGGCGGCTGCAATCTCGGCGACCGCCCCATCGACCAGCACCTCAAGTGTTTCTCGGCGCTCGGCGCTGAGTACGAGATCGACGGCGGAATGGTGAATCTCCGCGCCGATAAGCTGGTCGGCACCCAGATCTTCTTTGACAAGAACACCGTCGGAGCCACTATCAACGCCATCATGGCGTCGGTCAAGGCTGACGGTCTCACAATAATCGAAAACGCAGCGAAGGAGCCTCACGTTGTCGACCTCGCCAACTGCCTCAACAGCATGGGCGCGGATATCCTCGGCGCAGGCACCGACGTTATCAAGATACGCGGCGTGAAGTACCTCCACGGCACCACCTACAGCGTTATCCCCGACCAGATCGAGGCGGGTACGTTCATGGCGATAGCTGCCGCAGCAAGAAGCAATATTCTTATTAGAAACGTTATTCCGAAGCACCTTGAGCCCATCACCCAGAAGCTAGTTAAGATAGGCGTGCAGGTCGAGCAGTTCGACGACGCGGTAAGAGTCATCGGCGGTCCTGAGTACTTTGGAACCAGCATAAAGACCAACCCGCACCCGGGTTTCCCGACGGATATGCAGCCCCAGATGGCGGCAGTCCTGACATGCGCAAAGGGTGCCAGCATGGTAACGGAAAGCATTTTCGACAACCGCTTCCGCTATGTTGACGAGCTTCGCAGAATGGGCGCGAATATCTCCGTAGAGGGCAGAGTCGCTGTTATCGAGGGCGTTGAGCGTCTCAAGGGCGCTCCGGTCAAGGCTACTGACCTGCGAGCAGGCGCGGCGCTTATCGTTGCGGCTCTCGGAGCTGAGGGAGTTACCGAAATTTACGATATCCACCATGTGGAGCGCGGCTACGAGAACATGGAAGTCAAGCTCCGCAGCCTTGGCGCTGATATCCAGAAGGTCGACGAGCCTGACCCCACCGCTGAGGAAAAGCTGCTCAGAAAGGCTCTCTGATGGCGAGGATATTCCCGATTTGCAGCTCCAGCAGCGCGAATGCTACGTTTATCGGCACGAAGGGGCATGGTATCCTGATCGACGCAGGGTGCAGCTTCCGGGCGCTGAAAAACTCGCTGGAACTCATCGACACCTCAATGTCCCAGATAGAGGCGCTGTTCATCACGCACGAGCATATTGACCATGTAAAGGGGCTGTTACAGCTCACGAAGCACACGAATATCCCGATTTTCTCAAGCACGGGAACAATTCAGGCGCTCCGTCGGGATGTACGCGAAACTATCCCGGAGGAAGTCCGCATTTATGACGTTCTGCACGAGCCGTACCAGAGCGCTGATTTCGAGGTGACGGCGTTCCACACGCCGCATGATACCCCGGAAAGCGTTGGGTATGTCGTGAAGTACGCTGGGAAGAAAATCGCGGTCTGCACCGACTTGGGAAAGCTCACGGCGGAGGTTGAAAAGAACCTGCTCGGCTGTGAAGCGGTGCTGCTTGAGAGCAACTACGACCCGGCAATGCTGGCGAAAAATCTGAATTACTCCACCGACCTGAAGCGGCGTATCGCAGGCGAGAAGGGGCATTTGTCCAACAATGCGGCTGCGGAAATGGCGGCGAAGCTGGTGGCAAGCGGTACTACAAAGCTGATCCTCGGACACCTCAGCCGCGAGAACAACACTCCCGCGACCGCCGAAAAATGCACCGAAGATCACCTTCACAGCAAGGGAATGCACCGCAACAAGGATTACATACTTGAGACCGCCCCGGTCATGACCCAGGGCAGGTACATTGTCATTTAAGAGGTACAGTATGATCAAACACATCGTTATGTGGAAATTCAAGGAAGGCGAGCATGACAACATGCTGATATTCCGCGATAGACTGCTCGCGCTGAAGGGGCAGATCCCGGAGATACGCGCGATGGAGGTCGGAATTAACATGAACCCTTCAGACCGCAGCTTCGACGCGGTTCTTGTCAGCGAGTTCGACAGCCTGGAGGCGCTGAAGGCGTACTCCACTAACCCGCTGCATGTCGAGGTGTCGAAGTTCTGCAAGTCGATACGCACCGAGTCCCACAGCGTTGACTATGAGTTCTGAGAAGCACACTGCGCGGGTCGAGCATGAGTTCCCGCCGGTTTTCGATGAAAATTCCCGGGTTTTGATCCTCGGGACGATACCCTCGCCCAAATCCAGGGAGCGGGGGTTTTACTATATGCACCCGCAGAACCGCTTCTGGCGCATGCTGAGCGAGGTTCTAGGAGAGGAGACTCCGGCGGATATCACGGGCAGGCGGGAAATGTGCCTGCGCCGCGGCGTAGCCCTGTGGGACGTCCTTGCGGAGTGCAGCATTGACGGCGCTTCTGACAGCAGCATTAAGAACGCTGTCCCGAACCGGCTTGATACGATATTCCAGCAGGCGGATATCAGGGCTGTATTTACCACCGGAAAGAAGGCGCAGGCGCTGTACGAAAGGTTCTTCCCGGATTCGATGAAGGCGGTCTGCCTGCCGTCCACAAGCCCGGCAAACCGCACGATCTCCGAAGCGGAGATGTTGGAAAAATACCGCCAGATCTCGGATTATTTACCCTAATCCGGGATCTTGTTTTAGGTTGCAATGAATATAAGCAGCAACGATTCGAAAAGTCCGCCAAGCACGCATGTGCGTGACTGATGTTTTTAATGAAGGCATGAATTATGCGTGGAAAAAACGAGCAGGGGGAAAAAGAGGGGAGAGGGGGAAGGGTTTCCCCTCAGTACCGTGCGAAAAATGGTTGATTTCAAAGTGTGAAACCACGGACATCAACAATATAAATATCCGCGGACAAAGAATCACCTTTTAGGCAGAATTCACAAATATACTTCACTCATCTCACAAGAAATTCACATTCCCCCGGTATACTATAAATATAAACAAACCGGACATGCCAGAAAGAAAGGTGAGTGAAATGAGTAATGCTCGGTATTTTGCTTTAGTTGCTGCGGCTATAATCGCCGCTTCTGGAACCCCAGCGACCGGCTCCGCGATGGCGCAGAAAGGCGCGGGTCCTGCACCCGGCGCTCCGGAGATCCACGCTGCGGCCGCAGCAGAGGTCTCCGCGGCAAGCACGGCAGTCCAGACAGACGATGACGACATTCCGCCGTCTGACCTGTGATTTTTCGGTAAAATATAGGGTTTTGTCCACTTACTTTTCAGATATTATGTGCTATAATAATATCACCAACAATCCAACATCAGGAGGACAAAATCATGCTGAAACCTGCCGAAAAAGGCTCCGTTAAGATACTCCCCGGCGTATTCCGTGAAAGAATGGACGTAAACCGCCAGTACCTTCTTGAGCTTGACGCCAACTGTCTGCTCCAGAATTTCTACCTCGAGGCAGGGATCGTCCTCCCGGGCCTCCAGGTAGTCGACAACCCTGAGACCGCTAACCTCCACTGGGGCTGGGAAGCCCCCACCTGCCAGCTCCGCGGACACTTCCTCGGACACTGGATAAGCGCCGCTGCAAAGCTCATTGCCGCGGACGGCGAGCCGGAGCTGCGCGTTAAGCTCGATAAGATCGTAAGCGAACTCGCACGCTGCCAGGAGCTCAACGGCGGCGAGTGGGTCGGCTCTATCCCAGAGAAGTACTTCACAAGGCTGATAAAGAACCAGTACATATGGTCTCCGCAGTACGTTATGCACAAGACCATCGTGGGACTTTCCGACGCGTATATCTACGCAGGAAACACACAGGCTCTCGATATCCTCTCCCACCTCTCCGACTGGTACATCACCTGGACTGAAAAGGCTGCCGAGACCAATCCTCACGCAGTGTACGCCGGAGAGGAAGCAGGAATGCTGGAAGTCTGGGCGCAGCTCTACCAGCTCACAAAGGACGAGAAGTACCTCACCCTCGCGAAGCGCTACGCTGACGCAGGTCTGTTCCGCAAGCTGAAGGAGGGCAAGGACAGCCTGACTAACTGCCACGCAAACGCGAGCATTCCGTTTACCCACGGCGCTGCAAAGATGTACGAGATAACCGGCGACAGCGACTGGCTGGAGGTCATCAAGCTGTTCTGGAAGGCAGCCGTTACCGACCGCGGAATGTTCAGCACCACCGGCATGAACGCGGGCGAGTTCTGGGTTCCTCCGCATATGCAGGGACACTTCCTCGGCAGCAGCGATCAGGAATTCTGCACCGTCTACAACATGGTAAGGACCGCTTCCTACCTGCTGAAATACACCGGCGAGGCTCAGTACGCCGACTATATCGAGCGCGCTCTTTATAACGGATTCCTCGCGCAGCAGAACGCCCAGACCGGCATGCCGGCCTACTTCCTCCCCCTCGGCGCGGGAAGCCGCAAGAAGTGGGGAACCAAGACCCGCGACTTCTGGTGCTGCCATGGAACAATGGTCCAGGCGCAGACCCTCTATCCGGAGCTTGTGTGGTTCACTGACGGTGACAAGATCACCGCTGCGCAGTACATTCCGTCTGAGTTCACCGCTGAAATGAACGGTACAAACGTAACAGTCAGCCAGACCACTGGCATGAAGTACTACAACGATCAGGCGTTTTTCGACGAGAAGGACGACGGTCAGATGTCGCGCTGGCTGCTGAAATTCAGCGTAAAGTGCGACAAGCCCGTCAGATTCACGCTGTCGCTGAGAGTACCCGAGTGGGCGAAGGGCGTCGAGCTGGAGGTCAACGGCAAAAATACTGCCGCCCCTGTTAAGGACGGCTGGCTGGATATAACCGCAGACTGGCAGAATGATTCCGTGCAGGTATTCTTCCCGTCGGAGCTGCGCGCGGAGACCCTTCCGGACATGCCGGAGCTGATGTCGGTAGTCGACGGTCCCATCGTGCTTGCGGGAATTACCGGCAGCGACTGCGGGATCACCGGAGCAGATAAGCTGAACGAGCAGTTCATGCCGCAGATGGAGCACACCTACGGCACATTCCCGTGGAGACAGAATAGCTGGCGTACGCGCAATCAGCCGCAGTCCGTGATGTTCAGACCGCTGTACGAGGTTACTGACGAGGAGTACACCGTTTACTTCACAAAGAAGTGATCATTTCACGCCTATTGCGGAGCGGTACTGGCCGGGGGTCATTCCCTCAATCTTTCTGAACACGCGCATGTAATATTTTTCGTCGTTGAAGCCGCATGAGAATGCGGCTTCTTTTATGCTCATATTCCTGTCGGAGAGCATTCGCTTGGAAATATCCACCCTTGCCATGACTATGCTGCGCGTTAACGTGCTGCCGGTCTCAAGGCTGTAGAGCGATGAGAGGTACTCCGGATTGTAGTGAAACTCCTCCGCTACGTCGTTTATCGTGATCTGGCGGTGGCAGTTGAGGCGTATCCATTCGGCGATGTCTTCAATGAGCGGGTTGGACTCCCGTCCGGTTCCGCAGGAATCCAGGTGCTCCTGGGTGAGTTCGGTCAGCAGCATTTCCAGGGCGCATTCCACCATGCGCGTGGTATACATGTTCCTGCGGGAGCAGTCCACAAGCTGCCGGAATATCACGCCTATCCTCTGCGAGGAAGCCCTGCCGTATTCCGGCAGCGTGTAAGCCGCGCCGCTTTCTCCTTCGAAGAACGGCGTTTCCGGCGAGAAATGCGCCCACAGATAGGAAAGCTCCCCCTCGGACGGCGCAGTGCCGAAATGCTCCTCCCCAGGCTTCAGAAACAGCCACTCGCCGCTTGCCACCGAGCGGCAGATCCAGCCGGAGGAAATATCCAGCCTGCCGGAAAGCACGTAAATCAGAACCCAGCAATTCATAACGCGGCGCTGATGGATAAACTCCCCGCGGCTGACAAGATTGCCGGCGTTGAAAAAATGAAGTCCGCCGAATTCCCCGGAACATATCATGTGACCCCCCCCCCGGATATATTATAGCGCAAATCAAAACCAAGGTCAACATGGTGGTTTACATTAATTTCGTTTACCCCTTGATTTTTCTATGAAAAAATGGTAGAATAGTATAGTAAATATCCAGAACATAATATGTGTTCATATACATCAATGAGGAGCAGAAATATGACCATCAAGACTTTTAATATCAACACCGACAAGACCGCGTTCGTCCGGGCATATCTTCCGGACTCCATCGCGGGGCTTCCGTTCTGCGAAAAGCGTCCTGCTGTCCTGATATTCCCGGGCGGCGGGTATGAGTACTGCTCCGACCGCGAGGGCGAGCCTATCGCGTTACAGTACCTCGCGCTGGGGTACGCCGCGTTCGTGGTTACATATAGCTGCAACGAGCGCTTCCCAGAGCCGCTGATGGACGCCGCGTACATATTCTACAAGATACGCATGCGCGCCGAGGAATTCAAGATCGACCCGCAGAAAATGGCTGTTCTCGGCTGCTCCGCCGGCGGACATCTCGCGGGCTGCCTCGCCACCATGTGGAGCGACATCGCCCTTACAAAGACCATCGGCTGCGAGCCGGAGGATCTCCGGCCGAATGCGGCTATACTCTGCTACCCGGTGATCAGCGGAGTTACCGCTCCCCACGAGGGCAGCTTCAAGGTGCTCCTCGGCGAGGACGCTTCCCGCTCCGACCTTAGCAGGCTCTCGCTTGAGAACCGCGTAACTCCCAAGACCCCTCCGGTGTTCATCTGGGCGACCGCGAACGACGATTGCGTTTCAGCGCACAACTCGCTTGTAATGGCGAAGGCATGCGTTTCCAACAAGGTTCCGGTGGAGATTCATCTGTTCGACGAGGGACCGCACGGACTTTCCACCTGCGACAAGGCTACCGGCTGGAACGAGGCGTTCTATCTCCGCAACGTCCGCGAGTGGATACCCATGTCTGCGGAGTTCCTCGCAAAGTACATGAACGTCTGAGCTGGGAAAGGACGCAGAATATGGTACCAGACAAGGTAGCTTACACCTCCGGCGAAAAAAAAGCTGAGATACTGGGCGGGATAATGCTTGCGGTATTCGCGGCGGTCATCATCGCGCTGATGGCGCTGGGAGTTTCCGGCGGCGGGGCAGTCCGCGCCTGAATGCATAAACGAAAGGAACAAAAGAAATGAAGAAACCATTCGTAACCAAGCAGCAGATCGAAGAGATCGCCAAGACCTACCCCACGCCGTTCCACATCTATGATGAGAAGGGTATTCGCGAGACCGCAAGAGCGCTGTTCAAGGCGTTCTCCTGGAACAAAGGCTTCAAGGAGTACTTCGCTGTGAAGGCTACCCCGAACCCGTTCATCATGAACATTCTGAGAAGCGAGGGCTGCGGCTTTGACTGCTCCAGCTACACTGAGCTTCTGCTGAGCGGTCAGGTCGGCGCTGAGGGTCATGAGATCATGTTCAGCTCCAATGCTACGCCGGACGATGATTTCAGGCTTGCTTACAAGATGGGTGCGCTGATAAACCTCGATGATTTCACACACATCGACGTCCTCGACAAGCTGACCGGGATACCGGAGTTCATCTCCTGCCGCTACAATCCGGGCGGAGAGTTCAAGACCGACGGCAGCCCCAACGTAATGGACACCCCGAAGGACGCGAAGTACGGCTTCACGCACGACCAGCTCATCGAGGGCTACCGCATACTCAAGGAAAAGGGCGCGAAGAAGTTCGGTATGCATGCGTTCCTTGCGAGCAACACGCTTACCAACGACTACTACCCCACACTCGCGGGTATTCTGTTCCGCACTGCTGTGGAGATCAAGGAAAAGACCGGCGTTGAGCTGAGCTTCATAAACCTCTCCGGCGGCGTAGGTATACCCTACCGCCCCGACCAGCCCGCTAACGACATCGCGGTAATCGGCGAGAAGGTACACGAGAAGTTCGACGAGATCCTCGTTCCCGCAGGCCTCGGAAACATAAAGCTGTTCACCGAGCTTGGCCGCTTCATGCTGGCTCCCAATGGAATGCTCATCGCGAAGGCTATCCGCGAGAAGCACATCTACAAGGAGTACATCGGTCTTGACGCGTGCGCTGCAAACCTCATGAGACCCGCTATCTACGGCGCTTACCACCACATCACCGTACTCGGCAAGGAGAACGAACCCTGCGACCACAAGTACGACGTTACCGGCGGTCTGTGCGAGAACTGCGATAAGTTCGCAGTCGACAGAATGCTCCCGAAAATCGACATCGGCGACTACCTCGCTATCCACGACACGGGCGCGCACGGATTCTCAATGGGCTACAACTACAACGGCAAGCTCAGAAGCGCTGAGCTGCTGCTCCGTGAGGACGGTTCCGTCAAGATGATCAGACGCGCTGAGACAGCCGCTGATTATTTCTCAACGTTCGATTTCGCAAATTTCAACTTTGATCTTTAATTGTTGAAAAATACAGCCGCCGTGCGGTCAGGAACTGCACGGCGGTAATTTTACTGAGGTATTTCACATATGAGAATGAGAAAAAAGAAGCACCTTGAGGAGCGCCTTGAGGCCTGCGCGCCGGTAATGCTCAAAATGCAGAATCAGAACGAGCACGCCAACGACCCGCTTGACGACGAGCTGTTCTTCGACAGCATGAAGGTGTTCGGAAACAACAACCCGCTGCACCTTGAGGTCGGCTGCGGAAAGGGGAGCTTCATTCTGGAGCTTGCGCGGAGAAATCCCGATATAAATTACGTCGCGGTGGAAAAGTCCCCTAACGTGCTTGTAACCGGCGCGGAAGCGCTGATGGAGAGCGGCATCAAGAACGTGCGGTTCTGCCTGGGGCAGGCGGAGTACCTGGAGCATCTGTTCCGTCCGCACACCGTGGAGCGGCTGTACCTCAACTTTAGCTGCCCGTTCCCAAAGGAGACCTATGCGCGCCACCGCCTGACCCACACAAGATTCCTTGAGATATACAAGCAGGTGATGAAGCCCGGCTCTGAAATACATCAGAAAACGGATAACCAGCGCCTGTTCGAGTTCTCGATAGAGCATTTCTCAAAGAACGGCTTCGCGATGAAAAATGTATCCCTGGACCTGCATAACAGCGGCTTTGAGGGGAACATTATGACCGAATACGAAAAGCGCTTCACGGAGCTGGGTCAGCCGATATACCGCCTGGAAGCGGTAGTCCCTGAGTGATCGGAGGTCAATATGAAGATAACCAGGATAACAGGAACATTCCCGAGTACGTCCGGGCTTTGCCGGTGCAGATATTATATGTATATTCCGGAAAATCCCAGGGCGGCGGTAATGCTCTCCCACGGCATGTGCGAGTACTTCCAGCGCTACCGCGGGTTTGCGGAGTTCCTCTGCAGGAACGGCATAGCGCTTGTCGGAAACGACCACATCGGCCATGGGAATTCCGTCACCGACCGCGACATGCTGGGCTATTTCGGCGAGGCGGGCGGCTACATGTATATGGTGAAGGATCTCCACCGAATGCGCGCTATTCTCGACAAGAAGCTCCCGGATATTCCGAAGTTCCTGCTCGGCCACAGCATGGGAAGCTTCATCGCGAGGATCTATCTGTCCCGGTTCGACGACCGCTGGGACGGCGCCGTTATCATGGGTACCGCCGGCGGAGTTACAGGCTCCGCGCCGCTGCGTAAGCTGCTTGAGGTGCTGACCCATGCGAAGGACAGCCGTTTCCGCCCGCAGTTCAGCAGCAAGCTGGCGTTCGGAGTGTTCAACCTGCGGTTCCCGAACCACCGCACGAACAACGACTGGCTCTCCAGAGTGGAGGAGAATGTCGACCGCTACATTGCCGACCCGCTGTGTAATTTCACGTTCACAGTGGCGGGGTTCAAGGATCTGCTGAACGCGCTGATGTGCGCGAATTCCCGCAGCGTTATTGAGAACACCCCCACTGATCTGCCGATACTTTTCCTGTCGGGTTCAATGGACCCCGTCGGCGAGTATGGCGCAGGCGTACGCGCGGCGTGCATGAAGTACCTCGAGCACGGCTGCAGCGTGAATATCCGGGTGTACCCGGAAGCCCGGCATGAGCTGCTGTTCGAGCTGAACGCCGATGAAGTCATGAACGATATCCTGGCGTTCATAAATAAGAGATTATAAAACAAAAGGCTGTGCAGCCTGATTGCTGTACAGCCTTGATATTTCGTACATTCTGAATATTTCGTAAACAATGCCGGTCATTGTTTCGACATCAGCCGGAGTACGATTATCGCAGCGAGCGAAGCCCCGCAGATTATCCAGTTTATAATGACCCTGCGGCGGTATTTCTGCTGATTTTTCTGTCTCTCTTCGTCACGTTTTGCCATGTCGCACCTCCGAATAACTTATGGTAACCTCTAAAAACCGGGACACGAGCAGATTTCGTACATGACTTATATCAGATGCTAGGCGTCAAACCGCAGTAATACTGTATGTATTTCAAGGTTTGACAACGAAGCAGATGATATAAGTCATAGAAATCTGCCGTGAAGGAGGTTTTTAGAGGTTACCTTATACGTTTATTTTAACACTTTGTACGCTGGTTGTCAAGACCGAAGTTTCGGTGCGCGGCAGACCGGCTGAAAGGAACACACATGAAGCTGGTAATTGCAGAAAAGCCCTCCGTTGGAAATTCTATCGCGCGAATGATCGGCGCTGACCGTCAGCGCGGCGACGGGTTCACCTCGGGAAATGGATACATAGTAAGCTGGTGCTTCGGGCACCTTGTCGCGCTTTCCTCGCCGGAGGAGTACGACAAGCGCTATGCCAAGCCCTGGAAGCTGTCCAACCTGCCGATAATTCCGGAGGAGTTCCGCTGGACCGTCGCGGAAAGCACCGCGCCGCAGTTCGAGAAGCTCAAGGCACTGATGGAGCGCCCTGACGTAGACGAGATAATATGCGCCACCGACGCAGGCAGGGAGGGCGAGTGCGTGTTTCGCTATGTGTACTGCCAGGCGGGGTGCACAAAGCCGTTCAAGCGGCTGTGGATAAGCTCCATGACCGACGAGGCTATCCGCGATGGGTTCGAACACCTCCGACCGGGCAGCGACTACGACGCGCTCTACCGAAGCGGTCTAGCACGCAATAAGGCGGACTGGATCGTCGGAATGAACGCGACGCAGCTTTTCACGGTGAAGTACCGCAGCCTGCTTTCCGTCGGCAGAGTCCAGACCCCGACCCTTGCAATGCTGGTGGAGCGCGAGAAGAAGATACAGCAGTTTGCCTCCGCGCGGTATTTCACGCTGGAGCTGAACTGCGGCAAATTCAAGGCGGAGAGCGGAAAATTCGAGCCGCTCCAGGCGGAGCAGGCCGCGGCGAAATGCGGCAAAACCGCCGTTGTGAAGTCCGTGGTGAAGGAGCAGAAGAACGCCAACCCGCCGAAGCTCTACGACCTGACGACTCTCCAGCGCGACGCGAACAAGCTCTACGGCTACACAGCGCAGCAGACTCTGGACTGCGCCCAGAAGCTGTACGAATCCAAGCTGATAACCTACCCGCGCACCGACAGCTGCTACATCACCGATGATATGGAGCAGACCGCCGATGACATGGTACGGCGCACTGCGGCGGCGTTCAAGTTCGGCGCGGACTACGACGCGCAGGGCTGCACGCCGGATATAAAGCGCCTGATAAACAACGAGAAGGTCAGCGACCATCACGCGCTGCTTCCTACGAAGGAGATCTCCCGTTACGACTTCACAAGGCTGCCGGAGGACTGCTGGAACGTCCTGTCGCTGATTGCGATAAGGCTGCTGCTGGCGGTGTCCCCGGTGAACACCTGCGATTCCGTGACCGCTGTGCTCGAGTGCGGCGGCATGGATTTCACAGCCCGGGGCAAAACGGTAGTCCAGGGCGGCTGGAAGCAGCTCGAAGCCACAATAAAGGCGGGGCTGAAGGGGCTTTCCCAGGACGCGGACGAGGACGACGCCGAGGAAGCTTCCGGAGTGCTCCCGCCGCTTGTCGAGGGCGCGGAGATACCGGTGAAGTCGGTGAAGCCGCTTGAGCATAAGACAACGCCCCCGAAGCGCTACACCGAGGATATGCTCCTTTCCGCAATGGAGCGAGCCGGCAGCGACAGCTACGACGATGACGACGACGTAGAAAAGAAGGGGCTTGGAACTCCCGCCACAAGGGCGGCGATAATCGAGACCCTTGTAAAGCGGCAGTATGTCGAGCGCAAGGGAAAGCAGCTCATACCCACCGACAAGGGAATACGCGTGATAGACGTCGTGCCGGAGAAGGTGAAATCCGCCGCAATGACCGCCGAGTGGGAAAGCACCCTCCAGAAGATAGCGAAGGGCGAAGCGGACGATCAGCAGTTCCTGAGCGATATAATCGCGTTCACGAAGCAGCTTATCAGGGAGAACGCGGGCGAGACCTCGCGAAACGATAATCCGTTCCGGTTCTCAAGGCTTACTGTGATAGGCAAGTGCCCGAACTGCGGAAAGAACGTCTACGAGTTTCCGAAGTCCTATTCCTGCGAGGACAGCCGCGGCGCGTGCGGATTCTATTTTCCTCGGGAGATATGGGGCAAGGAGGTCAGCGAGACCCAGGCGAAGCGTATACTTGACAAGGGAAGCTCCATCACGCTCAAGGGGTTCCTCGACCGCAGCGGAAATGCCTGCGCTGGAAAGCTTGTGCTGAAAGACGGCAGAGTCCGCGTGGAGCTTGAGAAATAAGCCTTGAAATTTCCGTTCAGTTGTGGTATACTGACATTGTTACGGAGGTGGAGCAATGAAAATAGGAGTATCGTCGGCGTCGCTGTATCCGCTGCACGCCGAGGACGCATTCGCCGAACTTGCGGCGCTTGGAGTGCGCTGCGCGGAGCTTTTTGCGAACAGTACCTGTGAGGCTCGTGACCCGGTGGTAGGGGAGATAGAACAGACCTGCCGCCAGAACGGCATTGAGGTTCTGAGCTTTCACCCGTTCTCGTCGCCGATGGAGTCGGTGTACCTGTTTTCGACCTACGACCGCCGTATTGAGGAAATGATACAGCTCTACAGCGAGTTTTTCGGGACCATGAAGCGGCTTGGCGCGAAAATATTCGTGCTCCACGGCGCGATACTCAGCAGCAAGTGCCCGCCGGAGCATTACGTGAAGCAGTTCAGACTGCTCGCGGAGACCGGCAGGAAATACGGCGTGACCGTCGCGCAGGAAAACGTGAGCTACTGCCTTTCCGGCGACCTTGAGTTCCTGAAAATGATGAAGCGGGAGCTTGGCGGGTACGCGAGGTTCGTGCTGGATTTAAAGCAGGTTCGCCGCGCGCACGGCGATACGTTCGAGTATATCCGCGCCCTCGGCGAGAACATCGTCCACCTTCATATAAGCGACGGCTCCGTCGAGCGCGACTGCCTCCCGGTGGGGCACGGCGAGTTTGATTTCCGCAGGCTCATGCAGGAAATGGACGCGCTGGGCTACAGCGGCGCCTACATGATGGAGCTGTACCGCCAGAATTACGATGAGTTCGCCCGGCTCAGGGAGTCGGTGGACAGGCTCCAGGACATCGCGGACAGCCTGGGTATCAGATAAAAAAAGACCTCCTGATTTATCAGGAGGTCTGAGACCGGCGAAAAAGTCCCGTTGGGACTTTTCCGCCGAACATCCGCGCCGCGCGCAC
>OGGZ01001272.1_pt1 | contig 22354 bp, 25 predicted proteins | sample 1571371 | NCBI WGS metagenome assembly OGGZ01 (sample SAMEA2582025, study PRJEB24529) | metagenome | biome: Human gut stool | place: China | collected 2011
ACGGAAGGAACTGGCAAAAACGGCAGAGAAGAAATTCTCGTATTTTGTTCCAAAGAATCCTCCCGCCTGTTTTTCGCTGGAACGCTCGCGTTATGCCCTTTAACGAGCAACAGCGATCCGACGAACCGCTGTCTCCTGCTGCATGTCTGACATTACCGCAGCTTTTCGTTCTTTACGAGCATCTCTTCGATGATGCCCTGGCAGTGGGCACCGATTTTCTTCTTCGTCTCTTTATCCAGCTCGTTCGGATAGATCGGCTTGCCGTACTCTAAGATGACGTGTGTTGCCGTTACCTTCGGAAAATGATTCTCTAAAATATCGGCGGAACCGGTGATTGCCATAGGGACGATCGCACAGCCGGTCTTTTCTGCCATCTTGAAACTTCCCTCCTTAAAAGGAAGCATCAGATCGTCAGTTTTGTTGCGTGTTCCCTCCGGGAAAATGCACATCGAGATGCCGTTCTTGATGTGATCGATGCCGGCAAGAATGGTCTTTAAGGCTTCCTTGACGTCATCACGGTTGATGAACAGGCAGTAGAGACGCTTCATCCACAGGGAAAGAAGCGGAACTTTTGCCATGTCATTCTTGGCGACGTAGCCGGTCAGACCCGGGCATCTGGCATAGGTGATGATAATGTCGAAGTAGCTTTTGTGATTGCCGATATACAGAACGGCTTCGTCCTTTGGTACATTTTCTTCACCGATAACGGTGACTTTGGTTCCGCAGATGAACAGAATGACGCGAAACGCCCACTGCACCATGCGCAGCTGGCTGATGTCGGCAGCCTTACGGTTGAACTTGCTGATGATCCATTCGATTCCGAGAACGGGAATTCCGATGATCAGATATAGAATGGCAAACAGCAGAGCAAGGATGGCTCGTAACATAAAAAGATCCTTTCCGGGCAAGCGCCCATAGATTTTTACATAGTTTTTATTATAAAGCCTGAAAAGAGGAAACACAAGACGCGGAAAAGAGAATTCACAGGCATATTTAAAAAAGATGCGGCATATACTTTGGATAGAACCGAAAATTTGGGGGACTGTCAGATGTTTTGGTATGGGAAGAGATGGAAGAAGGGGTGTCTGGTCTTTTTGGCAGCGGCGGCCCTGCTTGCTGCCGGGTGCAGCATTGAGACGACAAACGGAGCGAAGGTTGCCGATCTTGACTATGAGATCGTGGAGGAGGCGCAGATACCGGAGGAAGTGAAGGCTGTGATAGAGGAAAAAAAGGCGGCTGATTTTAAAACGACCTATGAACTCGACGGGGATCTGTACATAGTGCGCGGGTATGGAGAACAGGAGACGGGAGGTTACAGCATCTGCATCCGGGATCTGTATCTGACGTCGAATGCGATTTTGTTCGATACGGAACTTGTGGGACCGAGAAAGGGAGAACAGGTAAGCAGCGGACCGAGTTATCCTTATATTGTAATAAAGACCGAAAAACGTGACGAAAGTACCATATTTGAGTGAATTTTCTTAATATTTTTAAAAAATTCTCCGGTTTGTTTGACAAAAATTTAGTGCAGTGATAAACTAAAGCGGAATGGTATTCGGTGTTAGGACGATAAGAAGCCGGAACAGGGAGGTAGACAATGCAACAGGCAGACATCCATAAGGTACGCGCTTCCGTGTATCAGCAGTGCGGACGGAAGGTACTGATTCAGCTTGACAGAGGACGCAACAAGGTCGACATCCAGGAAGGAGTCATTCAGAACGCATATCCGAGTGTTTTTACAATACTGGTGAATGACGAGCAGGAAGAAAATCCGCCTCAGTTACTTTCATTCAGTTATTCGGATATCATTACAAGAGATATTCGGATGAAATTATGTTAACATAAGGTATCAGGTATAATATTCCCCGTATTCGAATAAGATGTTTCAAAGATTCGGATATGGGGGATATTTTTTTGGAACTCGAAAAAGTAAAGATACATAGAATACAGCAGAATGGCACGGCGGTCAGCCAGATCACGCTGGATGATGACTATAATGTCCCGGACTACCGGCCGGACATCATGAAGGTTTTGAAAGAAAATGGCGAACTGCGGTTTGACGAGGTGAAGGCGGCAAACAAGGCGGTGTGGGTAAAAGGAAGCCTGGTGTTTCACATCCTTTACCGGTGTGAGCAGAGTGATGGAAAAATCAGCTGCCTCAAAGGAGAGATTCCGTTTCAGGAGAAACTCAATATAGACGGGCTGCAGGAGAACGGGGAGGTACATGCCGCCGGAGAGATCGAGGATCTGACAGTCGGCGTAATCAATTCGAGAAAATTGAGCATCCGTGCGGTGGTTGTGCTGCGTGCCTCGGCGGAGGAACAGGTGTTGGAGGAGTTTACGTCCAGACTGGAACTGCCGGGGGATTACCAGCAGAAGACGGGAACCTGGGGAGCGCTCAATCTGCTCGCATCCTGCCGGGATGTCTGCCGGCAGAAGAGTGAGATTGTTCTGCCGTCGAACAAACCCAATGTGCGGGAAATTCTGTGGCGCAGTGTAGAACTCCGCAACGTCGAAAGCCATGTGGAGGATGGGAAGGCGGTCGTCACAGGTGAGATTCTGGCGGCGGTGCTCTACAGTGAGGAAGAGGAGAGCGAGCGCCTGCAGTGGTATGAGACGACGGTTCCTCTGGAATGTGCGGCCGACTGTGACGCTGCCGGGGAGAATTGCATTTTTAAAATATCGGCTGTCCCGCTGTCGGCGGAACTGGAGATCAAGCCGGATTACGACGGGGAGGAGCGCATTCTTGTGCTTGAACTCTCCGTCTCGGTTGATGTCCGCGTGTGGCGGGAAGAAGAGATGGAACTTCTGACCGATCTCTACTCGCTCCGGGAAAAAGCTGTTCCGGTAGTCAGGGAGCGGATCGGTGAGAGACTTCTTGTAAAAAATGCGGCAAAATGCCGGGTGACGGAACAGCTGGAAATTCCGGAAAGCCAGGAGAAAATCCTGCAGATCTGTGCCTGCGAGGGAACGGTGCGCCTGGAAAAATACGAGCCTGTGGAGAACGGAATCCGGGCGGAGGGAACGATCACGGCGGAACTTCTCTATATCACAACGGATGACAATATGCCGATCCAGTCGGCAAGGGAAATCTATCCGTTTTCCCAGATCCTTGAGATTCCCGATATGCAGCCGGACGTGGAGGCGCAGATGGACTGCGGATTAGAGCAGCTGTCCGCGGTGATGATGGATCAGGAACATATTGAGATCAAAGCGGTGATCCAGTTAAACCTGATGGCGTTTTTACCGCAGAAAATACAGAACATCGAAGAGATTACAGAAGAGCCTTTAGATATGGAAGAATTACAGAACCGCCCCGGTCTGGTGGGCTATATTGCAAAGGCGGGCGATGATCTGTGGACGATTGCCAAGGAGAATCATACGACCATACAGGATATTCTGGAAACCAACGGCTGGACGGAAAAAAATCTGCAGCCGGGAGATGCGGTGCTGATCGTCAAACAGATAGGATAAAGGTACTATTTGCACAGATTTGCTTGAGTAATAGAAGACGCTCTGTTATACTAAAGTGGTTATGAGTGTTATTTTTTGAAAAGAATTTTGAAAACAGGGAGACAAAAGATGGATCAGAATGAGAACAAAAATTACAATTTAGAGAACGACCCGGGACAGACACAGCCGGGATCTGCGGGGGCAGAGAATCAGCAGGGAACGCAGGATGTGTACGGTCAGCCGGGAGCACAGGGTGCATACGGTCAGCCGGACGTGGCAGCGAATAGCGGAATGACGCAGCCGGACGCCCAGCCGGGAGCGAATGCTTACGGCCAGCCGGGAAACGGTTATGGACAGGAAAGCGCAGGTCAGCCTTATGGACAGGAGAATGCAGGCCAGCCTTACGGTCAGAACTACGGTCAGGCAGAAAATGCGAACGGCCAGGGGAATGTGAGCCAGCCTTACGGTCAGCAGAATTACGGAGAGCAGAGCACGAACGGCCAGGGAGAGTATTCTTACGGACAGAATAACGCCTATGGACAGAATAACGCCTATGGACAGAATAACGCTTACGGACAGAATAATGCCTATGGACAGCAGACGAACGGTCAGCAGGCGTATGGTCAGGCGAACGGCCAGTATGCGGGAAATGCATATGCCGGCGTAAACTATGGCGAGGCGACGGTGCTCAACGACGAGAACGGTCAGCCGGTGAAGAACTCGTTCGGAATGAAGATTACATTCTCCATCCTTGAGATTCTGTGCTGCTGCGGATGCAACCTGATTACCATGATTATGGGTATTATCGGATGCGTATTCACGAGCAAGGCGAACAGTGCCTACAAGTCCGGAGATGTGCAGGAGTATAAGCGCAACAGCAAGTCGGCGACGATCTGCCTGTGGATCGGTTTTGCGATCGCACTGGTATGGCTGGTCTTCAGCATTATTTTCAGCGTACTTTACAGCAACGACATCGAGGATGCGTTCATGGAAGGATATAACGAGGCCGCAGGTGTAAGCGATGATTACGACACGGATGATTTCATGGGTGATTCCGGTGATGAAGAGTACGACACCGACGATTTCCTCACCGATGACAGCGAGGATACAGAGGATGCCAAAACGGCAGCGCCGCTTGACGTGACAGCAGGGGATGCGTTTGACAGTGGAGACATTACCGTGAATGGTATTCTGGTGCAGCTTCCGATGAGCTACAGTGAGTTCAAGGCACTTGGTTTTTCCATCGACTCCGAGGATGAGGAGTATGTATCCAACAAGAACGAATACTACTATCCGACCTTCTACGATGCACAGGGAAATGAGCTGGGAGAGGTGTACATTGGAAATGTAACCGACGATCCGCAGACACTTGCAGACGGAATCGTGTTCGGTTTCTCGTTCACCAGCATGGACTACAATGACGATCTGGAGATCCTTCTTCCGAACGGTCTGACAAAGGATGCGGTCAACGACGACTTTATGACTGCTTACGGCGAGCCGGATTATGAGTATGAGTCGGATACCGGCGACTACCAGTCTTATCAGTGGTACAGCCACAGCGACATCTACGAAGATATGGATGAAAACTCCATTTCCGTAACGTTCTATGATGGCGAGCTGAGCGATCTGGAACTGATGTATATCGGATGGGATTGATCTGATTTCCGAAAAATCGAAAAATTATGGAAACTGTGACAATTTTATAAGGAAGTATGATATAATCAACGGGTATGATAACAGAGTCATACCCGTTTTTTGTACGCAATGAAAGATAATTCAGATATTTGGGATGGAGATATCGCATGAGACATTTTAAGAAACGCGTTCTGGCACTGCTTCTGGCGGGAGCAGTCGGAATCGGAAACTATGCGTCTGTGTCTGCTTCGGCAATCAAGGATGCACAGGATAAAAAGGATGAGGCACAGCAGGAACTGAATCAGGTGAACCAGCAGATTCAGAATATCCAGTCGGCGCAGAACAGCCTTCAGGCAGAGATGAATAATTATGACAATCAACTCATGAGCCTGCTTACCGATATGGACATCTTGCAGAGCGATATGGATACGCAGGAGCAGGAGATCGAACAGGCAAACGCGGATCTGGAAAATGCGAAAGCAGAGGAACAGCAGCAGTATGACGCCATGAAGCAGCGGATTCAGTATATGTATGAGAATGGAGACCAGTCCTTTTTGACGGCGTTAGTCGGCGCGGACAGCATTACGGATCTTTTGAACCGGGTGGAATATGTCTCGGACGTCTACCAGTATGACCGCGATATGCTGACGAACTATCAGGAAGTGGTGCAGCAGGTGGAAGATCTGACGGCACAGCTTGAGAGTGAGATGGCGGAGATGGAGGAGCTTCAGATCAGCTATCAGGAGCAGCAGAGCTCTCTGGAGCAGGTGATTGCGACAAAGCGTTCGGAGATGGCGGATTTTGACAGCCAGCTTGCCAATGCACAGAGTCTTGCAAGCCAGTATGCGCAGACGATCAAGCAGCAGAACCAGATCATCGCGACGGAGAAGGCAAAACAGGCGGCTGCGGAGGCGGCGAAGAAAAAGGCGGCGCAGGCGGCTGCTGCGGCAGGAACGACCGGCAGCACCACCGGAACGGATGCCTCGACAGCCGGCACCGGAACGACCTCGAATACGACCGGAAATACCGCTTCGACCGGGACGGATACCTCGACTTCGGGCAGCAGTACCTCCGGCAGCTCTTCCACAGGTCTGACGGACGGCGGACTAAATCCGTCCTACACGACCGGAGTCAGCGGCAGTGACGTCGTGTCCTATGCGAGCCAGTTTCTGGGGAATCCCTATGTCCTTGGAGGTACCAGCCTGACATCCGGAACGGATTGCTCCTATTTTGTCATGGCGGTCTACCAGCATTTTGGCATTTCCCTGCCGCGATCTTCCTATTCGCAGAGCGGCTGTGGACAGGCAGTCAGCTATGAAAATGCACAGCCCGGCGATATTATCTGCTATCCGGGACATGTGGCAATCTATATTGGAGGAGGACGGATTATCCATGCGTCCAACCCGAGAACCGGTATCTGCTACGGAAATGCAACTTACCGTACGATCACTTCGGTTCGGCGTGTGTTGTAGGTTTGTATTTTCAAAAGTAAAATGCTATAATCTGGATAGAAATGAAATAAGAGATGGAGGAATAGAAAATGCAGTTCAAACAGTTACAGGATGATATGATCGCAGCAATGAAGGCAAGAGACAAGGTGCGCAAGGATGCAATCTCCACACTGGTGTCGGCTGCGAAGAAGGTGGCAATCGATGAGGGCTGCCGCGATGACATTCGGGAAGAACTTGTGGACCGGGTCATTTTAAAGGAGATCAAGTCCGTGAAGGAACAGATCGATACCTGCCCGGCATCCAGAGAAGATCTGCTTGCAGAATATAAGACGCGTTACGATATTTTTATGGAATATGCGCCGAAAATGATGTCGGCTGACGAGGTGGAGGCGTTTATCACAGAGAAGTTCGCGGACGTGGTAGCAAGCCACAACAAAGGACAGATCATGAAGGCTGTTATGCCGGAACTGAAAGGCAAGGCGGAGGGCAGCGTGATCAATCAGGTGGTAGCAAAGCTTTGTCAGGCATGAGACAGAAATTAAGATTTACCGCTGTTCTGGTCGTTCTGCTCATCATTCTGGGGACAGCATCCTACCGCGAACAGGGAAAGCGGCAGAAGCTGTCATTCCCGGAATCGCTGGATCTTGTTGTGGCGGCATTCCGGTGAGTGCTCTCCGATCTGCGGGCGATGACATTTTATATCGCATATGAGGAAGGCAGCATGGAAGATGCGGCCATCATCTATAATCCGGATAATACGGATGAATACTGGCAGCTGTATATCAATCATACGTTCCTGCGGGAGCAGGCGAAACAGACAGTGGTGGATATGACCATTCATGATACGCTGTTTTACCAGATGGCAACAGCAGAGAAAATCACGCTCTCAGAGGAGGAGGAACAGTATCTTGCCAATGATCAGCAGGATTTTTGGAGTGACCTTACCGAGGAACAGAGAGCGCGCCTGGGTGTCGATGAGGAAACGATTGATGCATCCATGCGAAAAATGGCGCTGGCGCAGAAATATCAGAGTATTCTTGCGGAGATGGAACAGGTCGATTACGAGGATTATTCCATCGGCGGCACGGAATACGAAAAACTTCTGGCACAGCATACCTGTGAGTTAGACGAGACTACCTGGGGCCGCGTGCCGTTCGGCAGCATCACGGTAGATCATTGAACAAAGAGGGAAAGACAGAGATTTTCCATTGCGTGAAGCAGGATATGCGCCGATATGTGAAGAAAGCATTTGCGGCAGGCAGAATATAATATAAAAAATAAAATAGAGAAGAGAAGAAGAATATGTCAGTAAAAATTGGAAGAAATGATCCGTGCTGGTGCAAAAGCGGCCGGAAATACAAGGCATGCCATCAGGCATTTGACGAGAAGATTGCAGCGATCGCTGCGCAGGGACATATCGTCCCGACCCATGACATTATCAAGAATGCAGATCAGATTGCAGGGATTAAGGAGAGCTGCAAGATCAATATCGCGGTGCTCGATTACATTCAGGAGCACATTCATGAGGGTATGAATACGGCGGAAATCGACAAGATTGTCTACGACATGACGACCAGTATGGGTGGTATTCCGGCGCCGCTGCATTATCAGGGCTACCCGTACAGCGTGTGCACTTCGGTGAACGATCAGGTGTGCCATGGATTCCCGTCAAAGGATGTCATTTTGAAGTCGGGAGATATTATCAATGTGGATGTTTCCACGATTTTGAACGGTTATTTTTCCGATTCTTCCAGAATGTTCTGCATCGGCGACGTCAGCCCGGAGAAGAAACGTCTCGTGGATGTCACGAAGGAGTGTGTGGAAAAAGGTCTCGCGGAAGTAAAACCGTGGGGATTCTTAGGCGATATGGGTCAGGCGGTTCACGATCACGCCTTCGCAAACGGTTATACGGTTGTGCGTGAGATCGGCGGACACGGCGTGGGACTGGAGTTCCATGAGGAGCCGTGGGTCGGCTATAACAGCAAGCGCGGTCAGGAGATGCTGATGGTGCCGGGTATGATTTTTACGATCGAGCCGATGGTCAACATGGGAAAAGTGGACATCTATGTCGATGATGCAAACGACTGGGAGGTCTACACGGAGGACGGACTTCCGTCTGCACAGTGGGAGATTATGGTGCTTGTGACGGAGGACGGCCACGAGGTTCTTTGCTGGTAAGCAGGAGGCAGGATGAAAAAGCTGGGAAAGAAAGCGGGACAAGGAGCAACGGGAAAAGCAGCTTCGATGAAGAAGGCGGGGCACGGAGCGCTGGGAAAAGCAGCGGTTCCGGCGAACAAGACCGCGCAGGAGAAAAAGAAAAAGGCAGATGTGCCGGGCGAATGGCTTTATTTTGCACCGGAGGCAGTGGATGTGCGGCAGATTGCAGATGTGCTCGATGGAACCTGCGAGTTGGAGATCTGGCAGGAAGCAGGCGTGCTTGAAATTATGTACGGTGGAGAATCTTCCATGGATATGGAGGAGGGGACGATCCATCCTAAGGATCAGGTGACTGCGGCATTTGCAGAGGAACATGACTGCGACAGAGTGTATCTGGTGACATTTTCTGCGGAGGAATATGAAAAGGTACTGCCTGTAATGCGGCACATCTTACAGGAATGCGGCGGCATATTCTGCGGCGATACGGAAGATTTTAAGCCGATACTTACAGAGTAGAAAAGGGATGCTTTTTTGCTTTAGTGTATTGAAATGATAAGAAAAAACAGCTATGATACTGTTATTGGCGCAGAGAAAAAACGGACGCCGGAGCGGGAGGAAATATGGACAGCAGAATTTCAGGACACACAGGATTATTGGCATTGATTGGTTCGCCGGTCGGACATTCGGGTTCGCCGGCAATGTATAATTACAGCTTCGAGCGGCTGGGACTGGATTATGTGTATGTTGCTTTTGATATCAAGGTGGAGGAAGTGGCAGACGCCATTGCCGCCATGCGCACATTTAAGATGCGCGGCTGCAATGTCACCATGCCGTGCAAGACGGAGGTTGTCAGATACATGGATGAGCTGTCTCCGGCGGCACAGATCATCGGAGCGGTCAATACGATTGTAAATGACAACGGCAGGCTGACCGGTCATATTACTGACGGCGAGGGATTTGTGCATAATCTGAAGGATCACGGGATCGATATTAAGGGCAAGAAGATCACGGTTGCAGGCGGAGGCGGTGCCGCTACTGCCATTCAGGTGCAGTGCGCGCTTGACGGTGCAAGGGAGATTTCCATTTTTAATATCAAGGATGCTTTTTTTGAGAGAACGCTGAAAACGGCGGAGAAGATCCGTGCGGCGGTTCCGTCGTGCGTGGTAAATGTCTATGATATTGCGGATACTGCGCGGATGACTGCGGAGATCGCGTCCAGCGATATTTTTGCAAATGCAACGATTGTAGGCATGAAGCCGATGGAAAATGAGAGTGTGGTAAAGGACACTTCTGCATTCCGACCGGGGTTAGTGGTGGCGGATGCCGTCTACAACCCGGAGGAGACGAGATTGCTCCGGGAGGCGAAGGAAGCCGGAGCAACCTGTATCGGCGGCAAGGGAATGCTGCTGTGGCAGGGCGTGGCTGCCTTTAAACTGTATACCGGAAAAGATATGCCGGTCGAGGAAGTCAAAGAGCGTTTTTTTAGCTAGAAAGGTGAAACTGCGGCATGAAGAATTTATATCTGATCGGCTTTATGGGCGCCGGGAAAAGTACCATTGCGAGAGCGCTTGCGAAAAAATGTCCGTCGAAGCGAATCGAGATGGATCAGCTCATCGAGGAACAACAGGGGATGGCAATCACAGATATTTTTGCCGCACATGGGGAGAATTATTTCCGCGACCTGGAGACAGAGTTGTTGCGGTCTTTTTCGGAGAGCACAGGATATGTGGTATCCTGCGGCGGAGGCAGTGTACTCAGGGATGAGAATGCGGCGCTGATGAAGGAGAACGGTTGTATCGTGTTCCTTCGGGCGACGCCGGAGACGATCTACGAAAGAGTCAAGGACAGTACGAACCGCCCGATTTTAAACGGGAATATGAATGTGGAATATATCCGGGAACTCATGGAGAAGCGCCGGCCGCGCTACGAAGCGGTGGCGGATATCTGCGTGGACACGGACGGCAAGGACGTGGATGCCATCAGTGAGGAGATCCTGAAAGCGGTAGAAGACAGATCATAAGAGGGGCAGCGGGAGATGAATTTTGAGTTTATAAGAGAGTGCAGGCTGGAGTCGGACGAGCTTCAGGCGATGTATGACAATGTTCTGCAGGAACTGGAGCGCGCGGAGCATTATTATTGGAGAAAACCGCAGGAATGCGGCATCATTCTGCGCCAGACAACAGAGCGGATCTGTCGTATCTATAATACATATTATCAAATCGGCTATCCGGGGAACGCTTCGCTGGAAGAGTTTTTGTGTTATACGGACGAAAACGAGCACAACGTGATGGTGAGCCGTTTTCTGAGCGTCGTCCGCAAGGAGCAGCGCGACCGGCTGAATAAGCTGCGTGTGCTGGGGGATGACTGTATCTGGGGCGAGGAGGCACCGGATCAGGGGATGACTTTTGAAGACCGCATGGGGCAGAATGCAAGACATATGATGGAGACCATGATGGAGGTCACCAAGGATATGTGCGAGAAGATCAACAAGAGGGACGATGTGTTTGACGAGTTCTTCCTCGAGGAGGCTCTGCCGGAGATGAAGGAAGAGGCAGGAAAAGAGGCACTTGCCGCTGCGGAGATAACAACCAGTGCAGAGAATACGAAAAAATCTTTGTTTGCCAGAATTTTCCACAGGTGAGGATAAATGAAAAAATCAGTATCGATCGTTTATGGAGTGCTGCTTGTCATCGGATTTATTCTGATGGCGTTGAGCTTTGCGTTTGCAGGTAAAAAGAATACAAGCTTTGCGGAGGATTCCAGACGAATCGAACTGCAGCCCGATCGCGTGGTGGAAGTGGGTGAAGATGTCAGGGAGTATTATTTCGACAGCAATCAGATGCAGTCGGAGTTTTCGGAACTGACATTTTTTAGCGTACATCAGTGCGTGGAAGTGTATGCGGACGGCGAGCAGATTTATTCGCTGGAAAAGAGCAGTACGGTGTTCGGGAGGACGCCCGGAACCGGATGGAATACGATCCAGCTGCAGGAGGGCGTGAAGAGTTTCAGTGTGCGGATCGAGGCGGTGTACCCGGCAGTGCGGGATCATGTGACGAGGTTCTATCAGGAGAATGACGGACAGATGGTCTATCAGACGATGAGAGGATCGGTTCCGGAGATCATGGTCAGCACAGTTGACGGAGCGATCGGTATTATGCTGCTCATTTATTATGCAATTGCAAGACGCAAAGTAAAGATGGGACCGGGCATTCTGTATTTTGGCATTTTTACCCTGATGATGGGAATGTGGTCCATGAATGAGGCGGAGCTGGTTGCCTACATGGTAAAAAGCCGGACGGCGGCCTCGTACACCGGCTATATGATGATTATGCTGATGATTGCGCCGTTTGCAGCATTTTTGCAGGAGTTCTCCGAGGTGGAGGAGAAGTATATATCAAATATTATCTGCATCTGTTCATTTGCGAATGCTATAGTTTGTACCGTACTCCACATGACGGGGATCTGCGAGTTTAAAAATACGGTATTTTGCACACATTTTCTGATGGCATGTGACCTGCTCTATCTGCTCTATGTGATCTGGCAGCGTTACCGGGTGCGCGGAATGGACCGGCGGGTGTGTGTCTGTATCTGGGGACTTGTAATTTTGCTATTGTCTTACGCGGTCGACATGTCGGCGTACTACATCGGATGGAGAAGAACGGATGTGATCGGCAGGTTTGGATTCCTGCTGTTTATCTGCCTGCTGGCGAGAGAGGCGACTGCGGTGTCGATAGAGAAGATTGATGAGGGACGCAAGGCGGAGATCTACCGGGAACTGGCGGAGCATGATATGCCGACCGGACTGTACAACCGCAACGCTTATGATGAGTGGGCGTCGGAAAATGCCAGAGACCGAGAGACGGCGATTGTAACGTTCGATCTGAATGACCTGAAGTACTGCAATGACACGTTCGGACATGCGGCGGGCGATAAGTATATTCAGGATGCGGCAAAGCTGATCTCGGAAGTGTTTGAACCTGCCGGGGTGTGCTACCGGATCGGCGGGGATGAATTCTGCGCCGTGATCCGCCATGCCAGAAGTGAGTGGGTCGAGGAATGTCTGCGCAGACTGGAATATCTCGAGCGGAAATATAATGAAGGGAAAACGGACGTCCCGATGCGGATAGCATACGGCTACGCGATCTTTGACGAGCAGTATGATAAAAATATGGAAGAGACAAGGAACCGTGCGGATGTGAAGATGTACAAGAAAAAGAGAGCGATCAAGGCGGAAGAGAGAAAATGAAAAAATGCGGGAATTCCCGCATTTTTTCTGTTGTAGTCAGAAGTTGCTTCCGTTCCAGCCCCAGTTGTCAGTCGGGAAGTATGCCACGTAGATGTGGTCGGCAGGAATGGAAAGTTCGCCGGAGAGCAGATGGCAGAGCTTTCCGGTCATCTGGCTGGTGCCTGCAGCGGACGGCGTGCCGAAGGTTTTGACCTCCACATAGGCAACGGCGGCAGAATCCCCCTGAAAGAACAGGCTGGCATTGTCCTCAAAACCAGTCATAACCCAGTTCTCTCCCTTGCCGAGACACTCCCTGGTAATGCGGCAGATCTCTGCGGTCAGGGAATCCTTTTTGGATTTGCTCAGGGAAACGGTGGTTTTCGTATTGATAAATGGCACGGCAATATCCTCCTTTACATCTGATAAAGATAGTATATACGAAAATAAGCCTGCATACAATGTAAAAATAAGTATTGCAGGGGATTTCGTGGGCGGCAAGGGTACGAGCCATAAAGATTTTACGATATAGAGTAATTTTAGTGAAGCTGATTTGGTATGTTAAAAATTCAAATTTGTAAATATAATTAGGAAATGGTAATAGTCGGTGAGATTACAGATAGTAGTTTTACCGATTTATTTTATATAAAAAAATACTTTGGCGAAAGGTACGATAAGTTATAATACAGATATCAATGAGAAAGAGAGGGATTTTATATGAAAATAGATGAAAGTGTTGAGGGGCATTTTGAGAAGTTTAATGAAGTGTTAGAAATAGTAGGAAGAAAATGTGTGAGAGATGGTGCGTGTGTAATAAGGATAGTTTATTAGCAGAACATTTAAATGATGTTGAGTAGTGGACAAATAGTTTGAGCAAGATTAATCTAGACTTACAGTATTATGTGACATGGAGCAATGAGTGTATTCGGTTTGGGTTCTTACTTCAATTTGTGTATTATACTTCTAATAATCAATCATAGGACAGAGTAAATTGGAGGTTTGAATAATAAGTATAAAGAATTTCGAATAGGAAAATATGAAGGATATTTTTTTAATGCTGATGGAATATGGTAATTCTAAATTGGAGCTTTGTTATGCAAAGAGAATTCTGAAGGATGGAGTAGGGAAGACACCAATGGAGATTGTCTCAGAAACGAAAGGATATGAGTTGATGGAGAAAATGGTGAAATATTTGTCAGAAAGAATATAATGGATTTTAAAATGTAGGAGAAAAAAATAATAATTATTGTAATTGCTAAAGATTAGTATTATACTATTCTGGTAGGAAGAACGTGGTCGGGCTCATAGACCAGTACGATATATGAGGATTAAGAGGTACTAACACCGGCATTTATAAGTTGGAAAGGGGAATAGGTATGCATATAAACGAAGAACTTTCAATAAAAGCTATGACAGTTAATCAAATATATTCGTTATATGTTGCAAAAAGATTAATTGTCAATAGACAATACCAGAGGAAACTTTGTTGGACAATAGAAGAAAAAAGAAATTTTATTGATACCATATCTAATGGATATCCAGTGCCTTTATTTCTACTTGCAATGGATGAAAATGGAAATTATGAAATTATAGATGGAATGCAAAGGTTGGATGCTATTTGTACACTGATTGAGCAAAAGTATGAATTGCTAGATGGATATTTTAACTTAGAGTCTATGCCTGATACATTAACACTGAAGCGCATAGGAACTCTTAAACAAAAAAAAGGTGTTTTAAGTTTAGAAAAATGTAAAGAAATTGCTAATTATCCGTTACCAGTTTCAGTTTTTGCAGCAAAGGATAATAGCATAGAAGAGGTATTTAAGAGAATTAATTCAACTGGAAAACATCTTTCGGCTCAAGAATTAAGACAGATTGGTGTTAATACAGATTATGCAAATTTGGTTAGAAGATTGTCATCTGAAATTCGAGGAGATTCTTCGGATGACATTTTGTTACTGAATAATATGGCAAATATAAGTTTAAGCAATTACAGATTACCATATACAATTAATGTTAATAATACCTTTTGGATAAAAAATGGAATATTTACATCAAATGATTTGCGACAATCTCGTGATGAAGAAATAATTGGTTTTATTATTGCAGGTATTATTTTAGATGATAAAATATTTTATTTAGGGAATAATTTAAATAAATTTTATGGTTATACTAGAAACCCTTTAGCTACAGAAGTCCCTATAGAAATGACACAATTACAGAATGGAATCGATAGAATTGGGATAGAAAACGTTAGAAATAGATTTTATTGCGTAATGTCTTGTATTAAAGACATTTTATCGTACGCTCAGGAAGCTTTTCGAAAAATAGTAGGTGCGGATAATTCGATTTCGGACATTTCATTGCAGTTTCAAATTGTTTTTATGGCCATACACAGATTAATTGTTAAGGAGGGGAGAAATGTATACGATGTAAATCAGATAACATGTAAATTAAAGGCAAATGGCAAAGCATTGGTTTCAGGAGATTTAAGGAGTGCAAATCGGATTAGTGCATCAGTAGATATGATTTATGGGTTAATTGAGAATGCTTTTCAAAATGGGGAGAAAGAGGATCCGGCAGTAGATGACTGGTCAATGAAATGCGTAAATATACTAAATAAATCAAGAACTGAACAGGTGCTGTATGATTTTAAGATTGGCTTTGTAGAATATAATGAATCAAAGTTCAATCCTAAGACTTTAGAAAAAGTGTTAAAAACGCTGACCGCAATAAATAATGTTGGACCTAGAAAGACAGGATATGTATTAGTTGGCATAGGTGATTCAGAAGATGATGCAAAAAAATATTGTCAACTATATGGTGGCGCGTATATATTAGAGGGGGATTTTCCTATTGTTGGAATTGAACATGATGCAAAGGCTTTAAAATTGAATATTGATAGGTATTGTCATAATATTAAAGAGTATATAAAAAATAGCCAGGCAATTCCGGAAGCGTATAGAAAACATCTGTTAATAAATATGAGAACGCCGATGCTTTACGGCAAACAACTTATAATATTTAAGACATGCTATACAGAGCCTGTACCATATAATAATGTATATTATATAAGGGAATTTACGGATGTGGTTGAATTGGATCCATCACAATATCCACAACTCTTTACCGATTATTATAGTTCTTCGGGTTTGAAAAAGTGAATGCGGTAGAGGTGTAGGTGTTATAAGATAATATAAATTTATAGATTGTGTATAAAAATATAAAAGTCTCTGGTAGAACCCAGAGACTTTTTCAGTATGATGACTGTAACAGAATACACTATTATAGTAGAAAAAGATTAAGTGTTGTGAAACTAAAAAGAGATCTTTTTAATATATTAAGCACATTGGAGACAATATTATTAAATTATATGTACAAGAAGATATTTCTGAAACTAAAATCAAAAGCCATAAGATATTTCGGTGTATGTTTACGTAGGCGAGAAAAGGCTTATTTAATATAATTGTGATCATGGATATTTTTAATATGTCGGAAATACGGTTGTTTTATTAATGCGGTTACAAATTGATATCACTTGGTATTGAGATACAGTTTTGGTTGACCAAATATTAGTATGGGGCATAGAGGAGGTGCATTAACTAGCATCTTTGATTTTGGCTAAAAGAAAAGTAACGATAACTCGAAACGTACTAAAAATGGTAAGAAGGTGAATGCAGAGAAAGAACGAGTTTCTAACATGGATCAACTACGACAAGACAATCAGAGACTATTTTAATCTTTTTACCAATAAGAATAAAGCAAAGGCAATTTAAATGGTACGTCAAGGAGAGTTATAGTGAAGTATGAATGGTGGCATCAAAACATGGTAATGACTGTAGCCAGAATTATGTTTGCCAAAGTTTAACTAATAAAATATGTGCTGGAAAAATTGTAAATGGCATGGCAATATCCTCCTTTACATCTGATAAAGATAGTATATACGAAAATAAGCCTGCATACAATGTAAAAATAAGTATTGCAGGGGTTTTGGTTTGAAAGGTTATATTGAGGAAAGAGCCATGGAGATTGCCAGATATATCATTGACAATAACACGACCGTGCGGCAGGCGGCAAAGCATTTCGGGATCAGCAAGAGTACGGTACATAAGGACGTCACCGAGCGCCTCGCGCAGGTCAACCCGCCGCTCGCGGCGGAGACGCGCAAGGTGCTGGACATCAACAAGTCCGAGCGGCACATCCGCGGCGGGATGGCGACAAAGGAGAAGTATCTGCATCAGCATGTGTGAAAACGCAGAAGCATTTGACGGCATGAAAACGTTTTTATATAATAGGAGAAGATAACGGCAGGATAGATGGAGGATAAGCGCAGATGAAGAAGATAGCGTTGATCATGGACGGATGGAAGCGATTCTTCACATATGCATGGCCCGCCGGAGTGTTGGAGCGTATCAGAGAGACGAATGAGGACGTGAATCTGTATATTTTCAACAGTTCCGGAGACTGGAGCAGGGATGAGGATTACAATATCGGAGAGTACAACATCTATCGGCTGCCGGACTTAAACGATTTCGACGGCATTATTGTAGATCTGAACAATATCCGCTATTCCGAGGTGCGGGAGTATGTGATCTCCTCGGCAAAGGCCACCGGGAAGCCGGTGATTTCCATTGCAAATGAGATTGCGGATTTTTACTATGTCGGTATTGACAACTATTCCGCCATGCAGGAAATAGCGGCGCATCTCTATGAGGTGCATAATTGCAGACGCTTCTGGTATGTCATGGGACCGGACGATAATTACGAGAGCAACCGGCGTGTGGCTGCGCTGCGCGATTTCTCAGAGACACACGGGATTTTGTGGGATGCCAGGGATCTCTACTGCGAGAGTTATGAATACAAGTGTGGAGTGCATGGATTTGAAAAATTGCTCACGCTGCACGGGAAACTTCCGGATGCCATTATCTGTGCCAACGATAACATCGCCGTCGGCGTGTGTGAGACAGCGGCAGCCCACGGTTACAAGGCACCCGACGATTTTCTGGTGACCGGATTCGATAATTTTGACAAAGCGAGCTATTATTCCCCGCACATCACAACGGTCGGACATATCCGCGAGCAGGTGGGATACCGTTGTGCGGATATTCTTCTGCGGCTGTGGAGAGGCGAGACGGTACCGCGGTTTAATTATACGGGGCACCAGTGCATTTTCTGGGAAAGCTGCGGCTGTGACGCCGGCATTGCAGTGGATCAGGCAGAACATTCCAGGGCGCAGATTGTCTATGGAATCGAGACGGACGAATTTGAGGAGCAGGTGCTTTCGCTGGAGTATGAATTGTTGCAGTGCGAGACGGTGCGTGAGATGTCGCGCTGGATTCCGAAATGTATTCCGGCTATGCGGTGTGACGCGATGTATCTGATCATGGATGAGCACATGAATGATTTCCGGGAACTGAGTGATTATTATGACAGGCATCTGATTGAGGATGAAGAATTCTGCGTGCACGGTTATCCGGAGAAAATGCAGATGGAGTTCGCCTATGAGGATGGCGTGGTAAAAGAGAGTGAGGAGACGGTCGTGGAGGGGATTTTCCCGACCTTCGATTACGCGGAGGGCGGAAAAGATTTTCTGTTTCTGCCGCTTCATTTCCGGGAACACACGGTGGGATATTTTGTCATCCGGAATGCTGTGTATCTGATGGAGAAGCAGTATTTGTTCCAGATTATCAACGTGTTGACGTCTGCGATGGAGAATCTGCATAAAAAGGAGCGCCTTGCCTATCTGAATCAGGTGCTGTCAGAACTGTACGTGAAGGATGCCATGACGGGAATGTACAATCGGCTCGGTTACCAGAAGCTGGCGTGCCGTATGTTTGAGAAAAAGAAGCAGACGGGGGAGAACCTTTCGATTATTTTCATGGATATGGACAGGCTCAAAAGCATCAACGATGAATTCGGGCATATCTATGGGGACTGGGCGATCAAGATGATTGCGTCGGCGATTTTAAAATATATTCCGGAGGGAGCGGTTGCGGTCCGGAGCGGTGGGGATGAGTTTCTCGTTGTGCTGGAGCAGACCGCGGATGCTGAGATCGGGAAGATCATCGGAGAGATCCGGAAGGATATCCGGGAGCGGTCAGCGGAGATGAAACTGCCGTTTCCGCTGACCGTCAGTGCGGGATGTGTCCACACGGATATGACAACCGGGCGCGATCTGGACGACTACGTGCGCGAGGCGGATGCCATCATGTACGAGGAGAAGACCGCGAAAAAAGCGAACCGCACCTAAGCAGGATGAAAAGGCTTCCAACCGGGCAGGGGAAAAGAATAAGAAAGTCAGAAGGAGATACCGGCAGATGAAAATCGAGCGTGAACGGGTCAGAGAAACATTCCGGGAGTATACGGATGCTTATGATGCGACCGATGAGAAAATAAAACTGAAAATTGACCACACTTATCGGGTGGCGGAACTGTGCGAGCGGATCGCGAAGGCAGAGCAGATGGAGAAGACAGAGGTTGATCTGGCATGGCTTCTTGGAATGCTGCACGATGTGGGAAGATTTGAACAACTCCGGAGATACGGGACGTTCAGCGATGCGGATTCCATCGATCATGCAGCGCTCGGAGCAGACATTTTGTTTGGCGGAGTGCTCCGGGAAGGGGAAGGTCTGATCCGCACGTATGTGGACGATGCGGCGGAGGATGAGGTGATTGAGACTGCCATAAGAGTACACAGTGCCTACCGGATTCCGGAGGGGCTTGCGCCGCGCACGGAAAAGCTGTGCCATATCCTGCGGGACGCCGACAAGATCGATATTCTGCGGGTCAATGTGGATGTGCCGCTGGAGGAGATTTACAATACCACGACGGAGGAACTGCGCAACGCAGCCGTCACACCGGCAGTGATGGATAGCTTTTACGAACATCACGCGACACTGCGCAGCATCAAGCGCACGCCGGTGGATCATGTGGTGGGGCATATCTCGCTGGTGTTTGAACTGGTATTTCCGGAGAGTGTGCGGATTGTAAAAGAGCAGGGTTATCTGGAAAAACTGCTGGATTTTGAGAGCCGCAACGCTGTGACAAACGCGCAGTTCGCAGAACTTCGGGCGGAGATGGAGCGCTATCTTAAGGGAAGGTAATGCCTGCTCCGCGGTTTGGAAAAATGAGCGCAGCCGCGCAGTCTGCGGCAAAGAGCAGCAGAAGCAGGGTGTTTAATCCAAGGCGCACTTTGGGGGAGAGACGTTTCCAGAGCCTGGTGAGCGGCGTCTCCAGCACACAGATCCAGAGCACGCCCGCGATGCCGAAACCGATCGCCGCGTACAGACAGATATAGCCATGAAAATGAAAAGGATAGGCGCTGTAATCCCAGTAGCGCAGATTCCAGAAGGTATCCAGAAACCATCCGATCAGGAGTTCCAGACCGGTGCCGATGCCGGCACTGAGGAAAAAGACGCCGGCCGGGTGGATTTTTTTTCGCCTGCAGCCCAGCAGCAGATAGAAAAGCACTGCGCCGATGCCGTAGACCGGAAGCCACGGTCCGTAGAGGAAGCCGCGGTTGGCAAAGGTCTTGTCCCGATACAGAAAGATGGCAACCTCCCAGAGAAACCCGCCGATCGAGCCGAGAAAGAAGAAATAAATCTGCTGGGAGAGGAAAAACGATATAGGAGTCTGCTCCGGTGCGCAGAGTTTGGAAAAATCCGGAAGGCGGTCATGTTTTTTCATGGAGATAGTATAACCGGAACATTGAAAATTATTGAATCGTGAAATGGTGGAAAATATAGAAATGCGCCTTGTAAATTGCGGGAGCGTATCTTATAATAGTAGCAATTGAGCAAACCGCCCTTTGCGGCGGAAAAACATCAGGAGGAAAAGAGTGTGGAAATGAACAACAATTTTTCACAGGAAAAGGTCATTGTCATCGACTTTGGCGGTCAGTACAACCAGCTGGTTGCCAGACGTGTCAGAGAGTGCAATGTTTACTGTGAGATCTATTCCTACCGTACAGACATCGAGCAGATCAAGGCGATGAATCCGAAGGGGATCATTTTAACCGGCGGCCCGAACAGCTGCTACGAGCCGGATTCTCCGACGTACACGAAGGAACTGTTTGAACTTGGAATTCCGGTTTTGGGACTCTGCTACGGTGCGCAGCTTATGATGCATGTGCTGGGCGGAAAGGTTGAAAAGGCACCGGTGCGTGAGTATGGCAAGACAGAGGTGTCTGTCGATACGACATCGCCGCTTTTCGGCGACGTGTCTGAGAAGACAATCTGCTGGATGAGTCATTTTGATTATATTTCAAAAGTTGCTCCGGGATTTTCCATTGCGGCGCACACGGCAGACTGTCCGGTGGCGGCAGCGGAGAATCGCGAGAAGAAGCTTTTTGCAATCCAGTTCCATCCGGAAGTGCTTCACACCCAGGAGGGAACCAGGATGCTGCACAATTTCGTGCGCGGTGTCTGTGGTTGTGCCGGAACCTGGCGCATGGATCATTTTGTGGAGCATACGATCGAGGCGATCCGCGAGAAGGTCGGCGACGGCAAGGTGCTTCTTGCGCTGTCTGGCGGTGTGGATTCCTCAGTCGCAGCGGGACTTTTGTCCAGAGCGATTGGCAAGCAACTCACCTGCGTGTTCGTGGATCATGGTCTTCTGCGCAAGAATGAGGGCGATGAGGTGGAGAGCGTATTTGGCCCGGACGGTCAGTTCGACCTGAATTTTATCCGCGTCAACGCACAGGAGCGCTACTATGCGAAGCTGGCAGGAGTGACGGAGCCGGAGCAGAAGCGCAAGATCATCGGTGAGGAGTTCATCCGTGTCTTTGAGGAAGAGGCGAAGAAGATCGGTGCAGTGGATTTCCTGGCGCAGGGAACGATCTATCCGGACGTCGTGGAGAGTGGACTTGGCGGGGAATCCGCAGTCATCAAGTCGCACCACAATGTCGGAGGCCTGCCAGACTATGTTGATTTCAAGGAGATTATCGAGCCACTGCGCAACCTGTTCAAGGATGAGGTGCGCAAGGCAGGTCTGGAGCTTGGCATTCCGGAGAACCTGGTATTCCGCCAGCCTTTCCCGGGACCGGGACTTGGTATCCGCATCATCGGCGAGGTAACAGCAGAGAAAGTCCGCATTGTACAGGACGCTGATGCCATCTACCGTGAGGAGATTGCGAAAGCCGGACTGGACCGTTCGATCGGTCAGTATTTTGCGGCGCTCACCAATATGAGAAGCGTCGGAGTCATGGGGGATGAGAGAACCTATGATTATGCAGTTGCACTGCGCGCCGTGAATACGGTGGATTTCATGACCGCGGAGGCGGCGGAGATCCCGTTCGAGGTGTTGCAGACAGTGATGAGCCGTATTATCAATGAGGTGCGCGGGGTCAACCGGGTATTCTACGATCTGACCAGTAAGCCACCGGGAACGATTGAGTTTGAATAAATCGAGTTGCTTAAAAAAGCCAGTGTTTATGCGG
>OGGZ01001285.1_pt1 | contig 22140 bp, 9 predicted proteins | sample 1571371 | NCBI WGS metagenome assembly OGGZ01 (sample SAMEA2582025, study PRJEB24529) | metagenome | biome: Human gut stool | place: China | collected 2011
AGTTTCAGTAGTGCTTTCAATATTCAGGAATCTGGCGATAAACCTGAATAGAACAAATAAAAAACGCAGCCTTTCACAGTGTTTAAAATTAAACCTCCTGTGAAAGGCCGCGTCAATCTTTTAATGCCTTAACTAACCTAACTACTTTATCTTAACTATACTAACCTATCTACAAAATACCCGAAAAATCTTTTATACTACTAATAATCCTATCTTTCAATTCGTTATTTTCAACTATTGAGAAGCCACAGTCTACATTTGCCGGAGCCAATAATACAGCTTTAGCTTCTTCTGCATCTGCCATCTCTTCCGGGTGCTCTCTGAAATAAGTTTCCCATTGGGAAGCTGATTGCGGAGTTACACCCAGCACATAGTTGATAAAATCATCATCCGTCAAAAAATCCATTACCTTTGAGCACATATCGCATCCTTTTTAAGCGTTTACATAAGTAGGACGGCGTTATCCTGTCTATGTACTCAACCCATTTACCTTTTTACTAAAATTAACTTGCCAGACTACGCAACTTTGTCAATCCGCGATGCATCAAGTTGCGTACAGACTGATAATTCATATTCATAATCTCGCAGATATCCTCGTATTTCTTTTCTTCTATATAATATAATGTAAGCGCTTCACGTTGGCGGGGAGATAATTGGTCCAACAGACGTCTAACCAATGAAAATTCATTCTTGCGTTGCTCTTCTTCCATATAATCATCTTCTACATCTGTAGGAGTGGATATGCTAACTTCTTCTACTGCCGTATCAGACATATACATACGTCTGCGAAGTTCATCACACAACTTATTCTTTAAGGAGATGAATAAATAAGATCTCAAATTATCGATTGTTCCTAATTCATCTTTCTTTGTATAGAGTTTCACGAAGATGTCATGAATACAATCTTTCAGTAATTCTCTGTCTGTGGTTAGTTTACAACCATAACTAAAAAGAAGATTAACGTTAAGATCATACAACTTAGAGAAAGCAGTTGCATCCCCTTCCTCAAAAGCCAACAACAAAGTAATCATTTCCTGATCATCTCTCTTTTGCATTACTGTAATATTATCATTCTGTCTCATCATAGTATTACTATTTTGTTTTTGATTCATTCTTCAGACTCCGCAAAACTACCGTATAGGGAACAAATCGACTGGGAATATTTGATTATTGAACTGAAAATGCAGATACCATGCCCTACAACATATTTACCGATTAATACCTGTATAAAAAAAATCCTGCTACTCATAAAAGCAGCAGGAATATCAATTATTTCAATTTATGAATCCAGTAAACACCCTCTTTCCCTTCAGGTATCTTCAAAACATACAACCCACTGATTTTAAAAGATTTATTCAAAACTTCCACCGTACCAGAAGAGGGATCTATGTATTTCAAACTGTATTTTCCATCATCAACAAAGACAGAAATCTCTCCTGGAGATTGAGAATAAACGATAGCACCCGTATCAGATTTTACCAGTTTTTTATAAGTATCCGTATCAGTTTTTTCCACTTTCATCTTAGCAACATCGGATAAAAAGGTCTCATCATGTACAAAAATTGACGGACATGACCCTCCGGCCATCAACACAGCCCAAGCCATAGCCGGATAATTCTGAGCATAATAAGTAACAGCTTTATCAGGATATTTGGTACGGTATTCCTCTACTGCTTTATAAGCTTCGGAAAAAGTTATTTTTCCTGCTTTCATCTTACGCATATGCTGACGGGGAGCCATGTTTTTACCACCGCCCGGAGCATAAATACCATCAGTTTTATAATGCCAGTAACGTATATCGATAATATCGACTACAGAGGCTCGTTTCGCATCAGTTAATATAGCATCCTGCACGTCTTTAGTAGTACTTAATGCAACTAAGGCATGCTTTCCCGTTTCCTTTTCCCATGCTGCTATTTCATCCAACCAAAACTGAACAAAATGAAGAGGTCCGGTAAACTCCGCACTAATCAATTGTACCACATTGCTGCAATCTGCAAAATTATCCAAGCATTTACGTATATACTGCCGATGCAATTCCCTTCTCACCGGATGATTTATATCATAAAACATCTCTGCCATAAAAATACGTTTGTCACCGGCAAAAGGTACGGGTTCCGGAAAATCAGTACGGTTAATATTGTTCGCAGTGCGCCATGGACAATCCACCCAATGTGCACCTGCCTCTAAAATATTGTGTTGGAAATAGTTTTCATGAAACAACAGCAGGCCTTCTTGTTCCGCTTTACCTGCAAACTCTTTCAAGCGCGCCCAATACCAAGCATTAGGTTGAGTTAAATCGTACTTACTCAATCCTTCCCAAGCTGTTCCCTGTCCACTGCGTTTGAACGGTTGCTCATAAAAGGGTCCCCAAACATCGCCGTTCAAGCGTCGAACACGTTCATGGTCGTCCCGACGCCGGTCATACCACAAACCATAATTATGATCAATCACCAGATAATTATTCACTTTCATATAGTTGATGACCGAATCAATACGATCAGTCACCCCTAAACCTTCACGTCCGGGAACAAAGCGAGTTATGTGTGGAAGAGATTTTGCTAAATAGCTGGTTCTGAGTTTTCCACTCCACCAAGGAACATCCAGTTTTTTGCCCACAAGTAATTCCCCCCCCATAACTAAACGGCCGTCAATAATCGATACCCGCTTTAATTCACGATTCAAGATATTATTTTTCTCCTCCGGATCAGTTATTTTTAATTCATCTATATTTTTTACCTGTACCACAGATATTAACTGTTCATCTACAGAAGCTTGTTCGATCCAATGCCTTAATGTCAATTTAGGAATGAAAGCCTTTTGTGCCAACTCCATAGCCAATTCTACAGTCGGGCTACTGGTCGCCTCCAATTCTTTAGGAAGGATTCTGGCACGAAGGGAACAATCTTTATTTAAACGTTCGTTTAACTGTGCATAAAAAAGGCTTCGGGGTTCTATATGATTGTTTGATTCAGCCCATTCACCGTCACCGGAAAATTGTGCCCAGCACCCATATGCTCTGTTTTTTGCATCTTCAGCAGGAGAAAAACATTCTATCCCGGCAGCTGTACATTGCCAGAACGTACTATTGGCCGTATTCCAACCGGCACCATTTTTATCCTGTCCCAGATTTTTGTACGACAAGTTATGACCGTCAATATTCACTATATCGAATAACAGTCCACATGCCCACGAATCGATAGAACCGCTGAAACCGAAAGACTCATAAGACTCGCATTGCACAAAGGCATTAGGTCCGGCTGCACAATATCCTGCCGAGAAATCATGTATTCCATGCTCAGAATAGCAACGCTGAAATAAGTTCAACTGACCCATTGTTAAAAATGTACATCTACGCATACCTCCTATTTCCGATACAGGTTGAGTAGAAATACAATCTTCCACCGTTATTTTAGACGAAGTAGGTTGCAAGATAACTGCACTACCGGAAAAATGTCTGAAAAAGAGCTTTCTAATCCAACAGTTTTCTGCATTTTCTACAGAAATACCTGTCCAACAATGATCTTCATCCTTCGGATATCTTTTATCATAATCTGAAATTAAGGTCATATTCTCAACTCCAACGTTCTCTATACGGCCTTTCCAAGTATAAGAAACCAACTTTGAATGAGCATATCGACTATCTAATGCCATACTAAGTGGAGAATCTATTTCTATTTTTCCATCAATCACTCCAGTAACCGTTCTATCCCACCAGATATCGATATCACCCGGTTTCCAACCGAGTGCACTGATCCCACCACCATACTCGGTACAAGCTACCGAAGCGATCCACTCTTTGGTAGAAGGGCGTACAATCAGTACTCTGTCATCTTTTTTCAAAAGAGAACACCCGGAATTTACTTCCAACCATCGGTTATTCACTGGTACATAAGCGGACGAAATGTCAATTGTATCTACAAATGTCCGGTCATCGATCCCTTCTATATAAAGTAACGCTCCTCTATCTACCCCTTTTTTCAGTAAAACGGTTTCACGGGAATCCATTCCACGCAAAACAACTCCAGAAGTATGTAAATACAAATCATTCTCTAAAACAAACGTTCCCTTATCCAGTAATACAGCTCCTCTAAAACCTTCGACATCCGGCTTCAATGAAGATGCATAATCAATGGCCTTTTGGATTCGCAAAGAATTATCTCCCTCTTTCCAAGGAACAAAAACAACATTTTTCACTACAGGAATGTCTTGCCCGGAACTTTTATATCCGCAATAAGAGTAATCCAAAACTCTGTTCCCTCGCTCATCTATCAAATAATTAACTTTTCCATCTTTGATTTGCAAAGATGGATGTTGCGCAACTAACGATCCAAAGCAAATAAAGCCCAGCATCGTCAGGAATATTCTCTTGAAATTCTTCATTGGTTATAATTTGGTTTATACCCAAAAGACGATTAACAAAAGGGTTTGTACTTAACCGGTTGCACTTTTACGCACTTCATTTATATATTCACGAGGAGTCTGGTTGTATTTCTTACGGAAACATTTACTGTAATAACCCGAGTCCTTAAATCCTACCGCAAATGCGATCTCCGAAATGCTCATATTCGTATTCTTTATCAATTCAACCGATTTATTCAGACGAATCTCCTTTACCAAATCTACAGGTGCCAGTCCGATCAAACTTTTCAATTTCTTAAAGAATGCAGAACGACTTAAACCGATGGTTGTAGCAATCGCATCAATATTAAAATCACTATTATCCAGATTCTCTTCAATTATCTGATGAATCTTCTCTAAAAATTGCACATCCTTCTTTACCAGATATTGTTCATACCCACTTTCTTCCGCCTCAGTTGCGGTGTCATTCATCTGTTTCCAAAGACGTTCTTGAAACATTTGGCGATCATTCAGCAACTGTTCAATACGAGCAATCAGATACTCTTTGCTAAACGGTTTCGTTATATAAGCATTTGCCCCCAAGCTGATTGCTTTGGTTTTAGCTTCATCAGAACTTTTGGCAGTCAACATAATAACTGGGATATGACTAATCTGAAAATCCTTTCGTATACATGTCAACATTTCCATTCCGTCCATTTCCGGCATCATCTGATCAGTCACTACAATATCAGGGTGATATAAATGTACTTTTTTAAGTCCTTCTACTCCATTATGAGCTAAATAGACATTGTATTTATCTTCCAGTTGTAGTTTTATCAGATTTCCCAAATCCTTATTATCTTCCACCAATAATAAGCTGGGCAAAGAATTATCAACCGGTTCTTTCTCTATATTTTCTTCACTAATTGATGGAATATCAGCCCCTTCTACCTCGTCTCCACTATCGGTTCCTCCCAAATAAAAATCAACTTCCAGCTCTTTATAATGTTTCTTCCCTAACAAAAGCTGGATGATAAATGCCGCTCCGGAAGGTTGAAGGTTTTCTGCTTTAATTGTTCCATGATGTAGAGCTATTATTTCTTTTGATAGAGCTAAACCAATACCTGTACCTTGATAATAAGAGGTATGGGCATTTCCTCCTTGTGAGAAACGCTCGAATATCTCGGTCAACTTATTCTGTGGAATACCAATACCGGTATCTTCTACACGGATAAAACAAGAATGCTCACCCTCAGATACACCTGCTGAAATGAATATACTTCCACCAGACGGTGTAAACTTAAAAGCATTGGATATCACATTCCTTAAAACAATTTCCAATTTCTCTTTATCGCCCCATACCAAAATAGGTTCATCGGAAACAGAAAAAGAATAAGCGATCTCATTTTCCTCCGACAAGATCCGAAACTCTTTTTGAAAAGACTCCAGCATCTCATTCAGATTGATTTGAGAAACATGCAAACGCATTTTTCCATTCTGTATCTTTCTAAAGTCCAATATCTGATTTACCAAATTCAGCATTCGATTCGTATTCTTCTCCATTAGATCCACATATTGTATCCCCTTCGGAGTCAGATTTTCTTTCTCCTTCAATTCCTGAATAGGCCCTTTGATAAGAGTTAACGGTGTCCGAAGTTCATGCGAAATATTCGTAAAGAATTTTATCTTTAATTCCGATAATTTCTGTTCAATATAAACGTCATTCTTCATTCGAATCATCAAATAGGAAACCCGTGTCACCACGATAAGAAGTGTAATTCCTAAAACTGCGTAAATGCAATAAGCCCACCAACTTAACCACCAGGGAGGCAATATGCGTATAGCCAAAGTTGTCTCGTAGATTTGTTCCGGATTAGCTTCATCAACCGTTCTCACACGAAATACATATTTTCCCGGACGTACATTAGTATAGGAAGCGATCCGATTCCTACCATTATAGTGCCACTCCTTTTCATAACCTTCGAGCATGTACTTATAAGATATACGATTCTGATTAATGAAATTGAGAGCAGCAAATTCGATCGTAAACATAGATTGATCATAATTTAAGGTAATAGAATCAGCATATTTGACCGACTTCATCAAAGGGTTGTTTTTGAGATCCCTGATATCCTCATTAGAAACCTTAAAGTCTACTATATAAGTCCGGTTATTACAACTAAAAGTTTCCATTTTATTGGGCGAAAAGATCAAAATACCCTCTTTACATCCCACCCAAAGTTCACCGTTTTCAATTTTCAAAGCACTTCCTTCCTCCATTTGTACACTCAAAAAACCATCATATTTATCAAAGTTTCTAAAGTGTTCTGTCTGACGGTCAAAGCGCGAAAGTCCACTTTCAGTCGCAAACCACAAATTTTGGTCATTGTCTTCTACAATAGACATCACCACGTCATTGTTTAATCCATCCCGAATACCATAAGATTTAAATATAGGAGAGTGTGTTTCTTTATCATATTTCACCAACCGATTTACACCTCCACCAAATACACCCACCCAAATTTGATCGGTAGCATCTTTAAATAGAACATAAATATCATTATCAGCTACATTTGAACTGGCACTGTCCTTCCTATAAGTTTCAAATTCAATTTGTTCGGGATTGTCAAAATTTGAATCGAATGACATCAAGCCATCCATTGTACCTACCCATATGCGTCCCTCATTATCTTCAAGCATATTGCGGACTTCCATATACAAACCATAAGGAGGATACTTTCTCAATCCATTATGTTTATGGATAAATGTCACCCCATCCGCCTCTTCGCGAAGAAGATTCAATCCACCTCCTAACAATCCCACCCATATTCGCCCTTTACTATCCTGAAATGTGCAATACACATCGTTACTACTAATAGAAGACGGATTATTCGTATCACTTTTATAAGATATAAACCGTACTCCGTGAGGAGAATTTATATCAAATTCTGCTTTTATCAACCCGTTACCTTTCGTAGACAACCATAAATTGCCCTTATTATCTTCCATTATATGGTACACGTTTCCTAAAGAAAAAACTTGTTTGAGATGTCCATTACTATCAAGACGATACAGTTCTTGCCAACGGGTACCGACCCATATATCACCGTTACTGGCCTGAAATAGAGCTCTAATCCCCATCAGATCATCAGAAATTGCACGAGATGCTGAAAAAGTACGCAGGTCGAGTAAACGAAACTGTTTTTTCGGAAAATTCATTCGGTATACCCCCAATGTAGTAGAAGCGAGCCAAAGTACCCCATCCTCATCCAATAACTGATTTAAAAACAATTGATTTGGAAAATCATTCGAAAAAGGTTTCATCTGATTCAAACGATGCATTTCGAAAGAATCTCTATCAAAAACCAAAATTTCACCGGAAGGAGTCAAAAAGAAAACACCCTGTTCACCAGCATCCTGTACATTAAAATCGCAAATATTTCCTTCACGGGGAAACGAATAGTTCCGCTTGGACTTATTTAACGGATCATAATAAATCAAAGATTTTTCTCCTATGACAAACCAAACCTTATCATACCTATCGACAAAAGAATGAGTAATTCCCCCTTTCTCTATTCCCAAAGAAAGTTTATTTAATGATTTGTATCCAAGATTGTATTCATAAATTCCTTGTCCGTCAGTGCTTAGATAAACATTCCCTGCTTTTGTGACCAATATGTTTCGTATAGGAGAAGTTATACCAGGTAAAACATACTTATTAACCATCCCCGTCTGAGGATTGATGCAATATATTTCTCCATATTTATTACCTAACCACAACAAATGATCAGGATTGAAAGCACATGTAAAAGCATCTTTATCGGCAGTTAATATCTTTTTAGTGATAAAATCGGCAGGCTTCTCTTTCAATTCCTTTCCTTTATCATAAAATAAAATCTTATAATCCATCCCGATCCAGCTCAGATGCTGTTGGGTTTCACAAAAAAGATCATGCTTCAATCGCATATCATAAACATTGACATCCTGCCGTGAATCATGTAACAATTGAATCCCTATTTTACCATGAATATCGGTACAAGCAAGTAACAAACTTTTATCTTTCGTCAACAATAAGATTCTGCCATCTTCTGTTTTTTGAACTTTAATTACTTGGATGTTTTCCAAATAGTCTTTCATATCATCATACACGGCATGAAATGTTTCTCTCACCTTATCAAACACATACAACTTACGATCTACTGTCTTTATCCATAAATAACCGTTCTTATCTTCAACAATCCGTTGTATCTTTTTAGGAGGAATATCCGAATTTGACTCACCTTTATTGTTGTATGTTTTCACCTTCACCCCGTCAAAGCTGCAAAGGCCATACCAAGTACCGAACCAGATAAAACCATCTTTTCCTTTTACTGTACAATTCACAATATTATTCGGTAACCCCTGGTCCACTGTATAATGTTCTACTATCGCGTTAGGAACAGACCATACAGAGACGCAAATATTCAACCATATGAAGGTAAATAACAATATTTTTTTCATTCTTTGCATAGATTAACGAGGAAAATGGAATTCAAAGATAAAAATCTTTTTTATTAAATCAATCCATATTTCCACATCATTTTTCAGAATTAACACCAAATTCGGTCTGTTGTTTCTCTACTTCCATTAGTAAATGCCGTTTTTCTTCTTCCGTCAAAACTGTTTTCCGGGTATTATTCACAGGATTCACGTTACTCTTAGGAACCATACGTTGCTCTATATAACACGAAGGAAATTCCGGATCTACACTCTCAAATTCTATTTCAGCAGGAGTTGGTGCATGTGTTCCTTCAAACTGTACATGTGCTTTGATTCGAATCTTACCTGCTTTACTTGTTGAGCGTACCAACACAGGAGCTGTTCCGAATTCAACAGTTCGCGGGTTGGCATTTATAGACCTATCTCCTATGATTTCTCCTTCACCTTCTATCGTAAACACGATATTTTCTTTTGCCAAACGCCTCACATTTCCGTTATCATCCGTTACTTCGGCAATAACGACTACAAAATCAGACCCATCGGCCACTAAAGGTACCCCTTGAGAATCAATTCTTAAACGAAGTTTGGTTGAACGCCGGGAAGGCATTTTCTTTTGCGCACAAACTACTTTCCCGTTTATAATGCCTTCGGCCAATATATTTACTTTCTGCCACTTCTTTTGCACATAACTATAATCCCGTGCTTCCCAAAAGTTCCACACATTCTTAAACACAACCGGAGCATTCGGCATATGCCCTTTTGCATGAATTACCGGCAGAGTCCAACTTTTAGTTCCATCATAAACAGAAAGACGAACAGAATCGCAGTTGCTAAATACTACCACATCGGCATCTGAAAACTGCGACATTTCATGTGCTATATATACTACCGGACCACACTCCGCCAAAGGATGATTTAAATCGGGAGCCGTTTGACTACGATACATATGATAAGCATATTTAGGCTGACGGAAAGCATCGAATATACCTCCCCAATAAGGATCAGGGTGATAACCGCGTTGATGATCGAAAGGATGCCACTGTGCTCCACCTATAAACTTTCCGGTGGTACGATACATCTCGTCATAACTCTTGGCCAACGAGAGTGCCTGCACCAACAAGGGGCGTTCTCCCCAGCTACGGCTGGCACGATTGTTGTTATTATGGGCATACCAGTCGTCTACATTCTCTCCGTATTCACGAGTAAATATGCATTGCTCAGGAGAATCCGTTTTCTCATCATCGCCGGGCCATCCATATACCACGTCATAATTTTCCTCTACACCGGCGGAATGTACATCTGCTGCAGCTACCGGACGTCCCGGATAAGGATATTCCTCTTTGGTTATTCGTAAAGCTTCCAACGCAAAATCCAACGGATAACGAGTCTCATTCAGAATAGGCTCCCACATTAATACACAAGCATGATTCCGGTCACGCCGGATCATCTGCCGGGTATTCTCATGTACCAAACGGGCAAACTCCGGTTCCTTATTCCAATATTGCCAACCCGGTGTCGCAACGATAACAAACATTCCCAATTCATCGCATGCATCCATAAATGAAGGGTCTTGCGGATAATGTGCGACACGGATAATCCGGCAACCGGCATCACGCAATTTTTTGGCATCCCGCCATTGACCGGAGTTCGGCAGAGCATTTCCGACATAAGCAAAATCCTGATGCCTATTGGCACCGATCAATTGCCCGAAAGGTTTTCCATTCAGCCAAAAACCTTCTTTCCCTTTAAATTCCGCTTTCCGAATACCGGCACGGGTAATTCCACCGTCCAACGTATTTTTGCCCTCCTTCACTCTCGATTCCACGCGATACAGATAAGGAGAATCGGGTGACCATAAATGCGGCTGACGGACTTCTATCTTTTGGTTGACAGTCTTCGACTGCCCGGCATCGAGATGTACCATAGCAACTACACGCTTTATCAATGTACCCGTTGCATCGACCAACGATGATTCTACCTCCACTTTTCTCTGCCGTTTACCGTTGTTTCGAACTTCGGTATCAATAAGAATATCAGCCTTTTTCTCACTAATGCGACCATAGTGAATAAACACTCCACCACCAGCCACTTTTCCGGCGTCCACTGCATCAGTTATAGATACATCAGATTTAGCAATCATCCACACATCCCGATAAATACCTCCATGATATGAAAAATCCAACGTATACTGACGTTTGCCCGGCGGGTAACTTTTATCATCGCTATTATCCGCCATCACTGCTATTAAGCAAGAATCGCCTGCCTGTATCCCATTCGCAGTCAAATCGATATTGAAAGGAAGATAACCTCCCAAATGTTCTTTTACCAAATGGCCGTTTAAATAGACTTTTTGTTTACCCATCACCGCTTCAAAATGGATAAAAACCTGTTTCCCACGAGTAGCAGCAGGAATTACAAACCATTTCCGATACCAAACAGGACCTTGATAATTGCGACAACCGCTGGCTTCGGCAGGCATTAGCTCTACTGAGTGTGGAGTAGCAACCACTTCCCAATCCGAATCATCCAATTCTACCGTTTCCGCTCTTTCCATATCTCCTTTATAATAACGCCATCCGGGATTAAAATTATAAATATCTCTTCCGCTGCCGGACAATGGGATAAAGCCAGCTACGGAAACTTGGGGACGATAAGCAGTATTCCCCCAGAAACAAGAAGGAATAAGTAATAAAAAAATAGATAGTAAGAAATTCTTTATCATGGCGTTTTAAATTTTATGGGTCATCTAATAATCGTTAAACTTATGGATCATCCAATTGTTAATCTTATATAGATCATCTAACCTAACCCTGACTGTTAAACTTATAAATCGTCTAATTATCGACCTTATGGGATGTAAATTCCGGTAATTCAATATCTTTCCGCCGTTCTTCGGGAATTACTGTCAAACCCACTAATTCCCCATCTTTCAGTTCGGCCTCCACGGTTGTATTTCCGGGAGCATGCAGTTTGAAATGTACATTCCATTCTATAGGCCAAGCAGGAAAAAGATGTATTTTCTCTCCAACCGCCTGCAACAGCATTTCCTGTAAGCCGATCATTCCACTTCCTCCCCAGTTATGATCGGGAGCCCAGTCGTATCCGGGGCCCCAGAAAGCGGGAAAGCGAAAAGGACCATCGGCCAGTTTAAGAGCGGATAAACGGACGGCCTCATCGGTTAAACCTAAACAAGCTGCCCAAATATTGTCTTGCTTCCACCCTACATGAGAACGGAAACGAAGTGCATCCGGATCATAGAGATATGTATTACGGGCAATCTCCAAATCCTCCCGTGCCACTCCGTAAATACGCCAAGGAAATACCGGATAGAGTTGGGGAGTTTCCACATTATTGATACGTTCCCAAGTTTTGGCGGGCGAAATCATCTGCTTTCCCTCCAAGGTACGAAAAGGCAATGGAGGAATGATGGAGAGCATTTCAGGCTTCTTACCATACGCCTCAAGTACGGTACGAAGAGCGGCAATCGTGCTTGAGGCGTTGTTTGTCATTTTATAAGTCTCACAGGCCGAACCGGGAAAAAGAATCAAATGTCCCTCTCCATCCAATGCTTTGGCCCCTCTACGAGTGGCCAGATAACGATAATGTTCTTCGAAGAAAGTAAGAGTACTCTCTATCAATGGCAGATAAGCTGTTATATCAACTTTCCGGTAATTCCTTGTTTCCAGAATCATTTGACAGAATTCGAGTACTGTATCCCATTCGTATTCCAGCCAAGCATTATACTCTACCCCCTTATCAAAATAATCAGGACGTTTTGTTCCATACTCCGCCGGATTAGGCAAACCGTAGTTCTCGATCTGTTCGGCAAAACAGGCACCTGCATGTTGCCAATAGATCAAACTCCGAAGTTCTGCATTACGGAGCATCCGGTTATAAAAGTCAAATTGAGAGGTCATCATATCCAGATCTCCGCTCTTTAACATCGGCCAATAAACCAGACGCTGGTTCTGTGCTGTCATCGTTCCGCCTCCCCATTTACGGAAATCGGGAGTAAAAGCCAGAGTGGAATCTACCAGACAAGGGTCGAATGTAAATAACCCGCCATTGAATTTGGTAGGATAATCACCATAGGCATTGCATCCTAACATGTAACGGAAAAGGGTATAGTTACGCGCCCATACGCTTGCCTGTACTTCATCTGAACGGATAAAGCTACGCTGCCAGAACTCCTGCCACCAAAGACGTGTCCGCTTCTTATCCTTCGTAATGTCTACGGCAGCAAGCGTCCGCTTTGCATTTTGCAACCATTTTTCCAAATCAGTAGTTTGCTCCGTATGCAAAGCAATGTGTACCTTTTGATGTTTCATCGGCTTTATTGTCCGAAAAAGCCAGGCACGATAATCCGTCCCGGCATACACCCCATCGATAGTTCCGGCATAAGTATAACCTTCGGCTCGGAGGACACCACCGGAAACAAGATTACTCAAAGGGTTCATCAGCAAAGTCTTCACGCCACCCAAACCTTGCTGCGACACGGTATAGTCAAAGACGGTCTTTGATGGATTCTGATGAAAAAAGACAAGGTGATTACTGGTTACAGAGATGGAATCGGCTGTCGTTACCTGACCTTTCGGAGTGGTCCATTTATAGGAGTTCTGTTGCCCTTCTCCTTTACGGATCACCCGGTCCCGATGACGCCAATTCTCATAATACAGTTCAGCTTGGCAGGCTATGCTACTATTTATTTCCAGATGAATTACCGGATGATATACATCTGCCCAGAGTTGTATCACAGTCTTGCCGGCGGCGATCTCTACATAACCGTCTTCCAGTTTGAGCTCTTGCCGGAAATTTTCTACGTTTAAGAAAGGATTGGGTGATAAGCGCAGGCGGATACGCCCTTGTTTCAACAAGCAATTATGCTCGTCGAAAGTACCACTCCGACTGATATAAAACAAGACATCTCCATCCTCTACCCACACATTCATACCAATGTCCCCACCTCCACAAGGCATGGAAGCAGATGAGTCGGTACTGGGTGTTCTCCAAATGAGACCGGCATGCCCACTCACCTGAACGGACATGCCAATCATCCAACCAAACACAATCAAAAAAAATCTCTTCATAGGTTACCAGTTATCCGACCGAAAAGAAGATAAAGGTAATCCTCCGCAAAACAGATCTCCTTCTACATAATTATCGAAGGCATAACGTACAGCCACAGGATGAGGAACCTTCTCACTTCTCACATACATTTTACTGCGGACGATCCATGCTTTTGCCGGATGGAAAATCCGGTCTTCACCGGCTACGGAAAACAGTTTCGATTCGAAGCACTCCTTTCCGGATATCCACATATCCGCCCGTTCAAAACTAACAATCACCGTATCTCCCTGTATCTCCATTGATTTATAATAAGGGCTTTCGCCATTGACACCTTCGATGCCGTAGGTCTTAGTTAATGCTAATAAGCCCAAACGTTCGCCGGCCAGTCTTTTTTTGGCAGGATGAATACCTTTCTCCATGCCAGCATCGAGCAAAACGGCCATACCGGTGTGAGGAACGCGATGCTCTACCTGCGACTGCGCTTCGCGAATGAGTGCCGACTGTACCGGTTCCTGTCCGGGTGCGGTGATCAAGGCATAATCGTAAGGAGCAATCTGGCAATAATAGAAAGGAAAATCTCCCTGTTGCCACGCGGCACGCCAGCCATTGATCAGAGTGGTAAACATATCGGCATAGGAATGGGGACGATTCGTATTGTCTTCTCCCTGATACCAGATGACACCACGCATAGTGATACCGATGAGCGGATGCAACATACCATTGTAAAGGGTGGTAGGTGTACGGTTTGGAGAGGTAATATCGGCATCAGTACGGGGAATCCTAACTTCGGGGAAGGCACGCAACATCTCCTCCGTCATCCATGCTTCGGCAGCCGATCCTCCCCACGCAGTAACGATAAGCCCCACAGGGACATCCAAAAGTTCATTCAACAGCCGCCCGAAATAATAGGCAGTCGCGCTAAATTCACGCACAGTAGTAGGCATAGCTTCGTTCCACGTACCGGTAACATCATACTGCGGAAGCAGGGTAGAGTGCCGTTTCACTGTAAATAATCTCAAAGAAGGGTTGGTACTACGCAAAATATCCATATCAGCCCCTTCGATAGGTTGATTTTTATATCCCTTCATCGGCATTTCCATATTGCTCTGTCCGCTACATATCCATAGTTCTCCTATCAAAATATTATTCAGCACGGTTAATTCTCCATCAGAGAATGTCAAAGAATAAGGTCCACCTGCCGGCGGGGTAGTCACTGACATATTCCACTTTCCCTGAGTATCAGCAGTGGCACGGTATGTCTTTCCGTCCCAACCGGTAGTCAATGTAACAGTTTTTCTTGGGGTAGCTGTTCCCCAGAGATTGGCGGTGGCTTGTTGTTGCATGACCATACCATCAGAGAAAAAAGCCGGTAATTGCACTTTTGCTTGTGTAAAGGCTCCGCAAAGGCCCATAAGGGCAAGACTAATTGTTGTTATTCTTCTTTTCATGTCTAAAAGCCTCTCCCCGACCCTCTCCGGAGGAGAGGGAGAAGAGAGATACTATGGTTATTAATCAATTACAAAATAAACTTTGCCCCCTCTCCCACGGAGAGGGCTGGGGAGAGGCCGGTTAGGGAGAGACTGAAAGCCTCATTTCCAAAGGTCCGAATAAGCCGGCCGGTACAAGTTCTGTTCCGTCCAGACGATACCGTGCATTGGTCCATATACCGTTAAAAGGGGGTTCTCCACGATCCATACCTCTAATGGCATTGGCCCAAGTGTTGATGATTTCTATCTCCAGCGTATTTTTGCCTTTCCGCAAAGCGGCAGTCACCTCTACCTGATAAGGAGCAGTCCATGCAGTACCACATTCCACTCCATTGACTTTTATTACAGCTATGTTCTCAACCCGTCCTAAACGAAGATACGCCACCGGCATCTTTCTGTCATCTGTCCAATTGAAGGTATTCGTATAAACAGCCCTACCCGAATAATAACGGATGGAGTGATCCTGCTCATCGGTCCAATCAAAAAGCGTATCCCGACGGATCGTTTTATTCAAACCGGCAAAATAGACAGACCAAGGCTTTTTAAAGCGAAGCGGCAGGATATCTGTCTCTTCCGATAACTCAGATGATAACTCCGATGACAGTTCGGTTGATGCCTCTTTCGATAAGTCTGTTGGCAATTCCGGTACAATAGTTTCGTTCTTCTGATCCGCCTTGAAATAACAGACTATAAATACAGACTCACCGGCTGCCAAAGTAAGTTCAACGGACGTACGCCCGTCCTTACATTTCCAGGAGCGTGCTTTATACATCTCACCCGACACCGGATTCCAACATTCAGGTTGCACTTCTTTTATTCCTCTCAAAGATGCTGTAAAATGACGTTCTTCCCCCCGTTGGTTAGACAGGAAATAAATCTCGGCTTCGGGGCCTTTGCGATGCGTCCAAGCTATATCTTCGGGTACGATGACATCGCGTTCCAGCCCATAAGCGGCAAAATCCTCGAAGCGGTAAGGCAATTCGGGAATTATTATACCGGCCTTCCGCCACTCGTCGACTTTGGCCTGAACCTCTGTAGATAAAGGCAACCCGTCCGGATCCATCGGACGCGGCAACGGCAGGACTAATACTTTATAAGAAGCGCCACCGGGCAGGCAAATCCGACCCTTATCAACCGAAGCCAAACACAGCAGAGCATCTTTATTGAAAGAATCATAGGCATAGCCACGCAATGGATTGACCCAATTTTCGGGATCGGCCATATTGGCGGAATGGGTAACGCCAACGATAGTACGAAGCGGTTGACCGATATTAGCGAGCCTGTTTTTTTCGCTCTCTACCCGCCGACTTCCGAAAAGCCCCGGCAGAGAAGGTACCAGACGTTCGGGTAGAACGGCACGACGCGGTATCTCTTCACCCGTAAACACAGCGATGTCTACCACCGGATGCCCATATTGCAACAGGGCCTGGCAACGCCGGGTATAATCGACAAAAGCTTTCGCCCCCTTTTCCCACCAAGTCTGATCGCGCTGGAAGAAAAATCCGATACCATCCAAAGTCATTCCGGGATGACGATCGAGCCACGGATTGTGCACATATACGTGAAAAAACAGGCGGTTGATACCTAATGCATAATTACGGTCGAGCAAGGGTTTCAGAAGGGCCGGATGCTCGTTCCATGTGCCCCTCACTTGGGTAAATCCTTCAGCCTGGATAATGTTCTTGCCATAGACATGCGCTCCACTGATGGCATCGAGCATGTCATTCGGTTTGTCGTGGGTAGGGCTATTGAACCAAAACTCCCCCATCGGGTAATCGACTTTCTGATAGTGTAGCATCCCGTCACTAACCATTGTGGGAGCCACACACTCGGCAGAAAAGCGACAATCATATTCCCGGGCACAAGTAGCCAATGTTTCATAGAAAACATCTTTTACCAGTTCGGCTATGGTTATACGTACGTCACGCAGAACGCGTTCACTCTCTTCCGCACTTTCCAACGGTATACCGGCAAACAGAGGAAGCCAATCAGACAGGCGATATCCGCGACGCTTCTGAAATTCATCGGGAAAGGAGACGCTCCAGTTCTGGCTTCCGCATTCCCAACTATCGACATGCATGTATTTTAATACCTTACGGGCCAATTCATCTCCAACTTCGGTGAAAGTACGCCCAAACCAATGGTCGAATTGCTTCTTCACTGCCTGCGGATTGAATTTATCGCATTCCAACCCACGGGCGGCTCCACCGGTAGCATTGGTATGCCCGGTGGAAGTGTGTCCCATCCGAAGCAGCTTCCACCGTCCGGCAGGCAAAGTAGCGGCGGTGAGGACTCCAGAGTTCATGTATCCAGTCAAGTCGATGATATCCTGCCGGTGCAGACAATCCTTTTGGGGCAGTTCGGTTTCAGTGGTAGCGGATGCAACCCGCCATACCAAGCCCGCCTTTCCTTCCCACTGGTTAAGACGCGGCCCGTCGTGCAGGCGTAATTCTTTGATTTTGAGATTCGGTTTCCATTTGGCGGCATCCATGTCTTCGCTGCCCGGTTCGGTCCCCTCCGGACTCCAGGTAAAGCGGAAATATCGTGCCGTCACAGGAGGAAGGGCATGAGTCGAGTTTTCATCAGTGTTCTGCCATCCCTGGCGGGCGGGCGTGAGTTGCTTTACGAACCGGAAATCAGTCCCGTTGTCACTGACAAACAGCTTTAACCGGTGGGCTTGATAATTATTGCCGGTAAGCACCACTTCTATATTGCGACAAGTAAACGGCTGTGAATATTCATATTGTATCCATGCCGTATCGGGATGAAGCGGCATCCATGCGGCAACGTCCGAAGCATTGGCACGGAAAAAACCGTCCGCCGTGTTTATCAGAGGGCTGGTAGTGATATTTGGAATATCAGGTTCCGATTTTCCAACCGGTAAGGCCAGTAAGGCAATGTCCTGATAATAATCCTGGTAAGCCTCAGGACGAGGTAATTGTAAACTCCTAATCTGCCCTCCGGAAACAATGGTGTCGCTCCATACCACCTTTTGCATCGACTCTTGCGGAGTGATCCAAGGGCCTCCGGCAAGTGCAAAACCATCGCAAATATGCATACCGAGTTTTAATCCTAACCGATCGGCTTCCTGCATACTGAAACGCAGCATTTCCCACCACTGTGGGGAGAGTTGCCGTACAGTCCCATTAAATTCTTTTCCCTGTTCCGTATCCTTGATCGGCATGAGATAGGCGCCTCCCAATCCGACCTGCTTCATTGCTTCCAGATCGGCCGTGATGCCTTCTCGAGACACGGCACCATACATCCAGTACCAGAAACACCAGGAATCAGCATCTTCCGGCGGAGAGAGAAAGCGGTTACGTAAGGTAGCATCCGACTGTGCTACCGTCCATTGAGGAAACTGCAAAAACAAGAAAAGCAGTAATAAAAAGCTTTTACTATAATATTTCATAGGGTAATGAGTCTGTTCTTTGAAAGAAAGACGCACGGATCTGCTTTTTGTACTCAGTCTTCCAAAATACTCATCTTTCCCACATATGATCCCTTATTCCCATCAAATTTATCCCCTTCCACTATCTTCACCTTTTTGCTCAAATGCCCTGTTCATCAGCGATACGAGGAGAAGGGCCTTACCGGTTCCTTAAGCACGGTGCTTATCGTCCGTAAGCAGGGTGCTCATCCACCGTGAGCACGGTGCTGACAAGTGGTATGCACGGTACCCGGAAACCGTATGTACGGTGCATAAAGAACAGGAAAGTACCTTTTCGCAAAGAGGGTAAATGTATCAAAACTCTCATAAACTAAAAATCACTCTCGCTACAGGCAGTTGTAACGAGGGTGATTTCGATAAAAGGGGAGTTTTGACATCCCCTTTGAAATTAGCATAGCAAACTTGTAAAACTCCAATAAGATTATTCAAAGCAGAGAATGATACTTCCTTTCTGCTCCCCATCCACCCATTTCGGTTGTGATGACGGACCGACAAGATCAGTCGTATTCACCTTATTGCGTACGGGAGGAATCACTTTCATCACACTGATACCGGTGCCCGGCAACGTATAGAGTAAGGCATCGCGTCCGTCACGAGGTTGATAAACCCCGATATAACTATCAGGCGTACGATTCCAGATACGTATTACCCCTTCCTGCGTATGCAAACTCATCCATTGCACATGAGCGAAATACCCCTTGAATTCCGGATAAACAAAACTCTCTCCGGGGACAGGATCGTTGTACTCATTCTCCCAAACACCCAATTGCGGGCCATGCAAGCGGTTCTGCCACACACGATACGGGCCGTCGCCCACCCAACGTTTACTTAAAACCAGCTCTTCGGGATAATCGAACATGACTCCCATCAAATCGACCACACCACTGAAATTGTAATGGAAATCAAGAGAAACCCTGCCGTCCGGTGTTATTACCCAGACTGCTTTATCGAAATTTCCCAACCGATAGCCGGCAGTTACCGTAATCTTTCCGTCCGCTTCCTCGACATCAAATCCGCAGAACCGGCCGGTATCCTCGAAAGTGGAATAAGTTGTCTTTTTCTTTTCTGCATCCGGATCGTCATGGTTATAGAACTGATCCAATGAACGGTCGGCACGCCGGGCAGCTATGAAACGCGGCCCATTCCCCAAATGAATCGTACGTTCACCTATCCGGACATACTTCAACCGTCCGTCACGCTTACTGAAAACAAATACCTTGCCGCCTGCATGGATCATCAAATCGTCCACCGTTTCTTCTCTTGACGGAACTGCCCCCATTGCCGGCACCGGGCAAGGAACCTCTTCCAATCGATAACTATAAGTAAACAGTTCACGCCCAAAAGTATCCGTAATCGTAAGCATCAATGCATTTGCTCCACGTACGGCAGCAGGAATACGGACCTCACCCGTTTCATGAGCAGGAATATCACCACCACGGACTTCTCCTTGTTCAAGAACCTTCATCTCCATTCCTGTATCTTCGGCAGTGGGCAACTGGACGTAACGGTAAGCAAACCGGCAACTGTTCAGATTCAGAAAATCATAGCGGTTTTCTACTTGCAGCTTGCCATCAAAAGTAGCATCGATGTGTCGATTCATCACCTGTACAGGACACCACACTTGCCGGACGGTGTAATAACTCCCCTCCTTCTCGTGATGCGGGCCTACGATGCCATCAGCACCAAAGTTTCCCACGTTGTCGATAAAACCGTTCTTATCCGTCCGTTTCACTCCTTCATCGGCTAAAACCCAGATAAAACCACCTACACAACGCGGATGTTTCCGCATCATCTCCCAATAATCATACAGTCCGGCGCCTGCACCACCGTCATACAAGCCGTGAAGGAACTCGGTAGGCATAAAAAGTTCGGGCAGGCGCATATAATTCTGGCTCTCACCGTAAGAACGGTAATGCATCGTTTCGTATCCTCCGAAATTACCTTGCGGATGCAATACCGGCCGCCGTTGCGGGTCATATTTATGAAACTCTCCGTCCAACTCCGTATTCCATCCTTTTTCATTGCCGTTGCTCCACCAGATAACAGAAGGATGATTCACATCGCGAATCACCATTTCACGCACCAACTTCTGCCCTACCACCGTTTCGTGCTTGCCGTGCCAACCGGATAACTCATTCATCACATACAGCCCCAAACTGTCACACGCCTCCAAGAATTCCGGATCGGCCGGATAATGACTCAACCGCACGGCATTCATATTCATGCTTTTTATTAACAGTACATCTTCTATGTTTTTTACCTTGCTCAAGGTACGTCCGCTTTCGGGACGAAAACTATGGCGGTTGACACCACGGATATTTACCCGCACTCCATTAATATACAACCCGTCACTTTCACGGGTTTCGATAGTGCGGAAACCAAACTTTTGCACCTCTTCATGAAGCACTTCACCCCCTCTGCCCGACAAGATGAAACGTGCAGTATACAGATTAGGGGTCTCGGCAGTCCAGAGATCGGGAGAGTCGGCATGCAGGCGGACAATTGCATAATCGCTTCCTGTACGTACGGAAGAAGTGGCTTCTGCTATTTTCTTCCCATGGCGATCGGTGATCACCGTCTTTATCCGGGCACCTTCCAATGTCTTGTTCAGATAACATCCGGCTGTAAAACTGCCGTCAGCCTGTGCATCAATGGCTACCCTACTGATATTCTGTGCGGGCTTGGCCACGATGAAAACCGGACGGTACAGACCACCGAAATTCCAGTAGTCGGCACGACGTTCCGCTAAATTCACTCCGGCGTTACTACTCTCTTTACTTACTGTCACCTCCAGAAGATTTTTCGTATCACCGAAGAAAATCCGGTCGCTCACATCATAAGTAAAACGATAGAAACCTCCCTGATGTATCTCGCCTGCTTTGCGACCGTTAATTTTGACTTCCGTATCCGTCATAGAAGCCTCAAACACCAGTTCGATTTGTTTCCCATTCCAAGCAGCAGGCAGATAAAACTCGTACTTATACATCCCTTTTTCATCGGCAATCCCTTCCGGAAATGCCTTGCCATAAAAGCGCATCCCATATTGGTAAGTACCGAAACCCTGCAACTCCCAGCAAGAAGGCACACCTATCTTCGTCCATCGACCGGAATTATTACCTCCGGTACAATAGAAATCCCATTCTACCATATCATCACACCCTTTTCCCGACAAATACCGGCGTTCCGTATTCACTGAGGACTGGGCATGTGCGCCTATCGAGATCAGTGTAAATGCACAAATGAATGTTGACAGGCCTCTCCCCAGACGGCCTCTCCCCAACCCTCTCCGTGGGAGAGGGGGCAAAGTTAGTTTTG
>OGGZ01001290.1_pt1 | contig 22066 bp, 18 predicted proteins | sample 1571371 | NCBI WGS metagenome assembly OGGZ01 (sample SAMEA2582025, study PRJEB24529) | metagenome | biome: Human gut stool | place: China | collected 2011
CAAGGGGGACGCGTCCCCCTTGACTCCCGATTTGGGGTTGCAGTAAGCGGAACACTCGCCGCTAAATTATAGTTTATAATCTCCAAAAACGCGACAAGTTCGTACTCGGTCCATCTTAACTGGCCGCCAAAGGCGGGATTGAATAAAAAGTGGCTGTAAAATACAGCCACACAAATATTCAACAGGAACCTGCCTGCCTTTCAGCCTGAGCCTTCGCCATTTTGCGCCAATTGATGAACCCGTAAATGTCGTTGACAAGGAACGCCATAAAGCACACCGCCATCGAAATATACTTAATATCGTCAGCCGCAGCCATCAGCCAGAGCACCACAAGAACAACGTCGTTTGCCGCGTAAGCCACAGCATAGAGCTGGCTGCGCCGGAATACAAAATATACCGCTGCAAAGCTGGTAGTTACTGATATCGTGCTTGGGATCAGGTTGGCGGTATTGAAATACTTCAGGATAAAGTAGAACGCTATCGTAACCGCTATAGTCAAAAATGCCATGAACACGAATTCCGGAGCCTTGAGATGATTGACCTTCACCTCGTCTTTCTTGTCGGATGGGTGTCTCAGCCAGGATACCAGCGAAAACACCGCCATCGGCATTGACATTCCGAGGTAGGTTATCATCTCGCCGTAATACGCGAATCCCCAGGAGATCGCGCCGTACAGCAGCGCAAAAACTATCGCCATCGCCTGAGCCGCCGGGTGTCCTTTAGCTGCGAATATCAGCGACGTCACCCCGATCAGCGAAGCCAGAAGCGTTATCCAACTGCTGCGGTCGAACATCAGGAACGCCGCCAGCACAGCAGCCACCGAGCCCGCCCACAGCGCAAGCTCGCCTTTTGAAAAGTAATTTACAAGGTATTTCATAGTTTTCCAGGTCCTCCAAACAAAAAAGCACCCGTGCGTATCTTCAAAGACCTAACGATACGCGCGAATGCTTCATAATTGCATTCTCTACCCGGTGGCAGATTTGATTTATTTCGATATGATTATATCACACGGCTGCCGATTTGTCAAGCGTTCAGGCTCCCCATTCCTTCGGAGGTTCGCCGTTGAGCTGCTGGTCGTCCGGAGATTTTTCAGCGTCCGTGAATTCGCCGCTGCCCTCTGCCATTACGGTATCTCCAGCGGAGATACCATCGAGGATTTCGGTGTAGCCGCCAAGGCTTGCGCCTATAGTAACTTTCAGCTTGAAACGCTCCTCGCCGTCCACCAGCGTGACATAATTCTCGGTACCCGAGGATTTGACCGCTGAATCCGGAACAGCAAGCACGTTCTTTCGTTCGGAAGTTACGAACACCGTAGCCCATCCCGCCGAAACAGCCATAGCCGAGTCGGTCAGGACCTGCTCCATTGCGTTGTTGTCAAGCTGGAAAACCGTACGCTTGGCAGCGCTTCCGGAGGCCTCGGACGGTGCGGCGTCGGGAGCCTGCACGACCGTTGCGTCATACATAGTGGTATCTATCCTGACCTGAACCTTCTGCCCGAACCGGAACTGAGAAGCTCCGCCGCCGTCGAGATAGACTTCGGTCTTGCTGATTTCAGAAACTGCGCAGCAGACCGCGCCTTCAGTCACCGTGGAGCCTTCGGTGACCGCCTTTGTAAGGGTGATTATCCCGTCAAATGGAGCCTTTATCGTGTAGGATTCCTTTTCCTCGAGCATTTTGTCCAGCTTTAGCTGCTCTATCTCGTACTGGAGCTGATCAGCGCGGCTCCCCGACAGCGATGACTGGTATGCCGCATTGACTATAGTCTGCTGATTGCTGATATCGTAGTCTAAGTCAGAGGAATCAAGCTCCGCCAGTACCTCGCCCTTTGTCACTGTTCTGCCCTTGAGCGCGTTGAACGACTTCACCAGCGCGTCTCCGGGGTAGGTAAGATAAACGGCATACGGATATCCGATAGTAACGCCGATGCTCTGCGTTTCGGACAGATCCATGTATTTGGCTTCGGCTATTTCATACTGTACCGCCGAAGCTCCGTATATCGGTAGCTGTATCTCGCCGCTGGCGTCTCCGCGTGAGCAGCCTGTTAACAGTGTTATTGCAGCAAGCAGTGCCGCAGCAGTCTTTTTCATATGGAACCTCTCAGGTAATCAGTTCGTCAGGTTGTCAGCCGTTTACGCTCTCTGCATTTTAAGCATTTTCAGCGAGTCTGCGCATCATTTCCATGCACATTCTGCCGTTGTGATAGGGGCACTTCCACGGATCGACCATCGGCTTGAAATCAGCGGGCTTCCAGTTGTCATCTATCTGGGAATGCCACTCGCCGCCGGGGCGCTTGTCGATGATGTGCTCCTGAATGAACTTCCACACGCTGGAGGAGATCTCGAAATACTCCTTGCCGCCGTAGTGCTTCTGGTAAGCGTTCATGAAGCCGATAACGGTTTCCGCCTGTACCCACCAGATACGCCAGGTGTTGATCTTGTCCTTGTCGCGCTCGTTGAGCAGGGAGCCGGAGGCCTTATCGTATGCGATATCAGCGATGTTCTTAACGATAGCCTTGTTCATTTCAGCGAACTTCGCGGTTATAGCCGGGTCGCCGATAATTTCGCATGCGCGGTCGATGAGCCAGGTAGCCTCGATGTCGTGGCCGTAGGAGTGGATATCGCCGATAACGTCCATGTTTCTGTCGAAGAATACCAGGAGCTTATGACCTTCCTTGTCGTAGATCTTGTCGTATGTAAGGTCCAGCTGGAACTTGAGGCGGTCGAGGACCTTCGGGCTGTGGTCTGCGAGGTACAGCTCGGTGTAAGCCTCCATCAGGTGGAGGGTGGTGTTCATGGTCTTGTCAGCCATCAGACCGTTCTCGGAAAGCTCGTCGTTCTGGAGCTCGCTCTTCCAGTCGCGCGCCATTGTTTCGAGGTAAGCAACGTCGTCTGTAGCGTACTTCTCGACAAGATCCATTATCTCGTATGCGAGCTTCAGCGCGTTCTTGTCGCCGCTTGCGCGGTAGTAGCTGGAAAGCGCATAGATAAAGAACGCCTGGCAGTAGCTGTGCTTGAAATCGTCCTTTACGGTGCCGTCGTAGTTCATGCTCCAGTAAACGCCGCCGTATTCCTTGTCGACGCACTTTTCGGTCAGGAACTCATACGCGTGCTTTGCCATGTCCAGCAGCGCGGGGTCCTTCAGCTCCATATACGCGTTGGAATAGAACCACAGAATGCGGGAGTGCAGGATAACGCCCTTTTCGCCCTTCTTGTCGACATTAAGCGCGCTGTCCATGAATCCGGTGAAACCGCCGTTCTCATCATCGCGGAGCTTGTTCCAGAACGGGATTATGTGTCCGGTCAGTTCCTGTACAAATTCTTCTTTTTTCATGCTCTTGTACCTCTTGTCTTGATTTAATGTTCTACCCATCAAATTCCTATACTATGTCAAGCAGAGTGCAAATTTAAGGTGCGCTCCGCTCGTTTTTGAATTATGGTGCCTTAAATTGCCTTAAAATTCAGACACCCGAAATTAAAGCGAGAAGTGCCTAGATGCTAGGAACGATGACATGGGCTAGGCTTAAAGCCTGCCCATGTCATCGTGACGACGCAGATAGGCGCTTATCGCTTTAATTTTATTCGTCCTTGCCGCAGCAGTTCTTGTACTTCTTGCCGCTTCCGCAGGGGCAGGGGTCGTTTCTGCCGACCTTCTCGCCCTTGTTCTTGTAGGGAGTCTGTGCGCCGGCGTTCGGAGCGTCAGGCTTCATCACCTGCTCGCGCTGCGGAGGGCGCTGTACTCTTACCGGAACGGTCAGCACCATTCTTACGGTCTCCTCGCGGATCGCTGCGATCATCTCGTCGAACATCGCGAAGCCCTCGAAACGGTACTCTACTACAGGATCCTTCTGACCGTAGCTTCTGAGGTAAATACCGCGCTTGAGTTCCTCCATCGCGTCGATGTGATCCATCCAGTGGCGGTCAACGGTCTTGAGCAGGCATACGCGCTCTACCTCGCGCATTGTTTCTGCGCCCATGTCAGCCTCGCGGGTCTTGTAGATGAGCATTCCTCTTTCCTTGAGGAAGTTGGAGATATCCTTCTTGTCAAGCTCGTTAAGCTCCTCGGTGGTGTAGTGGAGGTCGGTGTCCATAACGTACAGGTTCAGGAAGTGAGAACGCAGACCGTCGAGGTTCCAGTTCTCAGCGACTGTATCAGAGCAGTACATGCTGACAGCCTCGTCGATGGAGGTGTTCATCATGTCGATGATGTTCTTGCTGATATCCTCGCCGTTAAGCACCTTGTTGCGCTGAGAATAGATAGTCATACGCTGCTGGGACATAACGTCGTCGAAGTCGAGGACGTTCTTTCTGATGGAGAAGTTTCTGCCCTCTATCTTCTTCTGCGCGGACTCGATAGCGCTGGAAAGGAACGAAGCCTCGATAGGCTGATCCTCGTCGAAATTCATGGTCTCCATGAACTTCTGAACTCTGTCGCCGCCGAACAGTCTCATGAGGTCGTCCTCAAGGGAGATGTAGAAACGGCTCTCGCCGGGGTCGCCCTGACGGCCTGCACGACCGCGGAGCTGATTGTCGATACGACGTGACTCGTGACGCTCGGTGCCGATAATGAACAGACCGCCTGCTGCGCGTACTTCCTCAGCCTCGGGCTTGATCTGAGCCTCGAACTTCTTGTTCAGCTCCTGATACTTTGCTCTTGCTTCGAGGATCTCCTCGTTATCGGTCTCGGCATAGCCGGTAGCTTCCTGGATAAGCTCCTCGGAATATTCGAGCTTTCTCATTTCGTGAATAGCGAGGTACTCTGCGTTACCGCCGAGCTTTATATCCGTACCGCGGCCAGCCATGTTGGTGGCGATGGTAACGGCGCCCTTCTTGCCTGCCTGAGCAACTATCTCAGCCTCGCGCTCGTGGTTCTTTGCGTTGAGCACCTGGTGCTTGATACCGCGCGCCTTGAGCAGCTTGGAAACCAGCTCGGACTTCTCGATCGTGACAGTACCTACCAGCACCGGCTGCCCCTTCTTGTGGCATGCTTCTACCTGGTCGCAGACTGCCTTGAACTTTCCGCGCTCGTTCTTGTAGATCTGATCATGGTTGTCGATACGGATAACCGGCTTGTTGGTCGGGATCTCGATAACGTCCAGACTGTAGATCTGGCGGAACTCGGATTCCTCGGTCATAGCTGTACCGGTCATACCGGACAGCTTGTCGTACAGGCGGAAGAAGTTCTGGAATGTGATGGTGGCGAGGGTCTTGCTCTCGCGGTTTACCTTTACGCCTTCCTTCGCCTCGATAGCCTGGTGCAGACCGTCGTTGTAGCGGCGTCCGAACATCAGACGGCCGGTGAATTCGTCAACGATGACGATCTCGCCGTCCTTGATAACGTAGTCGATATCAAGCTTCATGATACCGTTTGCACGGATAGCCTGGTTGATGTGGTGGAGCAGAGTGGTGTTCTCAGGATCCATCAGGTTCTCAACGCCGAAGTACTTCTCAGCCTTTGCAACGCCGTTGGGAAGCAGGTTGCAGGTCTTTGCCTTCTCGTCGATAAGGTAATCGCCGTCGAACTTTGCTTCGTAGTCCTCCTTGTCGTCAAGCTCTGCTACCTTGTTCATGGTGAGGGTCTTGGCGAATTTGTCAGCCTTTTCGTAGAGGTCTGTGGACTTGTCGCCGCGGCCGGAAATTATCAGAGGAGTTCTCGCCTCGTCAATGAGTATGGAGTCCACCTCGTCGACGATGGCGAAGTTAGGTTCGCGCTGTACCTTGTCCTTCTTGTACATGCACATGTTGTCGCGCAGGTAGTCGAAGCCCAGCTCGTTGTTGGTCGCATATGTGATATCGCATGCGTAAGCGGCGCGGCGCTCGTCGTTGTCCATATCGTGGGCGATAAGTCCGACGGTAAGACCGAGGTATCTGTGTACCTTTGCCATCAGCTCGCTGTCGCGCTTTGCGAGGTAGTCGTTGACGGTTACGATGTGAACGCCCTTGCCTGTCAGACCGTTCAGGTAGGACGGCAGAGCGGCAACGAAGGTCTTACCTTCACCGGTCTTCATCTCGGCGATACGTCCCTGATGGAGCACGATACCGCCTATGATCTGTACGGGGTAGTGGCGTATGCCGATAACTCTTGTGGAAGCCTCGCGGCAGACCGCGAAAGCGTCCGGCAGGATATCGTCGAGGGTCTCGCCGGCTGCGAGCCTGTCCTTTAAAATCCCGGTCTGGGACTTCAGCTCCTGCTCGCTCATCTTGGCGTACTTGTCCTCAAGCGCCAGTACCGCGTTCTTTATCGGCTCGATCCTCTTCAGCTCTTTTGTTGAATAGGTGCCGAACAGTGATTTGAATAAACCCATTTTATTGTATATTCCCTTCTGTAAAAAAGTTCATTGCTGAATATAAAAACTCATCTTATATTATACAATATCCCTGCGGATTTGTCAACTGAAAACTTTAGGGAACCTCTAAAAACCGGTGCGAAAAGCAAAAATGGGCAGGGTGTGCCAGATTCTAGGAAAGCCGACGAAGTAAGGCTGTATGCCTTACGAGGAGGTTTGACGACGAAGATGGCGCGCACTGCACATTTTCGCTCACATGAGGTTTTTAGAGGTGACCTTTAAATAAAACATGCTGAAGATGTCCTTTGCAGCATTTTCCGTTAATTTTTCGTTCAGAAAAGCAGATAATATCAGCGAAAGGAAGTGTTAATGTGGAAAACTATCCCTATCCTCCCGAGACCGACCCGGAGCAGGCGCAGCAGCTTCAGGACCCGCTCATGAACTCCGGCAGCGCCGGGGACTGCACCGGGCTTATACCCTCAATGCCCGAGGACGGCGAGGAACTCGACAGCTACGCGGAGTTGTACGGATTTCTCCCGCCTGAGCCGGGGGAAAAGCGCTGAAATAAAAACTCCCCTCAGCCGGCGCCGGGGGGAGTTCTGCGATATTTATCAGAGCGTGGAAACGAAGCGCTTAAATGCTTCCTTGCCGCTTTCGGTGCGCTTGAACACACCTGCGTCCTCAAGGACCTGGCCGAATACCCTTCCGACCTCGGCATGAATGATGTCCATTGCGGTGTCGGCGTTGAATTCGGGGTGCGCCGCGAGAACCTCCTTAGCCCAGTCGGCGTGGGAGGCGATACGCTCGTCAGCCGCGATATCCGCGCCGGAGAGCATAGCGTCCCTGAGTATGGAAAGCTCGGTCGCAAGTCTTGCGGGAAGCACCGCCAGACCCATTACCTCGATAAGTCCGATGTTTTCCTTCTTGATGTGGTGGAGCGCAGGAGCCGGGTGGAAAATACCGAGCGGGCGGTCCTCGGAGGTTATGTTGTTGCGGAGAACGAGGTCGCATTCATACTGGGAGCCGTTCATTCTCGCGATAGGAGTTATCGTGTTGTGGGGAATTCCGTCAGTCTGCGCGAAGATACCGGCCTGCTCGTCGGTGTAGGCTCTCCACTTTTTAAGCACCTCTGCGCACGCCGCGGAAAGCGACGCACGGTTATAGGACGACAGCCTGATAACGGACATCGGCCACTTGACGATACCCGCATTGACATCAGAGTGATTGCTCAGCAGGAATGGCTTTTCAACAGAAGCCCTCGCCATCGGGAAGGTGTAGCGTCCGCCCTGGAAATGCTCATGGGTGAGTATCGAACCGCCGACGATCGGAAGGTCGGCGTTGGAGCCCAGCATATAGTGCGGGAACTGCTCTATGAAATCAAACAGCTTGTCGAAAACGCTGTCGTCGATCACCATGGGGACGTGGTTCTTATTGAATACTATGCAGTGCTCGTTGTAATATCCATAGGGGGAATACTGGAGGAACCACTCGGAGCCGTTCATCTCGACCTTTACGGGGCGGAGGTTCTGGCGCGCCGGGTGGGTCAGATGGCCTGCGAAGCCCATATTCTCAGCACAGAGCTGGCACTTGGGGTACTTGGAAGCCTTCTGGGTCTTGGCGGCGGCGATGTCCCGGGGATCCTTCTCGGGCTTGGAGCGGTTGATAGTGATGTCGAGCACGCCGTATTCGGAATCGTACGTCCACTTCATGTCCCTGGCGATACGCTCAGCGCGGACGTAGTTCAGCTTTTTGCTGAAATCGAAGTACCAGTCGGTAGCCTCCTTCGGGCTTACCGCCAGGCGGCGCTGGAACTCTGCGTTTACCTCGTGCGGGAACGGCGTGAACACTCCCATGATCTTCGTATCGAAAAGATCTCTGTAAACTGCGGTGTCCTGGATCAGTCCCTTTTCGACGGCGTAGGAAATGATCGGCTCCAACAGAGCCTCAACGGACGCATTTCTGTCGTCGGCGTTGTTTTCCTCCCAGTCGCTGAGCTGGAGTATCTCCATGAGCTGATTGCGCACTACATACTCGTCGTCTGCGGTTATGAGTCCGTTTCTTTCTGCATATTTAATGAGCTTCTGAATACTTTCGTAGATCATTATTGATTCCTCACTTTGTAATAATGTGCACTGAGCACCTGATAATATTATATTCCACATCGGCTCACAAGTCAATATCGTTTCTGAAAAAAGTTCCTGTTTACGCTATTGTGCTATGCAAATCCGGAAATCTGTGCTATAATAAACTGTAATATGCTTGAAAGGAACTCGGAAATGTACAAGATACTATTCGTCTGCCACGGCACTAGTAAGGTGTCAATGTTCTGGGCGGCTTTTTAGCGGCAAATCGTTGCAAGATGTGGTGGCTGTGCAAGCCTTTTACTACTGAAATACTACTACCGATTGATTTTTGAAAATATACTGTGAAACTCCAAAAGCATGATTTTGGAGTTTTTTTATGGTAGTAAAAACACCATATAATTACATATTTGCAGTATGAATTCTACCAACTTCCTGCTGAATAACGGCATGAAATAAAGTCCGATTCAGCATAAAAAAACAGAGAAAGCAAGTTGCTTTCCCTGATGTATATGGAATAAAAATTAACAATTTATGGGCGTGAACGCGCAGATTTCAGCTCTGCTTTTTACTACTAAGAGGACTACTACTGCCCGAAATTTGAAGTTTATCTGTAAAAGTTACCTGCTCGTTTATTCCGAAATCAGCCACTCAATCAGGTTTTCAGATTGAATACCATCATAGGAAGAATCAAGTCCGGGTTCAAGCGACAGGACTGTTTTCTCGTAGTTGTCACGTATACTCTGTAATGGCGCTAGTTCTCTTTTGCGAACGTCCTCGCTTAACATAGATTCCGTAACCTGGATATATTTTTTATCATCGGCGGTTGTTGCAATGAAATCCACCTCAGAATCACCGACTTTACCAATTGCAACATCATAACCACGGCGAAGCAGCTCAAAATAAACTACATTCTCGATTGCATGACCACTGTCGCGATTCCTGAAGCCGAGCAGATAATTCCGCAGTCCAATATCTACTATATAGTATTTTCCAAGTGTGCGAAGATACGCCTTGCCCTTTATATCAAACCGTTTTATTTCATAAAAGAAATAGCTTTCGAGAAGCGCATTCACATAAGATTGAACAGTATGTGCGCTTGGAGTACCCTTTCTGCTGCCATCATCAAGCAGTCCTTCGTTTGCCAGAGTATTGCCGATTGACGCAATTGAAATGCTAGAACCAATGTTATCAGCAAGGAACAGTATAATTTTGCGAAGCAGAGTCGGGTCGGTTATTTGCTTCTGACCTCTTCTTTTTTCACGCTCCAGTATATCACGAACAACGACAGTAGAATAAATACCATCAAGGAGTGATAACGCTTTTTCCTGTTCCAAACCAATATCAGCTATTCCTGGCATTCCGCCAAAGCGCATATATGCATCGAAAACTTCCCGCAGTTCGTAACGTTCCCCGTTTTTATCAAACACCTGTTTTCGTGTGCCGCCAAGTGCGCTCAGCGTTTCACGAATTTCAAAGTCGTGAAAATCAAGAAATTCCCTAAAGGATAGTGGCAGCATTTTTACCTCCACACATCTTCCTGAAAGGTATGTGGAATATTCGGACGATAGAAGGTATGCGTTGGAGCCGGTGACGTAAATGTCACAGTCGAAGTCAACGCGAAAGGCATTTATAGCAGTTTCCCATTCATTGATTCGCTGCAGTTCATCAAAGAAAAGGTACATTCGTTTTTGGGGAACAACACGCTCCTTTACATAGCTGTAAATATCATCTGCGCTCATGCTGCGGAAATCGTATGACTCAAAGTTCATTTCAATGATCTGTTCCGGCAAAACACCTGTTTCTTTCAAGTGAATAATCATCAGCTTCAACAGACTTGACTTTCCGCAGCGCCGTATTCCGGTGATGACCTTTACCGGCTCAGTATCTTGAAATCCAATCAGCTTACGCAAATATACATTTCTGTTTTTTAATTCATGCGACCCTATCATTCTGTAACACCTCCTGATAATATTAGTATAGCACAAATTCTTAAAATAATCAAGTTTTTGCACTGAAATGCAAAAATATCGTTTTATCTATAATAAATGAATTGAAATTAAACTTTCAACGATACCGACAATATTCTTATGATATATTTTCTGCCATGAAATTGTTTCGGTGCTTTCATTAGGGAATAAACCCCAAGTCGGTACGGGTCATCTCGACCAAATAAGCACGCTAATTTTGATACATTGTATCTGAAACTAGCGTGCTTTTTCTTTTTGCCTAAAAACCTTTATTAAAAGGGGTTTAGGCTTTTTTACTTTTTATAGATAGTTTCATTGCGCCGTTTTTGCAGTTCATTTCCGGATTGTTTTTCGTGAAAACAAGTCACTCTGAAATTTTTCCAATATGAATAGTTTCAGAGTGAAAAGGAAAGTTTCATTGTAAAGGAAAATAGTTTTAAAATACTTTTCCGGTTCCTCATTCTTATTTTTAGAATAATAAGGCAACACTGCACAAAAATCGCACCAGACTTACAAGAAGAGCTTATCTCTCTACTGTCTTTGATACAAAAAGCCCCTCGCGGCAGAAAAATTCCGCGAAAGGCTTTAGCAAAGGGTTTACGAGAGATACAAGTTGCTTATTCCATGAAATGCACCAAGTTTTTCGAAAACCATAGATGTAACAAGAGTTATAGAAGTTCACAAATGCAAGTCTTCAATATTCATCTTTGTATTCTCAAGATAATGGCAATACATGATTTTAGCCGGAAGTAAACGAATTTGAATATCTTCCAAGCCTAAATTGCTCAACAAGGCTAGTGACACAGTGCCTTTTGATATTATCTCCATTGTTGCTGTCGGCATAAGAAAACAGTTCTTCACAGTGCTAATCTGGTGAGCTTCCACAAAAGGCTGATATGCCAACTGATACAGATACTGTTTGGTGACGGATTCAATACCAGGCTGACCACGCAGCTTTTTATTGTGTTCCATCTGGATATTATAATACTTGGCATCGAAAATGATAAACTGGAAGTCCCCATTGACATTAACAATAGAAATAAGGTCAGGAATAAGCGTATCCTCTGCCTGCTTTACAAACGGGTCACCGTTTGGTGCAGTTCCATTCCATTGTGGTTTGTCAATCAAATCAATGAGTTTCTTATGACGCATATCACGGTACTGCTTTGCTAAAGGCACCGGAAGTTGCAAGCAGCCAATGGGCTTCTGTAGCTGATTGTCCATTACCTCTGCACAGACTTTCTCCCATACCAAGTTAAAGCTGTTCGTACCAAACATACTGAAGCAGTCTAGGTCATCCAGTGTATTACTGTTTGCTATATATGCATACAAGGTTTTTAGCAGAAGCTGTTTGCGGGTATTGAACTGGACATTGAGTTCCTTGGCAATGCGATCCAGAATATATTCCTTGTCACCGAAGTCCTCAATCTGTTCGTCGGAAATATCAACTCCCATAATATCAAACAAATCCAACAAGTCCGCATCTCGTAATTCTTCGGTGCAACGGGTGAGGATACATTCGTGCAGGCGCTTAAAGAAATCGAAATCATCATTCACACGTTTCATGGTCAGCAATTCAGGGTAATACGGTCGGTTATTGCTGATGAGCGTGAATGTTTCGTTAATGGTTTTGTCCCAGAGGATATCGCCGGACCCATTGGTTTCCACGATATCCTGTGTATTGGTATATGCACCATACTCAAAATAATCCTGGAGAAGGAACAGCATAACAGCTAACATATTAAATGCGCTGCTGTCATTTGTATCGTTGTACATACGAATGATCTGCTCCTTGGAATTATATTTTTCCAGAACCTTCAGCACCAGTTTCAGTTCTGATTTAGGTGCTGTGGCATTTAGCAGATATTTCGGATAGCATTTCAGCACACGACCCTCAATGGTAATAACACCCACAAAAGTGAACACGTACAGATATTCGTTTTCACCTACTTCAATGTCAGCAATTTCAATATCCTCATCTATCAAATCAGTAAGATTCTTCTGGGTATCATTTGATTTTACAGATTTCAACACGCCATATTCTTTCAGACGCTTCAGAATGCGGACAGTCTTTTCCTCGGAACAACGAAACTCCTTAATTAGGTCTTTCTGAGAATAGCGTTTTTGTTCTCGTAGAAATACTGAAATCATTCTCCATCATCCTCTGGGACATTATCAATAAACTGGTTGCTAATTGCTTCACAGAAGATATATACACCCTTAGTGTCAAATTCTCTGCAAATCTGGGAGTAAAGGTTTTTATTTTCATCTCTGCATCCTGCAAACAGGGACGAACGCTTTTGTTTCGCGGCATCATCAAATAAGTACATAAGAACCTTGTTCTTGAATATGCGAGCGAATACAGTAGGGTCAAAAATATCGCCTTCTGGCATATTCTTTTTTGAAATGAAATACGGGCCCATAAGTTTATCTTCGTTTACTTTGTATGTGAGAAGTTCGTTGTTAATAGCTTTACGAAGGGTATTCCATTCAACAATACGGCGATAATCGCCTTGTCCGAGAATGACCTTTTTGCCGACGATTCCGGCTTCACTGTCATCAATACCCAGGTAGGTGAAATCCCATCTGCGCTTGAATGCAGTATCCATCGGGAACACACCCTGGTCAGCACTGTTCATGGTAGCCCAAATGAACATATTGTCCGGGATGCGAATCTTAGCGTAATCTTTAGGATTACCTCCCAGTTCTTTGGCAAGATAAACCTTAATATCTTCTGATGCCTGAATAGGATATTCACTCACGCCATCTTCTCCGCGATCAAGCAGTTGGAAAATATCTCCAAAGGTGGCGGCGACATTAGCACGATTAATCTCTTCGATAATTAGAAGGTACGGTTTTACATCTTCTGTTTTGCTGCTCTTAAGTGCCTTCACATAAACACGCATGAACGGACCTGGCACATAAGCATAGGTTATTGTTTCGTTACCGTGTTTATCCATCGAAGGTACTGGCTTATATGCACCTACAAAATTCGCATAAGAATAATCTGGGTGGAAAGTTACTCGCTCATAATCGTCCTCATTGTCCTCTCCAAGCAGGTCTTTTGATTCTTTATTGACAGTGTAGCTCTTGCCTGTTCCCGGCGCACCAAACAGAATGCGGTTTCTCTCAAAAACCGACTTATATCCTGTATAAAAAGTGATAGGCTTGGTCGCTAGTACATTGTCATTATCCTGGTTCTGCGGCTCTTCAAGCGTATTTTCTAAGTTTTCTCCGTAGTAGTATCTGTCATAAATGAAAAGAAGATTGTCTTCATTACTTAACTGATAGCAGGATGTGAGTTTTCCTTCGGATTTCATCGGCAGTCTTTCATCTGCCTCGAATACAAATTTCCATGTAGCTTTTTTCTTATGGGGCATATCAGAATTATTGTCAAAGAAATAATCTCCGACATTATCTGCAAGTGCAACAAGACGTTCCCCGTCCATTATAACAAAGACTGAGTTCTGATCGCATAGGTAGAAGCGGGCGATTTCACCTGCTTTCCGTGATGCTGCACGGTCATCGTTCGGATAGTAAAGTTCTTTCAGTTTATATTGAACGTCTTTGCACTCTATACCCTCTCCTTTAACATACTCCGTAAGATTACCAAGTTTAGGCCATCCTATTCCTACGACTTCACGCCTCGCCCATTCTGCTGCATAGTTTTTGTTGCCGTCAGATGTTCCCAATCGGATAAACTGACGTGGTTCTCCAAACCGTTCTGAAAACACATCAAAAAACTGACGGTAGTACCATTTTGCATAGTTCTGAACCATTGAGATTTGCCCACTTCGAGCATAGTATTTTTCACTCGGTTTAATTTTCAAAGCACGAAGAACATGCATCTGCCAATCTGTAGAATGGAATCCACAGAGTTTTTCATTGCATATAAGTGAATAGTACTTGTGAAACCATCCCAAATTGTAGTACTGGCTGCCGACCTCTGCTCTCAAGGTGTCATCCAATTTTTCATAAGCTTCAAGAGTGTCGAGAGTTGACTCGCGAATTATCTTTGCTCCTCTTACAAGTGCATTTCGTATATCTTTTCCAAGGGAAAGCGCTTCGTCTTTAGATAGCTCTTGTGGTTTCCGAGGGCTGCCCGTCATCCATATACCAGTTTCTTTTCTTTGAAAGAGTCCGAACTTATATGCGGAACCACCAGCAATGCTGCCAAAATATGTACGGCACTCCTTGTTCGTCTCCAGCCAGCAGCAAAGGGCATTCGTGTTATCCCCATCCGTATAGAAAATAGTAGGAAGAATTGACTCATCGTCCAACGACTCTAAAACTTCCGGCGCATATGCTCTTTTGAATTCTTTCAGAGCGATCTCTATTTCCTCTGACGTTGTTGGAATATCGAAACCCTCTTCAAGAACATAGTCCTTTAATGACTCTGCCGCCAATTCATACTCATCGTGGATTTCAGCAGAAGAACCATCGGGCATTTCGTCTGGGTCAAGCAAAGGATTGCGTGGATCAGCTGACTTCATCAGTTCCTGAAAATGTCTTTCTTTCTCTTCTTCCATATGTTTAAGTGTTCCATAAGCGTGGGTTTCATCACCAACATATGCCACGCATTTTTTACTGTTCACATATAACCATTCAACATATGCCATGCTGGCATAGATAGTCTCTACTTGATTACGGCTCGATCCTGAACCGCCGAAAACAATCTCCACATTTGCAGCAGGACGATAGTACATCTCGTTCCAAACTTTCTCTAACCGTTCAAAGGTCCAGGTTTTACGCCTCCCCTGTACCGTCAGCACCAAGTTAGAATTAGTATAATCTACCTCGGAGATTGAGAATAATGAGGCGTTCCCTGAAATGCTGCTCAGTTCCTTACCTATTAAATTTTTTTCTATGTCCCGTAGAACATCCTGAAATGTTTTTTTCATTCGTCAACCTCCAAAAAATCGTATATTGTTTTCGCTATTCCGCTTGAAAGGATAAACGGCACGCCATTTCCTATTGTTTTGAATTTATCTGTCAGTGTCATTTCCGGCGGGAGTACAAACTCTTTTGGTAAAGTCTGTAACGAAAGAGCTTCTGCTGCTGACAATCGCCTTGTCTTATATGGATGCAGATGAACTTCATTATTCCCATAGGCTACCGTGGGAGAATATCTCCATCGATGTAACCGCTTATAGGATTTCTTACTATCGTCGCCTTCATCGATAACTTCCATCTTGGCTTTTCCAGCTTTAGGAGTGAAATAGTCATCTGCATTTGGATGATGTTCAACATCATTTTTACGGAACCAATATTCAACCGTCATATTCTCCGGAATACCATCTGGGCATTTTGTCTTACTGCCCTCTTTATAGGGAGATGTTTTAGGCCAAGGCAATTTCTTTATTTCGGCCAGTTGGTGCGTTTGATATTTCTTCCACGGAAAAGAATCAATGGTTTTTCCAGGATAGTTATTGTTTAAAACATTTTTATGAACTCCAAACATCAGAATACGATCACGATCCTGAGGTGCTCCGTACTCTAATGCATTGGTAAGTCTCTCTGTTGTTATATATCCTGCATCGTTGAGCTTTTTCTTTAATTCATCAAAAAACTCTCGGTGCCTTTTTGTCCTCCAAAGGCCCTTGACATTTTCAAACAAGAAGAAATCCGGCTTCGTGGAAAGAATCAAATTAATGTAGCTTAAGGATAATTTTCCGTTCTCACCATCTTTTCCTCTTTGTTTACCAGCTATCGAAAAGTCTGGACAAGGGGGACCGCCAATGAACCCGACAAGGTTTCCACCATCTCTTGCATCTGCCATCCATTTACCTAACTCGTCTTTTCTTTCAGCCAAGAAAGCATTAATATCTCCGTTAAAATAGCCGTATTTAGGTTTCCGAAGTTTCATTTGCTCTCGTGAATACTTATAGGCATTCATAAATGCCGGATGAAATTCGTTTACAAACTCTATGTCAAATCCATTCATTTCAAATCCAAGATCTAAGAACCCTGCGCCAGAAAAGAATGAGAAAATCTTCAACCTGCTGTTCATCGTCTTGATTACCCTTTCATTTATTCTCATCTTCGGTAGCGGGAATAAACTCCATAATATCAGCCACATCACAGTTAAGTTCGTTGCAGATTTTGACAAGAACCTCCGTGGTGACATTTTCGCCCTTAGTGAGTTTTGCAAGCGAGGAAGAACTGATTCCGGCATTCTTACGAAGATCGGATTTTTTCATTTCCCTATCAATCAGTAGCTTCCATAATTTGTTATAGCTCATTCTCATGTTTCTTTACTCCTTTGTGTCCCAAGACCTACCGTAAAGCTCACAGTTGTTGTTGGATAGTTTTAATACACAACGGCTTTCAAGCGTCTGTTGCGTTTCGGGTCTGCAATCTTCCTGTTTATCATAGGAAATAAATATCTGCTTCGTGGTGCTCATGTATATCTTAACAATTCCATCCACTGCATCCTTACTCAAATTCGTAAACAAAAGTGAATCATGCGCCAATGCGGGCAATGCTGTGGAGAACAGAACCGCCAAATCGTAGATAAGCATTCCCTTGTAGTTTGAGCCAGTTCCCGTGTTGTCCGGCGTTTCAAAACTATAACTGTTGTATGCATTAAACCGGACATATGGTGGCTCTTTTTTAACAGTGAAGAGCAAATCGTTGAATTCCTCCATCTTTTTATTCAAAGTAACTTGAATCTCATAAAGGATATCTACAATACTCCGCCTCAACACTTCATCTGCATTTGCCTTCGCTTCCTGCAAGCCCTTCAGTGTCAGATAAGCCTCATTTTGCGTAGTCAGCGCCGATATTTCCGCTTTAAGTTCCGAATGTCTATCAAGAAATTCTCGCGAAATGCTCCCAACAAAGCCAAGCTCTCTGATTTGCACATTTATTACGTCATGCTGTTGCTGAAGGACCGCTATCCTGGCTTCAATTGCGGCTTTCTCATCAGCAAACTGGGTGTCTAATATCTTTGCCAACTTTTGATGATATTTTTCAATCTCATACAGTTTGCGGATATTTACCTCTGGGAAAAATTCCTGAAGAGCAGCCAAATCTGCCTCCGTAGGATACAAACCGTATTCAAGATTCATATTGACTAGGCGGAGTCTTCGTTCTTCAGCACGAATAGCCTCTTCCAAAGACAAACGCTGATTTGTCAGTGCCGCTTTTGTCTTGTTCCGTTCTATATCCTCCTCGGAATGACCCTTTTCAGCTTCTTCCATCAAAGTTACAAGTTGAAATTCTAAATCACGTATTTTGGCGAGGTTCTGCTCATACTGTTTCTTCCCACCAACAAGGTCTGATATGAAGTTATATCGTCTCGCTTCCTTATATGCATCAAGTTTTTTCTTGTGTTCTGTGGAGTTCGCCTTGAATTCCTCAATATCCTTATAGCGATCAAACAACGCTACAATGACAGATATGGACTTATCCATATTCTGTCCGGGAATACCCTGCAACGGATTCAGCTCATTTGTATTCTGTTTGCCATAAATTCTGAAAAAACTGCTAAGAGCAACGCGGAAAGACAGTCCGTCAAAGTTGAGATGGTATTTATCTTTGAGCCAATCCGTATACTCTGCTTTAGTGCATGTATCGGTATAGTCATATGACTCATCGCATATATAAATCGTGTCGCTGTCGGACGTGCCTCTGGCAAATCGGTAAATTATCCCATCAAATAGAAATGCAAAGAAAATAACATGATGACCTTCATGCTTAACGCCATCACTCTTTACATATGTGTCACCACCAAAGACAAAATCTATCGCCAAAAGAGCTGTGGACTTTCCGATAGACATTGCGCCGTCTTTTTTGCCGAGGACTACATTTAGTCCTTCTGTAAATTTAATAGGCGGTCTAACCTGACCTTCTTTTTTGAAGGCGGGCGAATGCATTTCTATAAGCATATGAACACCTCTCCATCGTCATTGATATCCGCCGCTCTCAATGCATACAGGCAATCCATCACGGATATAAAATCTGTCGCATCTATAAGAGACGGTCGAAGCCGCTGATACAATTCTTTAACTGGAACAGGACCACTCTGTATTTCCTTCAGCACTATCGGCACAAGTGCTAGGATGCTGTTCTCATAGGAATATAGTTTATTTGGTAACTGCATCGAATACCTCACATTTCGCAATGAAATACGCAACGACTATTTGGCAGAAAATATCCTCTTGCAAGCTGACGCTATGCACCTTTTCAGATATTTCATTGAATATTTCAACTTGTGTCTTTTTCGCTTTTTTGAGCCTTTTGTAGATGGCTTTCATCTGATCCTGAACTTCGTCGTAGTCAATCTCGCCTCGTTTATCGGCACTCGTTATAATCTCTTTTAAATTTACGTAATATGTATCGACATAGGTCTTGACCGTTCGATATAAAATCAAATTGATGTTTGGATTGATTTTATCTCGTATATCTTGTGGATCGAGTGACGGATCCATCAAATCCTTTTCTTTTAGATTTTTGATTTTTGTTATAACACCAACAATACCCTTTTCAAACGGCATGTCATCCAATAGTTTCATGCTCTGCTTATGTGCAACAAGAATCTTTTTGATGCCCTGTAAATCGTTGCACGTTTTTTTGCTTTCGTCCATCGAATAGGTCGCATGGCATATTGGGCACATAGCCAACAGATTATCTACTTTTGGTGCCTTGCCCCTGTCGATAATAGCCACTTCATAAACAGGGGTAACCGTTCCATTATCAGCGACGCTAAGAGATTTTCCACATCCAGGGAAAGCACAAATATTACTGGCTTCATCCCGTAGATATTCTCCATACCTAATCTTTAATTCGAAGGACTGACGCATAAGTTTCTGCCGTTCAAGTTCCGTCTGTTCAACAAGACCTGCCGCAGTACGAATGATATCAACAAAACAATCAGCTAATTTCGAAGCAATATTTGAACTTGTGGCAGTAGGGTCATATATGCTGTAATCGTCTGCAAGTAGTTTCACAGCTGCTTTTGATTTCGAATTCAGAGATTCCACAAACATATTAGGAGACAATTTGTAAACTATACTCTGGGCAAACTTTTTTGATAGACCACGCTTCGCATATGTGCGAAGCGTGTTTTCTTTTGTCAATTTTGATGATGGGTCTTTCGGTGTATCCCATTCTTCCTCAGTCACCTCAGTAATCATAGCCATCAGATCTCTGAAGAAATAAGGAACATCCGCCCCATCGGATATTCTGTTTTTCATCATTGAGAAGAAGTCCTTATACTCCATGAGCTCTTACATCCTTTCTTTCTGTTTGTACCATGATGAACCACGGTGAACCATTCTGTCTCCAAACTTTGATATCCCATTTTGTATAATAAATTCAGTGTTAAGCGCAATGCCTTTCGCATCAAGAAATTCCTTAAATAGTATACCACAAAATTGTCTGTTTGTCAAATTGTTTATTTGCATTAAGGATAAACTTGACTTAAAAAGGAATTTTTTTATGCAATAAAGAAATTGCCAAACTCTCGCCTCGAGCATGGCGTAAAGCTGCTCATCGCCGAATATTGCATCATCCGATCATTGATGGCTCAACGGTATCTGGCGTAACAAGTAAATAATGTAGCTGCCTTTTGAGCGGGTTGCTGCAATCCGAAACGGAGATTTTTCTCCTAGGACTGCGGTGCTTTTGTTATGCCCTTTTGCAGCTGTGATGACCTCCGTTTCGAACTATCGACAACGGAGGTTTTTTATGAAGAACTATCAGAAACTCAGCTACCAGGAATACCGCATAATGCTGTCAGACGGCAGCAGTATCATCTGCACAAGGCAGGAGTGCTTCTCCATCGAGCCTGCGCCCGAGGGTTGTCCCTACAAGCAACGGTGGTATTATTCTCCCGATCGGTACATGGCTGTTCGCCTGCCCCGCAACGAACTCGGTGAGCGGCTTGGTAAAGATAACGCAGCCGACCTCAAGGCACAGGAGCGTCTTATCGCAAGAAATCGGGAACGCAACACGGAAATAGATGCGTACATAACCGAGGGCGGCATTTCCCTCGATATTCCCGACCAGAACAATTCTGTTGAGAATACAGCAATCATGAAAGCAGAACTGAATGAGATACATAAGGCAATTTCGGAACTCCCGGACGAATTAAAAGACTTGTGTCAAGCGCTTATTCATAAAGAAAAGCAGTGCTCTATTGCTGCCCGGTGCGGTGTAACAGACGCAGCAATCCGTAAGCGCATAAAAAAACTCCGTGCTATTCTTCTGGAGAATGAAGAGATTAAAAATTTTTTTGAAAATCTCTGAAAAAACGGTTCGGTTTTTTATTTAGCCTGTCCGGTAAGAGGTGAAGGCGATAATCGCCGACAAGGGTACACAACCCTAATAAAACGAACGGAGGTAAATCAATGAGCAAAATGTCAAAGTTGGATTCCATTCTGAAGGAAGCCGAAGAACACGCTCAGGCGCTCGTTTCGTGCATTAACGAAATCAGAGAGCTGTACAGCGGTGCTAACGAAGTCGCTCCCAAGAAAGAATCCAAGCCAACACCCGAACCCGAAGAAAAGCCGCCTACGCTGGAAGAAGTACGCGCGTATCTTGCAGGCCTTGCGAGAAACGGGCATACACAGGAAATCCAGGCAATGCTACTCCGCCACGGGTACAAGAAAATCTCTGAAGTTCCGGCAACCGAGTACCCGGCAATTTTGGAAGAAGCGAGGTCCTTTGAATGAGTCATGCGCTTCTTTCCCCCTCTGCAAGTCACAGGTGGATTGAATGCCCGCCAAGCGTAAGGCTTACCGAGCTTATGGAGGACAAGCCATCATCTTATGCCGATGAAGGTACTCTCGCACATAGCATTGCAGAGAACAAACTCAATAATTATCTAGGCTACACGGACAAAAACGTCAAGTGCGAAGATACCTCAATGGACGAGTACACCGATGATTATGTAGCGTTTGTGGACGAGCAGATGAGCGTCCTCGAGAACCCTTCTGCTTTTGTAGAACAGCGAGTCGATTGCTCAAAGTATGTTCCTGAATGCTATGGTACCTGCGATGCCCTTATCATTTCAGACGGCGTTCTTCACATTTGCGACCTGAAATACGGCACAGGCGTAAAGGTTGATGCCGTAGGTAATGACCAGCTTCGCATTTATGCACTCGGTGCTTTTGAGATGTTCTCGTGTCTATACGACATCATCACGGTACGAATGAGCATTTTCCAGCCAAGACTCAGCCACAGCGACACTTGGGAGATTTCCATTGACGAACTGCTGAAATGGGCTGATGAGGTACTCGTCTCCGCTGCAAAGCAGGCGTGGAACGGTGAGGGTGAGTTCAAAGCGGGCGATCATTGCCGTTTCTGCAAGGCAAAATCCAACTGCCGCAAGCGCGCTGAATACAATCTGGAACTTGCCAGATATGACTTTGAACCGCCGGCAACACTTGACAACATTGAAATTGCCGCGATTCTCGCCAAAGCAGACGAACTCGTTTCTTGGGTGACGGACGTTAAAGAGTACGCTCTGCGTCAGGCGCTCAGTGGTGTTACATACGATGGTTTCAAGGTGGTTGAGGGTCGCTCCAATCGCAAGTATACAGACGAAAATGCCGTTGTCGAAGCGGTAAAGGCAGCAGGATTTGACCCGTATGAACACAGCGTTCTCGGTATCACAGAAATGACTGCGCTTCTCGGAAAGAAGAAGTTCAACGAACTGCTCGGCAGGCTTATTGAAAAGCCGCAGGGCAAGCCAACCTTAGTTCCTATGTCGGACAAGCGTCCGGCAA
>OGGZ01001300.1_pt1 | contig 21920 bp, 22 predicted proteins | sample 1571371 | NCBI WGS metagenome assembly OGGZ01 (sample SAMEA2582025, study PRJEB24529) | metagenome | biome: Human gut stool | place: China | collected 2011
CGGCGTGTACGTCGCAAAAAACACTTCTCAGTCTGCAAGTGTGGAATTTGTTCGCCCATGGCGAACAAATTATGCGCGCGGCAGACTGCAAGCCCCTTGTCCAAAAAGGGCTTCGCCCTTTTTGGACAGTCTCAAGCGCCTTGCGGCGCATCCCTTCGTAAAACGCTTTTTCTGTAAAAAAAATCACCACGCACAAGCGTGGCTTCTTCCTTGGTATAGCCGGATCACTTACCGCTCGCTGGGCTGCCAGTCGGAACCCTCGAAGATCATGTCATCCAGGTCACCCTTCATGAAGATGTTGGTCATTGTATCACGCTCCTTTCTTCTCTTTTCACGGTTATAGTATACCCCGCCCGACCCGGTTTTGCAAGGGTGAGAATCTACATTTTTCATAAAAACCGCTCATCATTTTTTGCTATTATGCACAACAAAGGACTTGCAAACCCCGGGGAACCTATTATATAATAAGTGACAGCGGGAAAGGAGGTGCCGCCGTGGCCCACAAGGAACAACGCAGAAAGAAGACCCTGCCGCTGCTGCTGGCGGCCCTGACCCTGGCCGGAGCCGGACTCTGGTGGGGGAACTACACCCTCTCCGTCGAGGAATACGCATTTTCCTCCTCCCGTCTGCCCCCGGGCTGGGACGGCGGACGGCTGGTGGTGCTGTCGGACCTCCATGGCCGTCAGTTCGGCCGGGACAACCGCCGCCTGGCGGCGGCGGTGGAGGCCGCCCACCCGGACGTCATCACCCTGGTGGGGGATTTCGTGGACGAGTGGACAGACCCGGCGTACCTACGCCCTCTGCTGGAAAGGCTCACGGCCCTGGCCCCCTGCTATTTCGTCTCCGGCAACCACGAGTGGGCCGCCGGAAAGATGCAGGAGACAGCGGCCCTGCTGGCGGACTGCGGCGTCACCTGGCTCCACAACGGCTTCGTGACGCTTCAGCGGGGCGGCGACAGCCTGCTCCTGGCGGGCATCGACGACCCCAACGGCTACGCCGACCAGAAAACGCCCCAGCAGGTGGCCCGGGAGGTCCGGGACGCCGCCCCGGAGGGCTTCTGGCTGCTGCTGGCCCACCGGAACAACCTGTTTGAATCGGAATATGCCGCCCTGGGGGCGAATCTGACCCTGTCGGGCCACGGCCACGGCGGCCTGTGGCGTCTGCCCTTTACCGACGGGCTGCTGGGAAGCGGCGGCACGCTGCTGCCCTCCTATACCAACGGATTTTACACCTGCCGGGGCGCGGAGGTATTTGTCTCCCGGGGCCTCGGCGGCATGGTGCGCCTGTTCAACCGCCCGGAGGTGGCGGTGCTGACCCTGCGGCGCGCATAAGGAGCCTGTATGAGAGAATTTGACGCGGGACAATTTGATATCGCCGTCATCGGCGCGGGACACGCCGGCATCGAGGCGGCTCTGGCCGCCGCCCGCCTGGGGCTGGAAACGGTGTGCCTGACCATCAACCTGGACGCCGTGGGCAATATGCCCTGCAACCCCGCCATCGGCGGCACCGCCAAGGGTCACCTGGTCCGGGAGCTGGACGCCCTGGGCGGCGAAATGGCCCGGGCGGCGGACCGGGCCTGCATCCAGTATCGGATGCTCAACCGCCGGAAGGGCCCCGCCGTGTGGTCCCTGCGGGCCCAGGCGGACCGCCGGGCCTATCAGCAGGTGATGAAGCACACCCTGGAGCGGCAGGAGCACCTGACCCTGCGCCAGGCGGAGGCGGTGGCCCTGCGGACGGAAAACGGCCGCGTCACCGGCGTGGTGCTGCGCACCGGGGCGGTATACCGGGTCCGGGCGGTGGTGCTGTGCACCGGCACCTATCTCCGGGGCCGCACCATCGTGGGCGACTGTGTGGAGGACTCCGGTCCCGACGGACTCCACGCGGCGGGCCCCCTGACGGAGAGCCTGCTGGCCCTGGGCCTGCCTCTGCGGCGGTTCAAAACCGGCACCCCTCCCCGGGTGAACCGCCGGAGCATCGACTTTTCCCAAATGCAGCTCCAGGAGGGGGACCCCTCTCCCCTGCCCTTCAGCTTCGAGACCCCGGCCCCGCCGGAAAACCGGGCGGTGTGCTGGCTGACCTACACCACCCCGGAGACCCACCGGATCATCCGGGAGAACCTGGACAAAAGCCCCCTGTATTCCGGGGTCATCCAGGGGGTGGGGCCCCGATACTGCCCCTCCATCGAAACCAAGATCGTCCGCTTCCCGGACAAGGAGCGGCACCAGCTGTTCATCGAGCCCATGGGCCTGGACACGGAGGAAATGTACATCCAGGGCTTCTCCTCCTCCCTGCCGGAGGATGTACAGCTGGCCATGCTGCACTCCGTCCCCGGCCTGGAGCGGGCGGAGATGATGCGCCCGGCCTACGCCATCGAATACGACTGCATCGACCCCACGGCCCTGCGCCCCACCTTAGAGACCCGGACGGTCCGGGGCCTGTACGGGGCGGGACAGTTCAACGGCTCCTCCGGATACGAGGAGGCGGCGGTCCAGGGCTTTGTGGCGGGCGTCAACGCGGCGCTGGCCCTGCTGGGCCGGGAGCCGCTGATCCTCCGCCGCAGCGAAAGCTACATCGGCACCCTCATCGACGACCTGGTGACCAAGGGCACCCAGGAGCCCTACCGCATGATGACCAGCCGCTCGGAATACCGGCTGCTGCTGCGGCAGGACAACGCCGACCGCCGCCTGTGCCCCATCGGCTGCCGCATCGGCCTGGTATCGGCTGAGCGGCTGCGGCGGGTGGAGGAAAAATACGCCGCCGTGGAGCGGGAGATCCGCCGCCTGGAGAAAACCGGCGTCCCCGGCTCGGCAGCCCTGAACGATCTGCTGACGGCCCGGGGCACCGCCCCGGTGGCCGACGGCTGCCGCCTCATCGACCTGCTGCGCCGGCCCCAGGTGGGCTATGACGACCTGATCCCCTTCGACCCGGCCCCGCCGGGCCTGCCCCCCGCCGTCCGGGAGCAGGTGGAGATCACCGTGAAATACGAGGGCTACATCCGCCGCCAGGAGAAGCAGGTGGAGGAATTTGAGAAGCTGGAGCGCCGCCGTCTGCCGCCGGACATGGATTACAGCCATATCCAGGGGCTGCGGCTGGAGGCCCGGGAGAAGCTGGCCGCCCTGCGCCCGGAGAACCTGGGCCAGGCGGGCCGCATCTCCGGCGTATCCCCCGCCGACATAGCGGCCCTGATGGTATACCTGCACACCCGCGAAACACCGCCCGAAGGAGGGACCTCAACATGACCGTTATCGACCTGACCCACACCATCCGGGAGGATATGCCCGTCTATCCCGGCACGGAGCCGCCCCGTCTCACCACCGCCTGCACCGTTTCCCAGTGCGGCTACCGGGAGACCCTGCTGCATATGTATTCCCACACCGGCACCCACATGGACGCCCCCGCCCACATGATGGACGGGGCCCCCACCCTGGACAGCTTCGGCCCGGACCGCTTTGTGGGCCGTGGCTATGTGCTGGACTGCCGTGGCCTGTCCCAAATTCCCCTGGACCTGCTGCTGCGGCACGAGGCCGCCCTGCAGGACGCAGACTTTCTGCTGTTCTGCACCGGGTGGGACCAATACTGGGGCGCCGATGCCTATTATGAGGGGTTTCCGTGTCTGACCGAGGAGGCCGCCCGGTTCGTGGCGGGCCTGCCCCTGAAGGGGGTGGGAGAGGATTCCATCTCTCTGGACCCCTGCGGCACGGTGGATTACCCCAATCACCTGACTCTGTTTTCCGCAGGGCTGGTGAATACCGAGAACCTCAAGGGGCTGGCGCAGCTCATCGGCCGGGAATTCACGTTCCTGACCATGCCCCTGAAATTTGAAAATGCCGACGGCTGCAGCTGCCGGGCGGCGGCGATTGTTACCAAGGAGGCTTGAACACAATGGGTAAACTGCGATTCCTGTTTGCGCTGTGGATGGCGAAGCTGTCCGTCCCGGCGCTGAAGATCACCCGCCACAACGGAACGGACTTCCCCGGCACCCTGGCCCTGAAGCTGTGCCCGGATTTCCTGAAGTATGTGGGCCGGCCCAAAACCATCATCGCCGTCACCGGCACCAACGGCAAAACCACCGTCAGCAATCTCCTGGCGGACACCCTGGAAAAGGCGGGTCACCGGGTCCTCATCAACCGGGCCGGTTCCAACGTGGCCAGCGGCATCGCCACCGCCCTGCTGAAGGGCTGCGACCTGGCGGGCCGGGTAAAGGACTATGACATGGCCGTGCTGGAGGTGGACGAGCGGTCCAGTGTGCGGGTGTACCCCTACATCACCCCGGACTATATCGCCGTCACCAACCTGTTCCGGGACAGCATCATGCGCAACGCCCACGCCGACTTCATCGCCGGCATCATCAGCCGCAGCGTCCCCGCCGCCTCTAAGCTGGTGCTCAACGCCGATGACCTGATCTCCTGCGGCCTGGCCCCGGAGAATTCCCGGGTCTATTTCGGCATCGACCGCCTGCCCTCGGACACCGTGGAGTGCGTCAACCACATCAACGACGTGCGCATCTGCCCCAAGTGCGCCGGGAAGCTGCGCTATGAATACCGCCGCTATCACCACATCGGCCGGGCCGTGTGCCAGGACTGCGGCTTCCACTCCCCGGACAGCGACTATCTGGCCACCAACGTGGATATCCCCGGCGGTACCATGACCATCCGGGAGGGCGGCAAGGAATACCCCTATACCCTGATCTGCGACAGCGTGTTCAATGTCTACAACATGGTCACGGTGATCGCCGTGCTGCGCCAGCTGGGCTATGCCCATGACGAGATCGCCCGGGTGCTGTCCCAGTCCGCCATCACCGAAAGCCGCCACAACGTGGAACAGGCCGGAAACGTCACCCTGGTCCGGGAAATGGCCAAGGACAAGAACGCCCTGGCCTGCTCCCGGGTGTTCCAGTATATCGCCTCCCGCCCCGGCAAGAAAGAAGTCATGCTGCTGATGAACTCCCTGACGGACGTGCCCCACTGGTCGGAAAACGTCTGCTGGTTCTACGATACGGACTTTGAGTATCTGGCGGACGAGAGCATCGTCCGGGTGGTGTGCACCGGTCTGCGGTGCGAGGACTACAAGCTCCGCTGCCTGATGGCCGGTGTGCCGGAGGACCGCCTGGTCTGCGCCAAGGACGAGCACGACGCGGCGGCCATGATGGCCTACGAGCCCGGCGACGAGCTGTATGTGCTCTACGGCACGGACACCCTGGAGCTTGCCTATCAGGTATATGACCAGATGAAGGATATCGCCCGTTCCCGGGCGGCGGAGCAGGAGGTGCAGGCATGAAAACCGAGATTTTGTTCCCCGAGGTGGCCAACCTCTGCGGCGACCTGATGAACGTCACCTATCTGCGCCAGTCCTGCCCGGAGATGGAGGTAGTGGAAACCGGTCTGAAGGACCGCCCCGCCTTTCCGGACGGCGGCGTGGACCTGGTGTACGTGGGCTCTGCCACCGAGCGGGGCCTGCAGCTGATGGTCCAGGCCCTGACCCCCTATAAGGCGGAGCTGGAGCGCTATGTGGACGGCGGCGGCCTGATGCTGGCCACCGGCAACGCCCTGGACGCCCTGGGCGAATATGTGGTCATCGACGGCAAGCGTGCCTTCGACGGCCTGGGCATTCTCAAGACCCACGCCGAGTATCACATGATGAAGCGGCACAACAGCTTCCTGCTGGGGAGCTTCCAGGATATGGAGATCGTGGGCTTCAAGAGCCTGTTCGGCCACACCTACCCCGATGATGAGCTGGCGAACCCCCTGTTCCGGGTGGAGCGGGGTGTGGGCCGCCATCCCGGGGCCTTTGCCGAGGGCTTTCTCCGGGGCGGCCTGATGGCCACCTATCTCATCGGCCCCCTGCTGCCGCTGAACCCGCCCTTCACCCGGTATCTGCTGGAGCAGATGGGCGCAAAGGACGTGCACCTGGCCTTTGAGGACACCGCCATGAAGGCCTACCGGGCCCGGGTGGAGGAGTTCCGGGACGAAAAGCGGGGCTATCAGTATTAAGTCTCTCACCCGCCTGCCGCCCGGGGCATACACTGATATCGAGGTGATATCATGGAGGTGCTGCAAGACGGCGTGCTGGCCTTTCTGGCGGCCACGGGGCTGGCGGCCCTGTTCTGGCTGCTGACGGGGTGGCTGCGGCGGCGGGAGCCCGCCCGGGTGATGCTGCTGATCCCCGCCCGGCCCGGCTGCGACTTTGCCGCCCCGGCGGCCCAGATGCTGGACCTGCGGCGGCAGCTGCGGGGGGCGGTCCCCATCGTGCTGTGCGACTGCGGCCTGGAGGGGGCGGACCTGCGCCGGGCCCGGGAGCTGACGGAGCGATACGACGATCTTCTGCTGCTGACGGCGGCGGAGATCCCCGACCATTTACCATAAGGAGGGCCGCTATGGCCGAACGAAGCACGGTGGAGGGCGCCGTACAAAGCCTGATTTTTCAGAATGAGGACAACGGCTACACCGTGCTCTCCCTGCTGACGGACGACGGCGAGCTGGTGACGGTGGTGGGGTGCATCCCCTGCGCCGCCCCCGGCGAGAGGATGACCGTTACCGGCGTGTGGACCAACCACCCCAGCTACGGCCCCCAGTTCGCGGCGGAATCCGTGGAGCGCCGCATGCCGGAGACGGAGGAGGACATCGCGGCCTATCTGGCCTCCGGCATTCTCAAGGGCATCGGCCCCGCCACCGCCCAGCGGCTGGTGGACCGCTTCGGGGCGGACACCCTGGCCGTTATCGAGGAGGAGCCGGAGCGGCTGCAAACCGTCAAGGGCATCACCGCCAAAAAGGCCATGGAGCTGTCCGCCGCCTTCCGGGAGCTGACGGGGCTGAAGCGGGTGATGGAGTTTCTGGCCCGGTATGAGCTGCCGGTGCCTCTGGCCATGCAGCTGTACCGGGCCTACGGAGCCCAGGCCCTGCCCCGGCTGAAGGAGGACCCCTATCTTCTCACGGGACAGGCCTACGGCGTGGCCTTTTCCACCATGGACGAGATCGCCCTGAGCATGGGCTTCGACGGCGACAGCCCCTGCCGGGTGGAGGCCGCCCTTACATATGAGCTGTCCCACAATCTGAACAACGGCCATGTGTTCCTGCCCCGGGACAAGCTGCTTTTTGCCTCCGCCCAGCTGATTGGCGGCAACCCGGACGCCCTGGAGACCGCCCTGGACGGGCTGCTGGCCCGGGGCGTCATCGTCCAGGAGCCGGTGGCGGGAGTGCAGGCCTGCTATCTCCAGCGCCTGTATCAGGCGGAGACCCAGGTGGCCCGGCGGCTGCTGTCCCTGCGGGACGCGCCCCGGCAGACCGGGAAAAATGTGGACAAAATCATCGCCGAGATGGAGGCCCGCCAGGGCATCGCCTATGCGCCCCAGCAGCGCCGGGCGGTGGAGCTGGCGGCCCGGAGCGGGGTGCTGCTGCTGACCGGCGGCCCCGGCACCGGCAAAACCACCTCCACCCGGGGCATCGTCACCCTGCTGGAGCGCATGGGCCTGACGGTTCTGCTGCTGGCCCCCACGGGCCGGGCGGCCAAGCGCATGAGCGAGCTGTGCTCCCGGGAGGCCCAGACCATCCACCGCTGCCTGGGCATGACCTTCAACGAGCTCACCGGCGAGGTGGCCTTCAAGAAAAACGAAAAGGACCTGCTGGAGGCCGATGCCGTCATCGTGGACGAGATGAGCATGGTGGACCTGCCGCTGATGGACGCCCTGCTGGCGGCCCTGAAGCCCGGGTGCCGCCTGGTGATGGTGGGGGACCCGGACCAGCTGCCCTCCGTGGGCCCCGGCAACGTGCTGGGGGATGTCCTGCGCAGCGGCGCGGTGGACTCTGTGACCCTGACGGAGGTGTTCCGCCAGGCGGAGCAGTCCGCCATCATCCGCAGCGCCCACGCCGTGAACCGGGGCCAGGCCCCGGACCTGAGCAACAAGCAAAGCGACTTTTTCTTCCTGTGCCGCCGCTCGCCGGACCGGCTGGTGCAGACGGTGGTGGACCTGTGCCGCACCCGTCTGCCGGACAAGATGGGCATTCCCGCCGGGCAGATCCAGGTGCTGACCCCCACCCGCAAGGGGGAGACCGGCACCGTCAGCCTGAACCGGGCCCTGCAGGCGGCTCTGAACCCCCCGGCCCCGGGCAAGCGCCAGAAGGCCTGGGGCGACATGATCTTCCGGGTGGGGGACCGGGTGATGCAGACCCGGAACAACTATGACGTTCTCTGGGAAAAGGACGACGGCGAGGCCGGCAGCGGCATCTTCAACGGCGACGTGGGCACGGTGGAGGACATCGACCCCTCCGGCGAGCTGGTGACCATCCGGTTCGACGACCGCACCAGCGTGTACACGGCGGACCTGCTGGGCCAGCTGGACATGGCCTATGCCATGACCGTCCACAAGGCCCAGGGCAGCGAATACCGGGCGGTGGTGCTGGTGTCCGCCCCGGCGGCCCCTAACCTGCTGGTCCGGGGCGTGCTGTACACCGCCATCACCCGGGCCAGGGAGCTGCTGGTGATGGTAGGCGACGACGCCATCCCCGGCCGCATGGCGGAAAACGACCGCCGCACCCGGCGATACAGCGGCCTGCGCCGCAGACTCAAGCAAGGAGGACCAAGCCATGGGCATGAGTGACCTGAATGAGCGCCTGAACCAACTGGAGCAGGGGGCATTGAACTTCCTGTTCCCCCGGCGCTGCCCCTTCTGCAATCAGCACATCGGCAGCAAGGAGCTGATCTGCGCCGGCTGCGAAAAGACCCTGCCCTACACCGGGGACCGGGCCGTCCGCCAGACCTCCTGGGGCCGGGTGGCCGCGCCTCTGTATTACGAGGACGCCGTCCGCCGTGCCATTCTGGACTTCAAATTCAAGGGCCGCATGGGCGGCCTGCCCTGCTTCGGCAGCCTGACGGCCCGCTGCGCGGCGGAGGAGTTCGGCGGCGAGTTCGATGCCATCACCTGGGTGCCGGTGAGCCGGAAGCGCCTGCGCAAGCGGGGCTTTGACCAGGCCCGGTATCTGGCCGGAAGCCTGTGCGTGGAGTGGCATGTGGAGCCCCAGGAGACCCTGCGCAAAATTCTGGACAACCCGCCCCAGTCCGGCCTGGAGGACGCCGACGCCCGCCGGGCCAACGTCCTGGGGGCCTATGAGGCCGTCCATCCGGAGCGCATCGCCGGAAAACGCTTCCTGCTGGTGGACGATATCTGCACCACCGGCTCCACCCTGGGGGAGGCCGCCCGGGTCCTGCGCCAGGCGGGAGCCGCCGACGTGCTGGGCCTGACCCTGGCCGTCACCCGGGAGGAATAAAATCCCCGCCGCCTGTCCATAATGAAGCACCGGCCCAAAGGTTACAAATTATGAACAAAAGATTACGATTTGGAAAAACCCACAAATTCTCTTGCAAAATGGGAAAAGCGCCATTATAATAGGATACCAGGAATTAAATGGCCCTCCCCGGGGCCGTGGTCCATATCAGAAAAATGAGGTGCAGCATTATGTGTTCTTTAGCAAAGGATATCGGTATCGACCTGGGTACCGCATCGGTGTTGGTATATGTCAAGGGTAAGGGCGTTGTGCTCAATGAGCCCTCCGTGGTGGCCATCAACAAGGACGACGGCCGCCTGCTCAGCGTGGGTGCCGACGCCCAGGCCATGCTGGGCCGTACCCCCGGCAACATCGTGGCCATCCGTCCCCTGCGTGAGGGCGTCATCTCCGACTACGACATGACCGAGCGGATGCTCAAGGAGTTCATCCGCAAGGTCAGCGGCAGCTTCCACCACATCTTCAAGCCCCGTGTCATCATCTGCGTTCCCTCCGGCATCACCGAGGTGGAGGAGCGCGCCGTGGTGGACGCGGGCCTGCAGTCCGGCGCCAGCCATGTGTATCTGATCGAGGAGCCTGTGGCCGCGGCCATCGGCGCCGGCATCGACATCACCAAGCCCGAGGGCCACATGGTGGTGGACATCGGCGGCGGCACCAGCGACATCGCCGTGATCTCCCTGAAGGGCGTGGTGGAAAGCGCCTCCATCAAGGTGGCCGGCGACCAGTTCAACGAAGCCATCGTCAAATACATGCGCCGCAAGCACAACATCCTCATCGGTGAGCGCACCGCCGAGCAGATGAAGATGCAGATCGGCTGCGTCTTCCCCAAGGAGGAGGAGACCACCATCGAGATCAAGGGCCGCTGCCTGATGACCGGCCTGCCCAAGACCATCACCGTCACCTCCACCGAGATGCTGGAGGCCTTTGAGGAGCCGGTGGAGCGCATTCTGGAGGCGATTCACGGCGTTCTGGAGCGCACCCCGCCGGAGCTGGTGGCGGATATCGCCAACAACGGCATCGTCATGACCGGCGGCGGCAGCCTGGTGGACGGCTTCGACAAGCTCATCACCGCCCGCACCGGCATCCACACTGTGGTGGCCGAAAATGCCATCAGCTGCGTGGCCATCGGCACCGGCAAGAGCCTGGATTCCGTCCACGAGATGAACGACGGCACCGTGAACCTCTCCCGCCGCAAGCAGATGAACTGAGCCTCAGCCGAAACCCCACAGGCCGCCGGTGATACCGGCGGCCTGTTTTTCCGTCTGGCAGATTTTCCATATTTTTGGCAGATTTTCCATATTTTACCGCCTGCATTCACAAAGATTTAATATTTTTTTTGTTGCCATTTTGTAACTTTTTGTTTATAATGTTTCCGTGAAGTAAAAAAAGGCCGAATGACGACGCCTGTCAAAGGGCATCGTGTGTGCATACATCGAGGTATTATCCCATGATCAGAATGACAAATGTTGAAAAAACATACGAAAATGGCACCCATGCGTTAAATGGCATTTCTTTTGAGATTCAGGACGGAGAATTCGTGTTCCTGGTGGGCCCCTCCGGCAGCGGAAAGTCCACCATCATCAAGCTGCTGACCGGCGAGCTGGTGCCCTCCCGGGGCCGGGTGATGATCAACGGCTTCTCCATGAGCAACATCACCCGGCGTCAGATTCCCCTGATGCGCCGCACCGTGGGGGTGATCTTCCAGGATTTCCGCCTGATCGGCAACAAAACCGTGTACGACAATCTGAGCCTGGCCATGCGGGCGGTGGGGGCCTCCGCCAGGGAGATCAAAAGCCGCATCCCCTATGTGCTGGGCCTGGTGGGGCTGGACGGCAAGGGCCGCCGGTTCCCTGATGAGCTGTCCGGCGGCGAGCAGCAGAGAGTGGCCATCGCCCGGGCCCTGGTGAACAATCCCAGCACCATCGTGGCCGACGAGCCCACCGGCAACCTGGACCCCGCCCGCTCCCTGGAGATCATGACCCTGCTGGAGCGCATCAACGCCCTGGGCACCACCGTGGTGGTGGTGACCCACGAAAAGAGCCTGGTGAATCATTTTGACAAGCGGGTCATTATGATCGACCACGGCGTGGTAGCCGCCACCGGCGTGGGCAGATACGAGGTGGCCGCCCATGCGTAATTTCCGTTATTTCTTCCGGGAGGGCGTGGGCAATATGCTGTCCCACGGGTTCATGTCCTTTGCCGCCATCGGCGTCACCGTGGCGTGCCTGCTGATTATGGGCACCTTCTCGCTGGTGGCCTACAACGCCAACATCAACCTGCAGGACCTGCAGAAGGAGAACGCCGTGGTGGCCTTCGTGGACGAGAGCCTCACGGATGAGGAGGCCCAGGGCCTCCAGTCCCAACTGTCGGGCATCTCCGGCGTGGCGGACTGCACCTTCGTCTCCCGGCAGGAGGCCCGGGACGAATATGTGGACCAGTATAACGAGGACGACCTGTACAGCGACCTGGACCCCACCATCTTCCGCCACCGCTATGTGATGCACCTGACGGACCTGAAGCTCATGGACCAGGTGGTGCAGAGCCTGGAGAGCGTGGAGGGCATCGCCAAGGTCCGGGCGGACCAGGACATCTCCAACGGCTTCATCACCGTCCGCAACATCGCGGGGGTCATCAGCATCGCCCTGATCGCCATTCTGCTGATCATCTCCGTGTTCATCATTTCCAACACCATCAAGCTCACCACCTTCGACCGGCGGGACGAGATCGCCATCATGAAAATGGTGGGGGCTACCGATGGCTTCATCCGCTGGCCCTTCGTGTATGAGGGCCTGCTGCTGGGCCTCATCGGCGCGGCCGTGGGCTTCAGTCTGCAGTGGCTGCTGTATGCCGCCGTGACCCGGGGCATCGCCAATTCCGACACCATGCAGCTGCTGCGGGTGGTGGATTTCCGCCAGATCTGGGGGCCTGTGGCGGCTGTGTTCGCTGGGGTAGGCATCCTGGTGGGCGTGGGCGGCAGCCTCACCGCCATCCGAAAATTCCTGCGGGTATAAAAAGAGAGGAGACCGTCATGAAATCCAAACTGAAACAACTGACTGCCCTGGTGTGCGCCGTGGCCATGATGGCCGTCCTGTGCGTGACCCTGGCGCCGGTGAACACCGCCTATGGCGCCACCCTGAACGAGCAGCTGGCCGAGACCCGTGCCAAAAAGCAGGAGATCCAGCAGCAGCTGGACCAGATCAAGTCCGACAAGGCCAAGGCTCTGGAGCAGAAGGAGCTGCTGGACCAGCAGGCCGCCGTCATCGCCCAGCAGATCGACCTGCTGCAGCTGCAGATCAAGGACACCCAGGACCGCATCACCGAAAACGAGGCACAGGAGGAGCAGCAGTATCAGCTGTTCTGCCGCCAGGTGCGGCAGGAGGAGGAGCGGGGCGTCGTTTCCTACTGGTCCGTGCTGTTCAAGGCCACCGGCTTTGCCGACCTCCTCAGCCGCATGGACTTCATCAACGAGATCGTGGAGCACGACCAGAGCGTCATCGACCAGCTGCGCACCCTGCGGGAGCAGCTGGCCCAGGATAAGGCGGACCTGGAGCAGCAGCAGGCGGAGCTTACCGCCAGCAAGACAGAGCTGGACGCCCAGGTGGCCGAAGCTACCCGGGTGTTTGAGGAGTATGCCGCCAGCGAGGCAGGCCAGCAGGCACTGCTGAACCAGCAGGCCGCCCGGGAGAAGGAGCTTCAGGAGGAGATCCGCAAGTCCGAGGAAGCCAACCGCAACAACCAGACCGCCGTGGGCGGCTTCATCTGGCCCACCGCCTGCCGCCTGATCACCGGCGGCTATGGCGGCCGCGACGCACCGTGCCCCGGCGCCAGCACCTATCATCTGGGTGTGGACATCGGCGCCTCCTGGGGCTCCGACATTTACGCCACCAAGGCGGGCACCGTTATGCTGGCCAACGAAGGCTGGAACTATGGCCTGGGCTATTGCGTGAAGATTCAGCATGACGACGGCACCAGCACGGTGTACGGCCACATGAGCCGGGTCATCGCCGTGACAGGCCAGCGGGTGGCCCAGGGTCAGGTCATCGGAAAGATAGGCTCCACCGGCGTTTCCACCGGCCCCCACCTGCACTATGAGATCCGCATCGGCGGCGTCACCGGCACCGCTGTGAACCCCCTGCCCTACCTCCCCGGCTACATCCGCTACGGCTGGTAAAAAAGCACATGATTTCCCCTCCCGCCTCATACAATAAGGCGGGAGGGGATTTTTTTATGCGGAAAAAGCCTCGCAGAGTTCGCGGCCCGCAGGTCACGAATCAAGTCAAATCCATTTTTCGCGGCGGCATCCCCCAAGGGGACTTCCGCTGGGCGTGTACGTCGCGAAAAATACTTTGCGCGGAGAGAGTGTGCCCGAATGGGCTTAAAAGACCATTCGGACGCGCGGTTCGGAGCGAATGACTTTTTGTTCCAAAAGAGCATTGCTCTTTTGGAACAGGATTAAGGCGGGAGGGGATTTTTATATGCTGGGATATGTGCATCTGACCGCCGGACACCCGGCGCTGGAGCGCCGCGCCGCCGCCGATATGACCTATTGGGCCCTGGAGGGGGACCTGGACGGGGGCCTGTTTCCCGGGCGGCGTCTGCGGCGCTGGATGGGGCGGCTGGAGCGCTGCGGGGTGTCCCACGCCGCCCTGCCGCCGGGCCGGGAGGCGGAGTTCGCGCCTATCCGGCCGGTGCTGCCGGACGGACTGCGGCTGGCGCTGCTGCCGCGGCTGCTGGACTGCCTGGCCCCGGCAGGGGACACGGCCCTGCTGCTGGCGGACCGGGCCGACAGCCGGACGCTGTGCGCCGCCCGGGTGCTGGCGGAGCGGTTCCGGCACCTGCGACTTTCCGTGGGGCCGGGGCAGGAGGCCTTGGAGCGGCAGCTGCTGCAGCAGCTGGGACTTACCACCGGCGGCGGCCCCGCCGCCGTCACCGTGACCTTCGGCCCGCCGCCCCGGGAGGGCCTGCCCCTGTACCTGACTCCCGACTGCGCCCTGCGCCAGGAGGTACGGTACGCCTGGCCGGACCCGTCCCAGGCCCCGCCGCCGGAGGGGCTTCTGTCCCTGCTGCACCGGGCCTGCCGCCTGCCGGAGATCTGCGTCAAATCCGTGGAAACCCTTGACAGAAGCCGGGAAAATCACTATAATGCAACGTGACATATTATAGGTATATCGTGGCCGCCTTCCGGCGGACACCCGAAAGGAATGGATCATATGGCAACCGTAAAAGAATTCAGAATGAGCCAGGAGCGCTATGACGAGCTCAAAAAAGAACTGGACTACAGCAAAACCACTCGCGCCGACGAGATCGCCGAGCTGATCAAAGAGGCCCGGGGCTTCGGCGACCTGTCCGAAAACAGCGAGTATGACGAGGCGAAAAACGAGCAGGGCAAGCTCTATTCCCGCATTGCCGAGCTGGAGGAGATTCTGCTCCACGCCGTCATTGTGGACGAGTCCGAGATGGACTCCGACAAAATCTCCATCGGCTGCCGTGTGGTGGTCACCAATCTGGATAACGGCAAACAGCTGCCGGAATACACCATCGTGGGCTCCCAGGAGGCCAACGTCATGGAGCGCAAGGTGTCCGAGGATTCCCCCTTCGGCAAGGCCCTGATGGGCACCAAGGCCGGTGACGAGATCACCGTGGAAGCCCCCCGGGGCGTCATCCACTACCGTGTGGACACCATCGAACGATAACAAGAGAGGAGAACTGCACCATGGCAGAACAGAATACACAGCAGGACCTGCGGGAAATTCTCCAGATCCGCCGGGACAAGCTCAAGGCCCTGCAGGACGCGGGGATGAACCCCTTTGAGATCACCCGCTACGACGTGACCCACCACGCCCAGGAGGTCAAGGACAATTTCGACGCCCTGGAGGGGCAGACCGTGTCCCTGGGCGGCCGCCTGATGTCCAAGCGCGGCATGGGCAAGGTGTCCTTCTGCGACCTGCAGGACAAGTCCGGCCGCATTCAGATCTACGCCCGCAGGGACGAGATGGACGAGGAGGCCTATAACCGCTTCAAGAAGTACGACATCGGCGACATTGTGGGCGTCAAGGGCCAGGTGTTCCGCACCCAGAAGGGCGAGATGAGCATCCGCGCCCACGAGATCACCCTGCTCAGCAAGTCCCTCCAGCCCCTGCCCGAGAAGTTCCACGGCCTCACCGACAAGGAGCTGCGCTATCGCCAGCGGTATGTGGACCTCATTATGAACCCCGAATCCAAGCGGAATTTTGAGATCCGCAGCAAGTTTGTGGCCTTCCTGCGCCGTTATCTGGACAACCTGGGCTTTATGGAGGTGGAGACCCCCGTGCTCAGCCCCATCGCCGGCGGCGCCAACGCCCGGCCCTTCATCACCCACCACAACACCCTGGATATCGACATGTATATGCGCATCGCCACGGAGCTGCACCTGAAGCGGCTGATCGTGGGCGGCATGGAGCGGGTGTATGAGGTGGGCCGCATCTTCCGCAACGAGGGCATGGACACCAAGCACAACCCCGAGTTCACCACCTGCGAGCTGTATCAGGCGTTTACCAATCTGGACGGCATGATGGACATTCTGGAGGGCATCCTCACGGGAGCCGCCAAGGATATCCTGGGCACCTACCAGGTCACCTGGATGGGCCACGACATCGACCTGACCCCCAGCTGGCAGCGTGTCACCATGGCCGATGCCGTGAAGAACGTCACCGGGGCCGATTTTATGGCCTGCATCGGCGACGCCGACCGGGGCGTGGAGCTGGCCCGCAGCGTGGGCGTGGATATGGACGGCGTGCCCCACACCTGGGGCAACGCCCTGTATGAGACCTTCGACCAGAAGGTGGAGGAGACCCTGATCCAGCCTACCTTTATCACCATGTACCCCGTGGAGGTCAGCCCCCTGGCCAAGCGCAGCCCCGCCCAGCCGGAGCTTACCGAGCGATATGAGATGTTCATCTGCGGCTGCGAGATGGGCAACGCCTTCTCCGAGCTCAACGACCCCATCGACCAGTATCAGCGCTTCAAGGCCCAGGCCGAAAAGCGCGCCAACGGCGACGACGAGGCCGACATGATGGACGAGGATTTCGTTCTCGCCCTGGAATACGGCATGCCTCCCACCGGCGGTCTGGGCTTCGGCATCGACCGCTGCGCCATGATGCTCTGCGGCACCGACTCCATCCGGGACGTGATCCTGTTCCCCACCATGAAGCCGCTGGATACCGACAAGAAGCCCGCAAAGCCCGCCGAGGCCGCTCCTGCCGCTCCGGCCGCGGAGGAGAAGATCGACTTCTCCAACGTGCAGATCGAACCGCTGTTCACCGACCTGGTGGATTTTGACACCTTCTCCAAGTCTGATTTCCGTGCCGTGAAGGTCAAGGCCTGCGAAGCCGTGAAGAAGTCCAAAAAGCTCTTGAAGTTCGTTTTGGACGACGGAACCGGCGTAGATCGGGTCATTTTGAGTGGTATTCACGAGTATTATGAGCCGGAGGAGCTGGTAGGCAAGACCTGCATCGCCATCACGAACCTCCCGCCCCGGCCCATGATGGGCATTGAGTCCTGCGGTATGCTGATTTCCGCCGTGCATCACGAAAACGGTGAGGAAAAGCTCCATTTGCTGATGGTTGATCCTCACATTCCGGCAGGCGCAAAGCTCTATTGATGACCCCTGAAGCCCTCCGGCGAAAGCCGGAGGGCTTATATGAGAGAAGAAAGATGAAAATGGAGAGAGAACACACGAAAGTACTTGATTTTGAAGCCGTCCGGGCCATTGCAGCCGAGACTCTGGACAGCGAGCTCATCCGCTGAGTGGACGAGGCCCTGCGGGAAAAGTCCGGCTACATCCTGCCCCCCCAAAATCCACATCTCCCAGCAGGACGGCGACTATTACAACGTCATGCCCTGCATCTATGAGCGGGGCAACCTGGCCATGGTGAAGATGATCGGCCGCCACGGCCACGAAAACCGCATCATGGACCTGTTCCGCCAGGACCCGGACGTGCACTTTGTCCTGTGCGACACCTATGAGGAGGTCATCGGCGGCTCTGACCTGGTGATCTCCGCCATTACCAAGGTCACGGAGAACTTCGTCACCGACGAATACTTCAAGGAGGGCTGCACCGTCATCCCCATCTGCACCATGGGCTTCCAGAACTGCGACCTGTTCTTCGACCGGGTGTTCACCGATGAAATGGAGCAGATCCGGGGCTTCAAGTATTTCGACCACTTCGCCCCCGTCACCACCAACGTCACCGACGTGCTCAACGGCGCCGCCCCCGGCCGCACGAATAACGTCCAGCGCATCCTGGTGTATAACTACGGCATCGCCATCCATGACCTGGTCTTTGCCGCCAACCTCCTGGCCCGGGCCGAAACCCCCGACACACCGTACCGCTGCTGCCGGAAAAAATACTTTATCCGATGCTTTTGACGCACTATATTGTGCAAAAGCGCTATAAAAAGACTGCGGCGAAATGCTCTCTGCTGGTAAGACAGTAAAATCAAATTTCTTGGAACAGGCATGATCTCGGTCATGCCTGTTCCGCTTTTAGCAGCTCATCCACGGGAATGTAGCCTACAAGATCGTACTCGATATGTACCTTCTGCCTGCGCTTGCCGCTGGACTTGTCAGGTGCATCCACATAGACCGCCTTCACAAGCTCTCTGAGGGCATAGGGGGTCAGCTCCGTGAGGGTGCTGTTCCTCTTTACCCGCTGAACAAACTGCTCTATATTCTCTGCCTGTTGTTCCTGTTCATGGATTTGCTGTTGCAGATTCTTGACCTCGGCTTTGAGGTTTTTCTGTTCCTCGGTGTAGTTCCTACTCATCATGGCGAATCGTTCATCATCCAGCCGACCGGCGACATTGTCCTCGTAAATGCGGATGAAAAGACGGTCAAGCTCTCCGATTCGCTTCTCAGTCTGTGCCAACCGCTTCTGAGACAGCCGCAGCGATTCTTCGCTCTGCATACGGAGCTTTTGTTCCATCTCGGAACGGAAATAAGCCTCGTAGCGAGTGACTACCGATATGACCTCCTGAATGTGCTTCCAGACGATTTGTTCCAGTACAACAGCACGGATATAATGTCCGCTGCACTTGTCCTTGTTGGCACGGTGGGTGGAGCAGACGAAGAAGTCCTGACGCTTTTCAAAATAGCTGGTGGTGGAGTAGTAGAGCTTCTGCTTGCAGTCGTTGCAGAACACCAGACCGGAGAACATATTGCTCTTGCCTGTTGCCGTTCTGCGGTGCCGCTGCTGCCGAATTTCCTGCACCTTATCAAAGACTTCCAGAGAGACGATTGCCGGGTGGGTGTTATAGAAAATCTTGCGATTCTCCATTGGATTTTCTCGCTGCTTCTTATCCCAGATGGAGTTGGTGTAGGTCTTGAAATTGACCGTGCAGCCCGTGTACTCCATGTATTCGAGGATATAAGCAACGGTGCTTTCGTGCCAGCGATACTCGTTCTCCGGAGTCTGATGCGGTGTTTTTCTGCCCTCCCGCTGCTTGTAGGCGGTGGGATTCAGCACCTTTTCCTTTTCCAGCAAGGCGGCGATCTGGCTCGGCCCTTTTCCCTCCATGCAGAGCGCAAAGATCCGTTTCACGACCTGTGCAGCTTCCTCGTCAATCACCCATTTCTTAGGATCGTCAGGGTCACGCTTGTAGCCGTAGGGAACGTTGGTGGTCAAGCGCTCTCCACGCTCACCCTTTGCTTTGTTGACGGCACGGATTTTGCGGCTGGTATCCTTGGAATACCACTCATTGAACCAGTTCTTAATGCCTGCCATGTCGCTGTCGGTGCTGTTGGGATCGATGGTGTCAAAGTGGTCGTTGATGGCAATATACCGCACGCCGTACTGAGGAAACGTGTAGTTGATATAAAGCCCTGTCAGCGAGGAATTACGACCGAGTCTTGAAAGGTCTTTCGTAATCACCACTTCCACATGACCGGCTTCAATTTCCGCAAGCATCTTCTGAAAACCGGGGCGGTTGGAAAAATCCACGCCGCTGTACCCGTCATCAATAAAGAACGTCGGGTTCGGAAAGTGCTGAGATTTTGCATACTCCATTAACATGACCTGCTGATGCTGGATGGAGTTCGACGGGTCATCCTTGCCGCCTTTTTCTTTGGTGTCCTCCACGGACAGTCTGCAATAAAGCGCTGTGATTTTGTCGGTTGCCCTTAACATATTGTTGTCCTCCTTCGGTGGGGCAACTGTCTGAACAGGATTGGATTCTTGGTTTATATCAAGAGAAACGTCGTTACTCATCGGCGTCCTCCGTGATACCGTTTTTATCATCGGCGGCGTTCTGTTCCATAATGCGTCTGAGCTTCTTGTCGAGGGTTTCCGTTCCCTCATAGCTGCCCGTCACCGTGTATTCCGTGCCGCCATGCTCGTCCACTATTTTGACGTCGGGCAGCCAAAAGGCGGACGGATTTTTCACCACGATGTTGCCCTTTTCATCGAAAGAAAACTCCCTCTTGGGGGCGTCGCCGGGGCGTGGCTTGACCTTGGTATATGGGTCGGGGTTGGTGAAATGAAACGAGCGGATTTCACCGTCCTCCTCGCCGTTATCAAAATCATTATCGGTAAAAATCTCGTCCAGTTCCTCGTCGGTCAGTTCGATGATTTCATTATCTTTTTCTTTCGGATTCACTTCGTCAAGCCTCCTTCGCTTCGGTTCATTATTATTCAAAATTATAGTCGGAGTAGCAAAACGGACGAACGCCATCAATGGTCAAGATGAACGGCTGCGCCGCCATTGACGGCGTCCGTCCGTTTCGCTTTTGGGCAGACAAGGCGGCGGTTGCCGCCGATTTCCATTTAAGGAAATGACGCTTGCTAACATGGAAAACGGAGAATAGCAAGCACAGCAAGTGTAGCTACACTTGCGAAAACCGGCGTGGTACGACCGGGATTTCCTTGCAGAATAGCAAGCAAATCCGGTGAGTACCCACACCGGAGCTTGCCATTCCGGCAAGCAATGCACAGCGGTACCCACTCGTGCAAAAACTTGTTGGGCAGCATCCCAAACCCTTTAACAATTTCGGAGAAATTGGCTGCGCACTGGTAGTGCTGAACACTTATTACTTCCCTTTCATAAGCGCATACAAAAAACCAACAATACTGTTTTTCCGTGGTCTATATCTGCGAGGATATTTATAGTAGGTCTTTTTAACCTTGCCTCCGTAACCATTGCTAACCCATCGTTCTTTTTTACTGATATATTTTCTTTTTCTCATGGAAGACCTCATACATTATACAGCTCTAAGTCATCAAGCGTGACTTTCTATGTAACGAATAACTTTATTGACATACTCGCTGCATTCTGGTGTACCAGCATACCAAATATTTGCTTGTCCAAAGCCAATTCCGTCTTGCCTTGCTCGTGGAACAACAAATGTTCTTTGATCTTCCGGCAGTAAAAATCCATCTTTTCTATCTGCTTGGATGTTGAAAAATCTACCATTGTAAAATGGTCTGCGCCTAAATACAGTTGCATTTTTATACCAACCGACAATTACTGTTTGGCCGTTTTCAGGCTTGGCACAGAAGACAACCAAAACATCATCAAGATATGTCTTTCCCTTTGCGAAAGGATCAATTCTTTCAATTCTTTCAATATGTAAAGAGTTGTATGTGTTAGTTGCGATACCTTCTTCGTAGCCAATACGATACTTAGTTTCTACAAATCCCCTGTATTGTCCATCGGCACATTCTTCAAAATTATGCTTTTCATAAGCATCGTGCATTTTTGCAACATAGGCTCCGCCGTTTTTCGGAGCAACCCTGTCAAGACGCGTGTTGTAGTACGGCAAGTACGAAATATTGCAAAACAAAATGCGTATCACAATTTAGCCCTCCTTCTGTATTCTTTCCCGTACATATTCCTCAGTTAATTCGATATACCCCCAACCATTTCTGACTATGCCAGCCCATTCAAGAATGGCAACCAAAGCAAATGTTGGGTCAAAACAACTTTCCCCCGTAGTTTTTCCAAAATAGTTCTTCATAATTGCTCCGGCAACTGTTGTTTCTTCACACCCTGGATCGCCAAGTCTTCTCCGTCCATATCCCTTTTTTGCCTTGCCGCCCTGTGATTCCAACAATTCAGTAATAACATCAAAAACTGAGTATTCATAATCTAAAATTTCATCGCAGGAGAACTTTTCCTCATCCACGATGCGAAGAACATACTCTTTCCCCTTGTATGTGCGGACAGTGGCTAAGCCGTTACAACTTATCAGTTTTGCTTTAACAATATCGGATGCTTTGCTACTTTGAGGATCTATTTTCCATGTGCTTGTATCAATATCTTCAACAGAATAAGGTTGTACATTATCCACCAGATTCATTGCAACAAGCAAATCATTTAGTTTCTTTTTCGCGGCAGGGTATGATATCCCTTGCTCCGTTTGTAGTGATTTAAGATTTCCTTGATTCTTCAAAAAAGATAATAGAAAAGAGATTTGCTCATCTGAAAGCTTATCAAAGACACTAACTTCAAAATCTTTCTTGATTTCCAAGCCGCAACTGCCACATTGTAATGTGGAAATATGAAGCTCTCCACCGCAAGACGGGCAAGAGGAAATAAAATTATACATACGGACACCTCCACTTAAAATTATAATCAACTATCGCAAAATTGTCAATAGTTAGTATTGAATTA
>OGGZ01001309.1_pt1 | contig 21796 bp, 17 predicted proteins | sample 1571371 | NCBI WGS metagenome assembly OGGZ01 (sample SAMEA2582025, study PRJEB24529) | metagenome | biome: Human gut stool | place: China | collected 2011
TCCCGCTTCGCTTGTCGGTCCTTATTGTATTGCTGCATCCTTTACAGGATAAGCATTGCATCACCAAAGCTGAAAAAATGATAGCGCTCCTGCACCGCCTCCTGATATGCCGCCAGGACGTGCTCCCGGCCCGCCAGGGCGGACACCAGCATAATCAGAGTGGACTCCGGCAGATGGAAGTTGGTGATCAGTCCGTCCAGTACCTTGAACCGATACCCGGGATAGATGAAGATATCCGTCCATCCGGCGCTGGCCGTCATGGTGCCGTCCTCTGCGGCCCAGCTTTCGATGGTGCGGCAGGAGGTGGTGCCCACGCAGATGACCCGGCCGCCGTTTTTCTTGGTCTCATTGATCAGGTCCGCCGTCTCCTGGGGGATCACGCAGTATTCGCTGTGCATTTCGTGGCCCTCGATCTCGTCCTCCTTCACCGGGCGGAAGGTCCCCAGGCCCACATGAAGTGTAACGTATCCCAGCTTTACACCCATTGCGGATACTTGATCTAGCAGCTCCTGGGTGAAGTGCAGGCCCGCCGTGGGGGCGGCTGCGGAGCCGTTGACCTTGGAGTACACCGTCTGATAGCGCTCCTGGTCCTGAAGCTCCTCCTTGATATAGGGGGGCAGGGGCATTTTCCCCAGACGCTCCAGCACCTCCAGGAAAATTCCCTCATAATCGAAGCGCACCAGGCGGTTGCCGCCGGGCAGCTCCTCCACCACCTCCGCCGTCAGCTCCCCGTCGCCGAAGGACAGCTTCGCCCCGGTGCGCATGCGCTTGCCGGGCCGCACCAGGCACTCCCAGGTCTTGTTTCCCCGGTCGATCAGCAGCAGCACCTCGCAGGCCCCGCCGCCGGGCAGCCGGTGGCCCAGCAGACGGGCCGGAAGCACCCGGGAATTATTGAGGATCAGGCAGTCGCCGGGCCGGAGATACTCCGGCAGGTCGTAAAAATGCCGGTGCTGCCATGCGCCGGTATTCTTGTCCAGCACCAGCAGCCTGGAGGCGTCCCGCTGGGGGATGGGCGTCTGGGCAATCAGCTCCGGCGGTAATTCATAGTTAAAGTCGCTTGTTTTCATATCCATCGTCCTGTTTTCGGTAAATTGTGCCAGCGGCACTGTCAAATAAACAGTATAGTATATTTTCGCCGTTACGGCAACTGTTTTCCGAAAAAAGAGAGGACGATGCCGGGATGCGGTCAGTCTGCGGACTGCATAGCCTGCACGCCCTGTAAAATCGCAATGATCTGCTGGGCTTGCGGGTGGCTGGGCGAATACAGGCCGTAGTAGGACAGGGTGAAGGGATAGGACCCGTCCGCCAGCGTCGCGTCTGTGGGCCGCACGCCGTCCACGGAGATCACCGACCCGTTGATTCCCGCCTCACCGAACAGCCAGTTATAGTGCAGGGGGAACAGCGGCGATCCCACCCGCCCGGTCTGGACAGTGGCCATCACAGGGTTGCCCGATGTCCCCGTCGTGAGGATATCCGGCGCGTCGGCGGTGAAGCCGAACTGCATCGACATCAGCTGCCACAGGGGGTCCTGGGCATCGCTGGCATAGCCATAGGCGGGAATCAGCGGCTGAGTCTGTGCCTCATCCCAGAAAAGGGGGGCGGTGCCGGCGTATATGCTGCGGAGGGTCTCCGAGGACAGGTTATAGTCCGCATCCTCCTGCCCGATGTTGCCGTGGACAAAGATCACGGCGTCCTTGAGCAGGGGCATGGACTCATAGCCGCCCAGCAACTGCAGGGCCTTCTGATCGGGGGCGCACACGGCGGCGTCATAGTTCCCCAGCTTCAGCTCCTGGGCGATGTCCCGGGGATCCACCGAGAAGATCACGTCGTTCGGATCCGTGTCCCCGAACAGGGCCTGCCCCTCCTCCGAATAAAACCAGTTGTAGACGGCGGAACGGGCCGGATCGCTGTCCACGGCGATCTTCAGCTCTGGGGCAGGCTGGGGGTCCTCCTGCTGGGGCGGGTCCTGGGGCTGCTGGGCGGGCTTCCGGCCGCAGGAAACCGCGGCAGTCACCATCAGGGCGCAAAGAATCAGGGCGCAGAGCATTTTCGGCAGTCTTTTCATCTGATACCTCCGTTTTATGTCCGGTTGGATGGGATGAGCCATGCAGGCCGTTAGAACAGAAAATATTTCCGCCTGAAAGCATTGTATTTTGTCTATTCTGATGAACTGCATCTATCATAGCATACACATCGGCAACCGTCAAGCTATATAGATATATATAGAAATTATCTGTATTTCGGTTATTGCATTCTGCATATTCCCCGGGAAATTCCCCGGTTGCAAAAACCCGCGCATTGCGGTACAATATCCGGGAATATACAGCGGCACAGCCGCATGGAGGATCATATGATCGTTGTTATCCGAAAAGATACCCAGGAACCCGCCCTGCGGCAGCTGGCGGTGCGCCTGATGAATCAGGGGGTGCGGATCGGCCGGACCCCGGGCCGGGACGCCGATGTGCTGACCCTGGTGGGAGACACCTGGCGGCTGGACCCGGAGGGCCTGGCGGCCCTGCCCTATGTGCTGGACGTGCGGCGCATTACGCCGCCCTATCGCCTGGCCAGCCGGGCCGTCCACCCGGAGAACACCGTGGTGGAGGTGGGCGACGCCCGGATCGGGGCGGAGTTCTGCCTGATCGCCGGGCCCTGCGCCGTGGAATCCCAGGTGCAGATGGCCGGGGTAGCCCGGCGGGTCAAGGCCGCCGGAGCCCAGCTGCTGCGGGGCGGGGTATTCAAGCCCCGGACGTCCCCCTATTCCTTCCAGGGGCTGGGCCAGCCGGGCATTTCCATGCTGACGGAGGCGGGCCGGGAGGCTGGACTGCCGGTGGTGTCGGAGATCACGGACCCCCGCCAGCTGGAGGACCTGAATCAGGTGGATATTTTGCAGGTCGGGGCCCGGAATATGCAGAATTTCGCCCTGCTCCAGACCCTGGGCCAGGTGCGGAAGCCGGTGCTGCTGAAGCGGGGCATGTCCGCCACCGTGACGGAGCTTTTGCAGGCGGCGGAGTACATTCTGGCCGGGGGCAATTCCCAGGTCATTCTGTGTGAGCGGGGTATCCGCACTTTTGAGACGGACAGCCGGGCCACCCTGGATATCGCAGCCATTCCGGTGCTGAAAAGACTGTCGCACCTGCCTGTGATCGTGGACCCCAGCCACGCCGCCGGGCGGGCGGAGCTGGTGGCTCCCCTGGCGCTGGCCGCTGTGGCCGCCGGGGCCGACGGCCTGATGGTGGAGGTGCACGACCGCCCGGCCTGCGCCCTGTCCGACGGGGCACAGGCCCTGTCCTGCGACCAGTTTGACCGGCTGGCCGGGCAGGTGCGGGAGCTGCTGCCCCACGCCTGCCGCTGATGGCGGGCTATTATTACCGCCAGCTGGACCGGGAAAGGCGCGGGGTATACGACGCTATGCTGGCGGGTATGGAGGCCCTGGCCCCGGGGATCCGGGTGCCCCGGCTGGACGGCCCGGAGCTGTCGGACATCTATCTGCGGCTGAAGCTGGACACGCCGCTGCTGTTTTACGTCACCGGGTTTCAGTATCGCTGGATGCCCGGGGCAGACCATGTGGAGCTACTGCCGGAGTATCTGTTCGATAAGAGCAAGGTCCGCCAGCACCGGCAGGCGGTCGCCGCCCGACTGGACCGCTTGGTCCGCCCCCTGGCGGGAAAGACCGACCGGGAGAAGGAGCTGGCCATCCACGGGTTTATTCTGGAGAACGTCCGGTATGACAAGCTGAAGAAGCCCTATTCCCACGAGATCATCGGCCCCCTGACCCAGGGGGTGGGGGTGTGCGAGGGCATCGCCAAAACGGTGAAGGCCCTGTGCGACGCGGTGCAGCTGCCCTGCATCGTGGCTCTCAGCGAGGCGGCCCCGGAGCGGGGCGTGAAATACCGCCACACCTGGAACGTGATAACGGTGGACGGCCAGCGCTACCACCTGGACGCCACCTTTGACAACTCCCTCCAGCGGGGCACGCCCCGGTACGACTATTTCAACCTGGACGACCGGCACATCTTCCGGGATCACGAGACGCTGGTGCTTCCGCTGCCGCCCTGCACGGCGGACAAGGGGTACTACTACCGCCCCCTGTCCTTCACCAAGCCGGAGGACGTGGAGAACCGCGCCCGCCAGGCCTTGCGGAAAAAGCAGCCCCATTTTGTGTTCCACTGGCGGGGCGGCGGGCTGAACCGGGAAATCCTGACGGACCTTCTGAACCGCTGCGCCGCCGCAGCCGCAGAGCGCGGCAAATGCGTCAGCTGCTCCGTGAACACCGCCCAGGCGGTGGTGCAGCTGGACTTCACCGACGCCCCGGCCGGAGAGGCCCTGCTGGTCCAGCAGCCGGACGAGGGAAACGAACTGTAAGCAAAGACAGAGCTTCCAGAAGCAATTGCATCGAACCGGGAAACAGAAACAACACCCCTCATGCAGGTTTATGCGCCTGCATGAGGGGTGTTGTTTATAAGCAGCAGCCGGGAATTCCGGACCTGTTACAGACTTGGCGCACCCAGGGCACCCACGCCGCCCATGGTGATACTGCCCGCCAGACGGGCCATCTCATCCGGCGACTCCTGGCCCCCGTCCCGCAGCCAGGACAGCGCCAGATTCAGGTTTCCCGACACGATATATGAACAGAAGTGGTTCAGCCGCTGCCGGTCACCGGGGTAGAACTGGGACAGGAAGTCATACAGAAAATAATCCCGCAGAATGCAGCAGATGCGGTTGGTATAGGCGATGTCCCCGTTGGGACCCAGTAACACCCGGCACAGGTCGGCGTTGTCCAGGATAAAGCGGTACAGGTCCCTCAGGAAGGGGAACTGCTCCCAGGTGGAGTCCTCAGGCTTGTGGTCCTTGCACAGAGCCGTCAGCCGATCCGCCATCCCATCCTCCAGCCGCTGCAGAAGGTCCCCTACGTCCCGATAATGGATATAGAAGGTGCCGCGGTTGATATCCGCCCGCTCGGTCAGCTCCCGCACGGAGATGGACTTGGCGCTTTTTTCCGCCAGCAGCTCCATCAGCGCCAGGCGCAGCTGCTTTTTGGTTTTTCGCACCCGGCGGTCTGTGCTGGACTGTTCCATATGGGCATCCTCCTTTTTGTTGGATTTTTAACGAACCTGTTTGACCTGTATTTTAACACAGGTATTGCCTATTAATCAACATGTTGTCGGCTTTTTCTGTAAAAATTTTCCGTCTATCCCGGCCCGGGGACGCATAGAGTAGCACCAGACAAGATGTTATGGAGCAGGAGGAATGGACCATGAATCAGTCCGCATCCATTTATCAGGATATGGCGGCCCGCACCGGCAGCAGCATTTACATCGGCGTGGTGGGCCCGGTGCGCACCGGAAAATCCACCTTTATCAAGCGCTTTATGGAGACCCAGGTGCTGCCCAATATCCAGGACGGCTACCGCCGGGACCGGGCCCGGGATGAGCTGCCCCAGAGCGGCTCCGGCCGCACCATCATGACCGCCGAGCCCAAGTTCGTGCCGGAGGAGGCGGTGGAGGTCCGCATGGAGGAGGGGGTCACGTTCTCCGTAAGGCTCATCGACTGCGTGGGGTATATGGTGCCCGGCGCCGTGGGCCAGTATGAGGACCTGTCTCCCCGGATGGTGATGACCCCCTGGTACGACCACGAGATCCCCATGACCGAGGCAGCGGAGCTGGGCACCCGGAAGGTCATCTGCGACCACTCCACCGTGGGCATCGTGGTCACCACCGACGGCAGCGTCACGGAGATCCCCCGGGAGGACTATCTGGAGGCCGAGGAGCGGGTGATCCGGGAGCTGCAGGAACTTGGCAAGCCCTTTGTGGTGCTGTTGAACTCCGCCCAGCCCCAGGGCTCCCGGGCCCAATCCATGGCAGCGGACATTGAGCGGCGGTATGACGTCCGCTGCCTGCCGGTGAACTGCCTGGAGCTGGGGGAGCAGGAGATCACGGAGCTGCTGCAGGGGCTGCTGTATGAATTTCCCCTGCGGGAGCTGGACCTGTTCCTGCCGGCCTGGGTGGAGGCTCTGCCGCCGGACCACCCCATCAAAACCGGCGTATACCAGGCGGTGCGCCGGGAGGCGGCGGACCTGGCCCATGTGCGGCAGCTGCGGGACTGCCTGTCCGCCCTGCAGGGGGAGGGGGATATCTCCGCCGCCTCCATCCGCAGCCTAAATCTGGGGATCGGCATTGCCGAGGCGGACCTGGACCTGCCCCGGAGCCTGTTTTACGACACCCTGAGCCGCCAGTCGGGCCTGTCCGTGACGGACGACGGCGACCTGATGCAGCTTCTGACCAGCCTGGCCGCCATCCGGAAGGAGTATGACCGCCTGGCTCCCGCCATGCAGGCGGCGCTGGACACGGGCTACGGCATTGTGATGCCCAGCGTGGAGGAGCTGAACCTGGAGGACCCGGAGATCGTCCGCCAGGGCGGCCGCTACAGTGTCCGCATGAAGGCCAGCGCCCCCTCCATCCACATGATCCGGGCGGACATTGCCACCACGGTCTCGCCCATTGTGGGCAATGAAAAGCAGTCCGAGGACATGGTGAATTACCTGCTCCAGGAGTTTGAGGGAGACACCAGCAAGCTCTGGCAGTCCAACATTTTCGGCCGCAGCTTCAATGAGATCGTGGGCGACGACCTGCAGGCAAAGCTGCGCCGGATGCCCACGGATTCCCAGAAAAAAATGCGGGAGGCGCTGGAGCGCATCATCAACGAGGGAAGCGGAGGTCTGATCTGCATCATTCTGTGATTTTTCCCGGCAGGGACCGTTTTGCGGCGGTCCCTGCCGCATTTTATACGGAATATATTGCATAAAATGCTTGAATATTTGGAAAAAGTGTGCTAATATACTTAATTACTGAACAGCGGCGCAGTATCCTAGTCGGATCTGCCGTCTTGTAAGAAGGGCCTAAAAATCCTTTAAAGGGCACAACTGTGAAGTCCCTGGTGCCTGCTGCTTACGCCCAGTTTGGGGTGGGTGCTGGGGGGAGACGCGGGAGCCCCCGCGTCTGCGATGGTAGGGCGCCCTCCAATGGCATGGAGGACCCGACCCTGCTACCGTGGAGACCTGCTGTTGTGCACAGGCGTACTCCCCCTGTGGTCAAGCGACCTGTGTACGAGGCAGATGATGAACCTGCAATGCGGTGCTACCCGGCTTTACCGCCGTAACGCTGTGTGCAGAGTAGCCTGCCTTGCGTGGGCAGGGTGGATAGGGAAGTGGAAGCACCGGTCTCCCCGGCCAGGGAGGCTGTGTTGATTCCCTTGAAACCCTGGCTGCAAAAGAGGCTAAGAGACGGTCTGACCGCTGTGGAAATCACCTAGGCTGTCCTCACGGGACGCCGGAGGGATTGCAGTGCGGACTAAGTGGCAATCGGGTCCCATGGCCGGCAACACCATGGCGCAGCGCCTAACGGGAAACCGCCTGACCGGCGACGGAAGGCGCGCTGCGGGGAAATCCAACCCGCACCTAAGCCGTAAGATTAACCTTCGGCGTTGCCCTGTTCAGTGTACTATAACAACAAAGCGAGGGATCTACTCTTGAGCGAACGCGACAGGAGCAAGGACAAAAACGGCGGGAAAAAGAAAAGCGGCCGGGGCTGGGCCCTGCGGGTGTTTGTGCTGGCGGTGGTGCTGTCGGCGCTGCTGAGCTTTTTCTCCACCACCGCCCTGGAGGGCACGGGATACGTTGTGGCGGCGCTGGTGCTGGCCGTGTTCATCGGCCTGGGCATCGTGTTCGACATGATCGGCGTGGCCGTTACGGCGGCGGACCCCAAGCCCTTCCACTCCATGGCCGCCCACAAGGAAAAGGGCGCCAAGGCGGCCATCCGCCTGCTGCAGAATGCCAACCAGGTGTCCTCCGTGTGCAACGACGTGGTGGGCGACATCTGCGGCATCGTCAGCGGTTCCACCGCGGCGGTGATCGTCACCCACCTGCAAAGGGACCTGAGCACCACCTCGGTGCTGATCTCCATCGGGGCCACGGCGCTGATCTCCGGCATTACCATCGGCGGCAAGGCCTTGGGAAAGACCGTGGCCATCAACCAGTGCACCAGTGTGGTATACCGGGTGGCCCGGATCATGCACGCCCTGCATCTCTCACGCTGAAATGGAGCGATATCGTTGATTTTAGACCATATGGACAGCCCCGCCGATGTGAAGGGGCTCAATGAAAATCAGGCCCGGCAGCTCTGTGCGGAGCTGCGGGATTTCCTGGTGCGGGAGGTATCCCGGACCGGCGGACACCTGGCCTCCAATCTGGGGGTGGTGGAGCTTACCGTGGCCATCCACCGGGTGTTCGACACCTCCGTGGACCGGCTGGTGTTCGACGTGGGCCACCAGTGCTATGTCCACAAGGCCCTGACCGGGCGGCGGGAGTTGTTCGATACCCTGCGGCAGTTCGGGGGCCTGTCCGGCTTCCCCAAGCCCTGGGAGAGCGTACACGACGCGTTTATCGCCGGTCATGCCTCCAACTCCGTGTCGGTGGCCCTGGGCATGGCCCGGGCCAGGACCCTGCAGGGGAAGGACTATCATGTGCTGGCCCTGATCGGCGACGGTGCCATGGGCGGCGGACTGAGCTTCGAGGGGCTCAACGACGCCGGAGCCAGCGGCGAGCCGCTGATCGTGATCCTCAACGACAACGGCATGTCCATTGACCCCAACGTGGGCGGCCTGTCCCGGCACCTGTCCCGGCTGCGCAGCACGCCGGAGTATTACGAGTTCAAGCGGCGCTATCGCCAGATGCTCACCGGCAGCCAGACCGGCAAGCGGGTGTACGCCATGAGCCACGATGTGAAAACAGCCCTGAAAAAATCCCTGCTGCCCGGCAGCACGGTGTTTGAAAACATGGGCTTTACCTATATGGGTCCCGTGGACGGCCACGATGTGGAGACCCTGACCCAGATGCTGGTGCTGGCCCGGGATATGCGCCGGCCGGTGCTGCTGCATGTGCATACCGTCAAGGGAAAGGGATACCCCTACGCCCAGCAGGAGCCGGGGAAGTACCACGGCGTGGGCCCCTTCGATGTGGAGACCGGAAAGCCCCTGAAGCCGTCGGGGGAGAGCTTTTCCACCGTGTTTGGCCATGAGCTGCTGGACCTGGCCCAAAAGGACGACCGGATCTGCGCCGTCACCGCCGCCATGGTGGACGGCACAGGGTTGACGGAGTTTGCCCACGCCCTGCCCAAGCGCTTTTTCGACGTGGGTATTGCCGAGGGCCACGGGGTGGCCATGTGCGCCGGTATGGCCCAGCAGGGCATGGTGCCGGTGTTTGCGGTGTATTCCAGCTTTTTGCAGCGGGGTTATGACATGCTGCTGCACGATGTGGCCCTGAATCATCTCCATGTGGTGCTGGGGGTGGACCGGGCGGGGCTGGTAGGAGCCGACGGCGAAACCCACCACGGCTGCTTCGACCCCATGTACCTGTCCCAGGTGCCGGGGATGACGGTGCTGTGTCCCGCCAGCTTTGCCGAGCTGCGGCGGATGCTGCACCGGGCGGTGGAGGAGATCGACGGACCCGTGGCGGTGCGGTATCCTCGGGGCGGCCAGGGCCGCTACCGGGAGGACGGCGGCGACGGAGCCTTTGCCTGCCTGCGGGAGGGCGAGGACGCCGCGATCCTGACCTACGGCATTCTGGTGAACCAGGCCCTGGACGCGGCGGACCTTCTGGCCCAGAAGGGGATCCGGGCCCGGGTGCTGAAGCTGAACCAGATCTGTCCTCTGGACAGCGCCGCCGTGAAGGAGGCCCTCTCCGGCACGGAGCGCCTGCTGGTGCTGGAGGACTGCATGGCCACCGGCTGTGTGGGCCAGCGGATCGCCGCCATTCTGGCCCAGGAGCGGGTGGAGCCCCGCTGCCTGACCCTGAAGAATCTGGGCGGCCGATTTGCCCCACAGGGCACGGTGGACCAGCTGTACAGGGCCTTCGGCCTGGACGCCCGGAGCGTTGCGGACAGTGTGGAGGAGATGCTGCATGAGCAATAAAACAAGACTGGACGTGCTGCTGGTGGAGCAGGGGCATATGGAAAGCCGCCAGAAGGCCCAGGCCGTTATCATGGCCGGCAGCGTGTTTGTGGACGGTCAGCGGGTGGACAAGCCCGGCACGGCGGTGCCCAACACCGCGCAGATCGAGGTGCGGGGACACGCCCTGCCCTACGTCAGCCGGGGCGGCCTGAAGCTGGAAAAGGCCATGAAGACCTTTCCGCTGACCCTTACCGGCAAGGTCTGCGCCGATATCGGGGCCTCCACCGGGGGCTTCACCGACTGTATGCTGCAAAACGGCGCCCAGAAGGTCTACGCCGTAGACGTGGGCTATGGCCAGCTGGACTGGAAGCTCCGGGGGGACCCCCGGGTGGTGTGCATGGAGCGCACCAACGCCCGGTACCTCACCCATGAGCAGATTCCCCAGGAGCTGGACTTTGCCTCCGTGGACGTGTCCTTTATCTCGCTGGGCCTGATCCTTCCGGCCCTGGACGGGCTTCTGTCCTCGGAGGGGGAGGCCGTCTGCCTGGTGAAGCCTCAGTTTGAGGCGGGCCGGGAAAAGGTGGGCAAAAAGGGCGTGGTCCGGGACCCGGCCGTGCACCTGGAGGTGCTGGAGGCGTTTCTGCGCCATGCGAAGGAAAACCACTTTACAGTGCTTGGAATCACTTATTCCCCCATCCGGGGACCGGAGGGGAATATCGAATATCTGGGCTATCTTCGTCACGGGCAGGGAACCCCCGGCGACTTCTCTCTGTCGGAGATCGTGGAGGCGTCCCACAGCCAATTGAAGGACTGAGGTGAGCGGCATGAAACCAAAACGCGTGATACTTTGTCCCAATCCATACCGGGACAGTGAGCTGAAAGTTTGTAGACAATCCCGGGATATGCTGGAAAGCCTGGGGATGCAGGCCTCCGTTTGCCTGCCCTTCCAGCGGGAGGGGTACGGCGAGGAGCTGGGCCTGTCCATGCGCCCCTTACAGCAGGAGATCCGCCAGGCGGACCTGCTGATCGCCTTCGGCGGCGACGGCACCATCCTGCACCTGGCCCGTACCGTGGCGCTGCACAGCGTGCCGGTGCTGGGGGTGAACCTGGGGAGCCTTGGCTTCATGTCGGAGCTGGAGGTCAACGAGCTGGACCGGCTGCGGGACCTGGCCCAGGGCCGCTTCACCGTGGAATCCCGGATGATGCTGGACGTGTCGGTGCTGCGGGAGGGGCGGCAGGTGTACAGCAACATCGCCCTGAACGACGCGGTGGTGTCCAAGGGCTCCATCGCCCGGGTGGTGCGGCTGGATATCTTCACGGAGGAGGGCCGCCTGACCAAGGTGGGCGGCGATGGCATCATCGTCTCCACCCCCACCGGTTCCACCGGATATTCCATGGCCGCCGGAGGCCCCATTGTGGAGCCTACCGCCCGGAATCTGCTCCTGACGCCCATCTGCCCCCATTCCACCCGCTCGTCCTCCTATGTGCTTTCGCCGGAGCATATAATCACCGTGGAGGCGGCGGACGCCAACCGGAAATTCGTCTATCTTTCCGTGGACGGCGGCAAGGCGTTTTCCCTGAAAAACGGAGACCAGGTGCGGGTGAGCACCTCAAAATATACCACCAGGCTGGTGCGGCTCTCCAAAAAGAGCTTTTGCGAAATACTGGACAAAAAAATGGGAACGGAGGCTTCTAAAAAATGAAAAACGACCGCCAGAACCAGCTCCTCCAGATCATCAGCGAGGAGATCATCGAGACCCAGGAGCAGCTGCTGGAGCGGCTCCAGGCCAAGGGGATCAAGAGTACCCAGGCCACTATTTCCCGGGACATCAAGGAACTGCACCTGATCAAGGAGCCCGCCGGGCAGGGCCGGTACCGCTACGCCGTTTCCGCCCACCGCACCAAGCTGAACTTTGCCGACAAGCTGCGCACCATCTTCCGGGAGAGCGTCCTGACGGTGGACAACGCCCAGAACATCGTGGTCATCAAGACCCTGCCGGGCCTGGCCAACGCCGCCGGTTCCGCCGTGGACGGCATGGACGTGCCGTATCTGGTGGGGTCTCTGGCCGGCGACGACACGGCCCTGCTGATCATGCGGGACACGGAGAGCGCCCTGGACTTCACGGAAGAGATCAAGGAAATGCTGCGCTGACGCGGGACATGGCGCAGACATCGGAGGGATACGCAGATGCTGCAATTGCTCCACATTGAGAATATCGCCATCATCGAGTGCGCGGACATCGAGTTCCGGCCCGGCTTCAACGCCCTGACCGGCGAAACCGGCGCCGGTAAGTCCATCGTCATCGACTCCATCAGCGCCGTGCTGGGCCAGCGGACCTCCCGGGACCTGATCCGTACCGGGGCCAATATGGCCTTTGTCAGCGCGTGCTTCACGGACATTCCGCCCCGGCTGGGGGAGGACCTGGGCATTGCCTGGGAGGGGGAGCTGCTTTTGCAGCGGGAGATTCACGGCGACGGCAAGAACGTCTGCCGGGTCAACGGACGCCCTGTCACCGTTACCCAGCTCCGCACCCTGGGCAGCCGCCTGCTGAATATCCACGGCCAGCACGATGGCCAGCAACTGCTGGACGAGGAGCAGCACCTGCTGTATCTGGACAGCTTTGGCCGGACGGAGCAGCTGTTGGCGGAGTATCGCGAAAAATACCAGGCCATGGCCGCCCTGCGGCGGCAGATGCAGGCCCTGGAAATGGACGAGGCGGAGAAGGCCCGGCGGGTGGATACCCTGACCTATCAGCTCCAGGAGCTGGAGCGAGCCAAGCTGCGCCCCGGCGAGGAGGAGGAGCTGCAAAGCCGCCGGACCCTGCTGCACAACGCGGAGAAGTTCATCTCCGCCGTGTCCGGGGCGGACTTCTGCCTCAACGGTGACGACGGCAGCGACGGTGCCGCCAACCTGGTGCGCCAGGCCCAGGGGGCCCTGGCCCCGGTGCGGGGTCTGGACCCGGAGCTGGGGGAGCTGTATGACCGGCTGGAGGCCGCCTACAGCGAGATTTACGACCTGGCGGATACCATCCGGGACAAGCGGGAGGATTTCGACTTCTCTCCCAAGGAGCTGGACCGGGTGGAGGGACGGCTGGATCAGCTGTACCGCCTGAAAAAGAAATACGGCCCCACTGTGGAGGAGATGCTGGAGTACCAGGCCCGCTGCCGCCGGGAGCTGGACGACATACAGGACGCCGGGGACACGCTGCTGCACCTGGAAAAGCAGCTGAAGAAGGCAGAAAAGGCCGCTCGTCAGGCGGCGGAGAGCCTGTCCCAGGCCCGGCACGAGGCTGCTGAACGGCTGGAGGAGCAGATCCTCACAGAGCTGCGGCAGCTGGACATGGGCAAGATTCGCTTCGCCATCTGCTTTACGGAGCAGGCTCTGGCGGAAAACGGCATGGATCAGGTGCGCTTCCTGATGTCCGCCAACGTGGGCGAGGAGCTGCGCCCTATCCACAAGATCGCCTCCGGCGGCGAGCTGGCCCGCATCATGCTGGCCATGAAGAACGTCCTGTCGGGGCAGGATCAGGTGGGCACCATGGTGTTCGACGAGGTGGACACCGGCGTGTCCGGCCGGGCCGCCCAGAAGGTGGCCGAGAAAATGGCCCGCATCAGCCGCACCAAGCAGGTGCTGTGCGTGACCCATCTGCCCCAGCTGGCCGCCATGGCCGACACCCACTTCTCCGTGGAAAAGGGGGAGCAGGGGGGACGCACCTTCACCCGGGTGGTGCAGCTGGACAGAGCACAGCGGCAGCAGGAGCTGGCCCGGCTTACCGGCGGAGCGTCCATATCCGCCACCATGCTGGAGAGCGCCGGGGAGCTGCTGGACCAGGCGGACAAATTCAAAAAAACCTTGGCCTGACCCGTTGACAACCGGGGACGGACACGCTATAATGTGCCTAACTTCATATGCAACAGCGATGAAGGGAAGAAGTATCCGGCCAGTCTGCCTGCAAAGAGAGCCCCTGTGCGGTGAAAAGGGGAGAGGCGGCGGCGGGAGAATACATCCCGGAGCAGCCTTCTGAACGGCTTTGGGCCTATTAGGAATGTGTCGGGTTCGCCCGTTACAGCGATAGGGTGTTGCTGCACCCGATGAGGCCGCATGCCGTGAGGCGGCGGCGAAGCTGAGGTGGTACCGCGATTTACGTCGCCCTCTGTCAACACGACAGGGGGCGTTTTTCTTGCCCCCTGGAAGCCAAAATATCGGAAAGGAATCAGAACAACATGGGAATTTATGAAGAACTGGTGGCCCGGGGACTGATCGCCCAGGTCACCAACGAGGATGAGATCCGCGAGATGATCAACAACGGCAAGGCCACGTTCTATATCGGCTTTGACTGCACGGCGGACTCCCTGACGGCAGGCCATTTCATGGCCCTGACCCTGATGAAGCGCCTGCAGATGGCGGGCAACAAGCCCATCGCCCTGATTGGCGGCGGCACCACCATGATCGGCGACCCCTCCGGCCGCACGGACATGCGCAAGATGCTCACCAAGGAGGACATCGACCACAACGCCGCCTGCTTCAAGCGTCAGATGGAGCGCTTCATTGACTTCGGCGAGGGCAAGGCCATCATGCTCAACAACGCCGACTGGCTGCTGAAGCTGAACTATGTGGACCTGCTGCGGGAGGTGGGCGCCTGCTTCTCCGTCAACAATATGCTGCGGGCCGAGTGCTACAAGCAGCGCATGGAGAAGGGCCTGAGCTTCCTAGAGTTCAACTACATGATCATGCAGAGCTACGACTTTTACTACATGTTCCAGCACAACGGCTGCAACATGCAGTTCGGCGGCAACGACCAGTGGAGCAACATGCTGGGCGGCACGGAGCTGATCCGCCGGAAGCTGGGCAAGGACGCCCACGCCATGACCATCACCCTGCTGACGGACTCCCAGGGCAACAAGATGGGCAAGACCGCCGGCAACGCCGTGTGGCTGGACCCCAACAAGACCAGTCCCTTCGAGTTCTATCAGTACTGGCGCAACGTGGGCGACGCGGACGTGCTCAAGTGCATCCGTATGCTGACCTTCCTGCCTCTGGAGCAGATCGACGAGATGGCCGACTGGGAGGGCGCCAAGCTCAACGAGGCCAAGGACATCCTGGCCTATGAGCTGACCAAGCTGGTCCACGGTGAGGACGAGGCCGAGAAGGCCCGTCAGGCGGCCCGGGCACTGTTCGGCGGCGGCGCTAACGCTCAGGATATGCCCACCACCGAGCTCACCGGCGATGATATGGGCAGCGGCGAGATCAACGTGCTGAACCTGCTGGTCCGGTGCGGCCTGTGCGCCAGCAAGGGCGAGGCCCGGCGGCTGGTGCAGCAGGGCGGCATCACCGTGGGGGACAAGAAGGTGGATTCCATAGACGCATCCTTCGGCTGCCAGGAGTTCACCGGCGACGGTCTGATCATCCGCAAGGGCAAGAAGGTGTTCCACCGGGCCGTGCTGATCTGAGGATAGCCAGCAGGAGCAAGCTATCGCCAGGTGCGTCCAATACGAACGATATATGGGATCATCCCTACATGTTATAAGCCAAAAAGGGTGCGGACAGCGATGTCCGCACCCTTTTTGTATCTTTCACATCCAGGCGTATGCCGCCCCCACGGGCAGCAGGAGAAGCAGCAGCGACAGCAGCAAGGCCGGAACCATGGCGCACCGGCGGGATAAAAGCATCACCGCAGCGGCAGCCGTCGCCAACAGGAGAAACCGGCCTGCCAGCAGTACCAGCACTACCCCGCCCACGGTCCAATTGTCTGCCAGCGCGGACAGGCACTGCACGCTGTTGGCCTGGGCGGCCATGTCAAGAGGGCCGTAGGCCCCCTGCACCGTCAACAGCCCCGGCAGCCACAGGGATAACGTCAGCAGCAGGATATAGCCCCCCGCGATGGCGCATTTCCACCGCACCACACTCCTTCGGCGGGGGCTGGCCGTCAGCAGAGCGTCCACGCCGCTCTCCCGCTCCCCGGCGAAGCTGCCGAACAGCAGCAGGGCAACGGCCAAAAACGCGCCGCCCAGCTCCAGAACGTCCTGCCGCAGGGCATCCGCCCCCAACAGCCGCTGATAGCCGGTCTGATACAGGTACACCTGCCCCGGCCGCAGGGCGCGGTACTGGTTCTGCGCCATGTGGAAGGCGTCCTCCGCGTGGAGCTGATTCCGTATGGGCTCCGCCTCCCGGTCAAAGGTCACAGAGTCGGGATACCGCCGCCACAGCTCCACAAGCTGCTCGTTCAGCCCGTCAAACCGCGCCTGCTCCGACGCCAGGTAGGCGTCCTTTTCCTGGCTGGGCGCGCCTGACAAAAACTCGGAATAGTTCCGATAATACACCTCGAATTCACTGCGCTCCGGGGTGAATCGGCCGTACAGCAGGGCGATGACGGCAAAAAATGCCAGCAGGATCCACAGCCCGCACTGGGAGATCAGCGCCTTATACAGCTCGTGTCCCGCCAGGCAGGTGTGCCGGGGGCGGGGAAGCGACCATGTAAAGGCCACCCGCCTGCCGGAACCGCCGGGGGTTTGGGCATACAGCGCCGCGCCGCCTACTCCGGCGATCACGGCGAGAGCCGCTAGGAATATCGCGCCAAGCAGCACCCGATCCGAGGGACTGCCCAACAGGTTCAGATACACCGCCTCCCGGCACAGGGCTTGCCCGTCCGCCAGCTGCCACAGGCTGAGATTCCGCAGCCACAGCTGCGTGCTGCCCGCCATCAGGGCGGCTATGCCCCCGCAGACCGCCGCGCCGCCAACCGCCGCAGCGGCATTGGCCGCCCGGGCGCACAGCAGGAAGATCAGCGCCGTGCAGCACAGCAGCCACAGGTATTTCAGCCCCGCCGCCAGAGCCAGCAGTTCGCCCACCGTCATCCGGTAGGGGCAGGCGGCAAAGCCGTACAGGCTCTGCACCGGGGCGTCAAGCCCCGCAAAGCCGTACAGAAGCCCTGCTATGAGGGTGTTGATGCCGTAGAGCAGCACGAAGCCCGCCGTGGACAGCGCCGCCCCGGCCATCAGCTTCCGCCCGTAGGCCCGGGACCGGCCCAGGCGGGTGGGGCGGGTCAGGTTCAAAAGCCCCGATGCCCTCTCGTGGGTCAGCAGGGTCAGTCCCGCCGCCAGGGGGAACAGCAGCGCCAAAGCGTCCGTCAGATGAAAGGACAGCAGCACCTCCGCACCGCCCATAAACGCCGCCCGGGGGGTCACGTCCGCCAGGGACTCATAGACCGCCTCGCCCCGCTCCAGGGAGCGGGCGGCAAAGCCGTCAAACAGGCCCATCCGCAGCTTCAGGCGGGATTCTGCCGCCAGGCCCGCCCGGAAGGAGGGATATTCCTCCGCCTGCCGCACCCGCGCCAGGGCCGCGTCCGCGGCGGACAGCTCGCGGCGCAGGGCGTCGTATTCGCTGCGCGTGCCGGTGTGTGCGGCCTGCTCCAGCTCCTGCCACAGGCGCCCCTCGTATCCCGGCAGGTCCTTCTGGGCCATGGCCTGACGCAGAGCGGACACGGTATAGCCGCCTGCGTCTCCGGCGGCGTGGAGGGCGAACAGCACCCCATTGCAGAGCACCGCCAGAAGCAGCAGCAGACACAGCCGCCCACTGCCGCCGATCTTCCGCAGCTCCCAGATCATAGCGCCGCCCCCTCCCCGAAGTGGAACAGATACACATCCTCCAGATCGGGCCGGGCCGGGGCGCAGGGGAGGGGCGGCCTTGCCTCGCTGAGCAGCCGCACTAAAATGCCCTCCTGCTGCCGGGACACGCCGCACACCGTGCCGTATTGCGCCATGTCGGGGAGCTGCGCCTCCGCTGTGGTCAGCTCCCATATCCGGCCCTCCAGCTCCTGCTCCAGGGCGTGGGGGGAGCCCCGGCGGATAATAAGGCCCTGGTTCATCAGAATCAGCTCCCGGGCGATGAACTCCACGTCCTGCACCACATGGGTACACAGCAGCACGATCTTCTCCCCGGCGATTTCGCCGATGAGATTCCGCACCGCCACCCGCTGGCGGGGGTCAAGCCCCGCCGTTGGCTCGTCCAGCACCAGGATATCCGGGTCGTGGAGCAGGGCCTGGGCCAAAAGCAGCCGCTGCTTCATGCCCCCGGACCAGCCACGGATGGGGCGGCCTGCCGCCTCCGTGAGGTCCAGCCGCGCCAGGGCCCAGTCCATGCGCTCTTTGGCATCCTCCCGGCTCATGCCCTGGAGGGACGCCATGTAATAGAGAAATTGCTCCCCGGTGAAGCCGGGATATAACGCCTGCTGCTGGGGGCAGTATCCCAGCCGGCGGCGAAGGGCCTCCCCCATGGAGACGGTGTCCTGCCCGTCCAGGGTGACGTGGCCCCGGGTGGGCCGGAGATTCCCGGTGAGGATGTTCATAAGGGTGCTTTTGCCCGCGCCGTTGGGGCCAAGCAGCCCATATACCCCCGGCGTCAGGGTCAGGTCAATGCCCCGCAGGGCCTCTTTTGCACCGTATCGCTTGGCGACGTCGTGAAATTGCAGTTCCATATCCGTCACCCCACATCCACGGCGTTTTCAAAGCGTACGGCGTAGAAATCTTCTTTGGAGATGACGCATCGGCCATTGTCGCCCAACGCCCGGAAGAAGGAGCCGCCCTCCTGGAAGGGGCTCATGGCTATGCCGTGCTCGTCGGTGGCGCCCACCAGCTCCACGGGCTTACCATCCTGCAGATCGGCCATCCAGAACCGATAGCCCGCTTCTGTCTCGGTGATGATAAATGCCTTGCTGTCCATGACCCAGTAGTGGATGATATCCTCCATGGTCAGCAGGGTGCGGCTCTCGCCGCTCTCCAGGTTCAGAAGGCACAGCTGGTCCCCACACTGGTAGATATGCTCCATGCCGTAGACCTGCGCGGGGTCGACGCTCATAAGATAGCCGTCCTTGTTATGATCGGCCACAACGGTATAGTCTCCGCTCTCCATATCCCACAGCAGAAGCCGCCGCTGGGTGTTTTGGTGGACATACCGCCCGTAGCTGGCGTTCTCCCCGTACTGCGCCGCGAACTCCTCCGCACTCAGCAGGGACTGCTCCTCCGGCGTTTCCACCACGGCGCCCCAGCGGGCGGAAAAGCCCATCAGCGTCCCGGGGACAGACAGCTCCCGATAGCTGCCGGCGGCAAGGTCGTATAGCAGGGAGCTGCCCTCGGTCCGGCTATCGACCCGCCCGTCCGCTTGCTGCTCCGTGATGCGGCATTCCACATACAGGGTGGCCTTGCCGCAGGAGAAACGCCCCAGGGTGGCGGTGTAGAAATGGTCGACGGTGTTGTCCCACTGCTCCAGGACGGTGACTTTCCCGCCGGACAGCTCCTTGCGCACCAGCTGCGCGCCGCTGCCCGCGACATCGAGGGTGGCGTAGAGCACGCCGTCCAAAACGGCGAAGCTGTTGACGTTCCCCACCCACGCCTGGCAGCTGGCGTCCCCGTGGGAGCAGCCCGGCTGGGCGCACAGGGACATGGTCTGGCCGGAGGCATAGTCGTAGTAGCTCACCGACCCGGCGGCGCAAATATACCAGCCGTTGTCGTCGGTGAACACCGCGCCCGTTCCGGCGGCGTCCCGGTTGTCCTTGGGCAGGGCGTGGCCCTGGGCAGCGGGGGGCGGGTCCGGGTCTCCGGAGGGATTCCCGGCGGGGCCTTCAGGCCCGGAGCAGGCGGTCAGCAGCAGGAGCAGCGCAAGAAAGCATGGTACGAAGCGTTTCACTGGATAGTCCCTCCCCGATGGAATCGTAAATTTTGCCCGCCTATCACACGGAATATGCGGCAGACGGGCGGTTTTTGTTGCAAATCAACAGGATAGCTACAAGCCGGATTGTATCATATTGTGCAAAATATGTCAATATTCTTAAAAATATCTTTCTAAAAAAAGTATTGCGGGCCGACGATGCGGCTGCAAGAAACAAAGCCCCCGGAAAGCAGGGCTTTCCGGGGGGATTTCCGCCTATTGGCCGTATGGCGAGGGTTCCTCGATGATGCTGGTTTCGCTCCAGCCGTTGTAGGCCTGGTGATAGTCATACAGGCTGACGCAGAGGGCCGCCACCCACAGCAGCAGCGCCGACAGCACCGCCGCGATCAGGATGGTCAGCACCTGACGCCGCCGCCGCAGGGCGGCCAGCAGCTCCTGGGTGCTCATGGCGTCCACATACGCCGCGGCCACCTGCTGGGGTGTCCCGAACCGGGCTTCCAGGTCTGCGTCCCGGGTTTCGGCGCAGTAGGCCTCCGCCTCGCTGCGCAGCGCCGTCAGCAGCTGCTTTTTGTGTTTTCCGGCACAGGGCAGATAGCTGCCGACGGCCCGGACATATCGGTTGACCTGCCGCTGCCTTTTCCGCATGGCGGTACCTCCTCTCGAATGATGGCCGTCACGCCGGTCATCATGGATTCATATTCCTGGATCATTTCCTCCAGCCGGGCTTCTCCGGCAGGCTCCAGGTGGTAGTATACGCGGGTCATTCGCTTGCCCACCAGCACCCGGCGGTCGGAGATCAGTCCCTGCTCCTGCAGCCGGTACAGCACCGGGTACAGGGAGCCCTCCTGGGTTTTCAGCCGTCCGCCGCTGCGCCGTTCCGTCTCCTGCACCAGCTGGTAGCCGTACATATCTTCCCTTCGCAGCAGCGACAGCAGGATCAGCGCCATGACGCCGCGCTGGAATACGTTGGGTCCCGAGTCGCGTGACATACCGCCGCCTCCTTTGCCAAAGTTCTCCTTCTTTTATACCATCCGTTCCGGAAAAATGCAACATTTTCCTGTTTGAAATGTGCGGTTTGAATGCTGAAGGCCCGTACCGGCGGGTATTGGCCGGTACGGGCCGTTGATCGTTCTCCCAAAACCGGATTCTACATGATCACTTCTCCTGTTATATTGATTTTGTGCACCGTTCCGGATGCCTAACTAATATTCATTAGCTTTACAATAATCCGCTGGCTGCGTCTTGTCAAGAGGGCCGCGCACTTTTTTGCCGATTCTCTCCCAAAAACCGGGGGAGTTGAAATACTCTGCCGGATTTGCTATAATAGGCCCCGTGAAATAAGAACCATCCGGCAAAACGGATGTCTGTCTGTTTAAGGAGAAGCTATGTTCAAAGTAATCAAAAAAGAGGGCCGGGCCCGACGGGGCGAGTTCCGCTGCGCCCACGGCGGCACGGTGCAGACGCCGGTGTTCATGAACGTGGGCACCCAGGCCGCCATCAAGGGCGGCGTGGACGCCTTCGACCTTCACGATCTGGGCTGCCAGATCGAGCTGTCCAACACCTATCACCTGCATCTGCGCCCCGGCGACGACGTGGTGCGGCAGATGGGCGGCCTGCACCGGTTCATGAACTGGGACGGTCCCATCCTCACGGACTCCGGCGGCTTCCAGGTGTTCTCCCTGGCCAGCCTGCGGAAGATCACCGAGGAGGGCGTCACCTTTGCCAGCCATCTGGACGGCCACCGCATCTTCATGGGGCCGGAGGAGAGTATGCGCATCCAGTCCAACCTCGGCTCCGATATCGCCATGGCCTTTGACGAGTGCGTGGAAAACCCGGCGCAGTACGACTATGCCAAGGCCAGCTGTGAGCGCACCCTGCGGTGGCTGCAGCGGTGCAAGGCGGAGCATGACCGGCTCAACGCCCTGCCGGACGCCGTGAACCCCCATCAGATGCTGTTCGGCATCAACCAGGGGGCCACCTATGAGGACCTGCGGATCTGGCACATGCAGCAGATCGCCCGGATCGACTGCGACGGCTTCGCCATCGGCGGCCTGGCGGTGGGGGAGCCCACCGAGGTCATGTACCGCATCATCGAGGCGGTGGAGCCCTGTATGCCCGCCCACAAGCCCCGGTATCTCATGGGCGTGGGCACTCCCAGCAACATCATCGAGGGCGTGGCCCGGGGCGTGG
>OGGZ01001313.1_pt1 | contig 21737 bp, 17 predicted proteins | sample 1571371 | NCBI WGS metagenome assembly OGGZ01 (sample SAMEA2582025, study PRJEB24529) | metagenome | biome: Human gut stool | place: China | collected 2011
ATGGTAAATACTACCCGTAGGGTGGAGATTTGGCATTTTTTGCGGATTTGCTTTCGCCCCCGCCTACCTTCGTCAATGTTTTCCCAGTCAGCCCTAAGGGGAAAAATTCAACCTTTCAGTAAATTGAATGAGTGATAGATTACTTATCGGTACAAGTCGGGAAAGTGCTGTTATGAAAACCGGAAAGTTCCGTTTCCGGAAAGGAAAAGAAAAACAGGTTGGTAATGCGGGGTGGAAAGACAACTCTTTGGCGTGGGGGATTCTTCTTTTGCCGATTTATCGGATTAGAAAGAAGGGTACACCACGACAATGTGTTGTGCGGGTTGGCGAGGTGCTTTTCGTCCGGTTTACGGTAAACGGACAGAGCAATCAGCTATCCGGCTTTTGCGGATGGCCGTGCGATGGCAGTGGCGGAAACGGGCGGAAAGTTCCGCAGACAAAGGATTATCCTTTTAGTCACGGCAAAGCCCAAAGAAGAAAATAACGGTTGAAAAAACGGGTAAGACAATAAGGGGCTGCCGGGACAAACATCAGGGAACTTATTTGAACGGGATGGCGCACGGAAAGTTTCGATGAAATCGAAGCTCCGGGGGACAGCACGGGCGAATGTGTTCCGTTTGTCCTTTCCGGCTTTGCGTACACTTTCGGGCATGGAGCTTGCCGGAGTGCTTGAAGGTGTACGGGAAGCTGGAACAGACCTATACCGCTGACGGGTGGGCGGGAGTAAATAAATAGAATAAAGAATGTAATGTAGGCAAGACGCATTTACACGTTAGGGATTGCAGGGGAAAGCCCACAGCTTCGACGAGGACTTGTAACGGAAAGCCCGACCGTTTACGGGAACGCCCAAAGAATATCCGTATCACATATCATGGGACATCATCGTATTATCTCCACCTTATTTGCCCGTCATTATTCCTGTTCGTCCTCAAAAGCGATGGTCTTGGCAAGGAACAGACCGATTACAAACTTCGCTCCGTGTTCGATCAATCTGCGGCGTGTCTGAATGAATCCTTCGCCAGTTGTCAAGAGATCATCCAGTAACAAGACGCATTTGTCCTTGATATATTCAGGATGAAATTGCAGGTTGGCGGTCTTGTCCTGCCCGTGCGTACCTTTGAGTTGGAGACGGTCGGCGGCAAGGGTGATAGCTCCGTAGCCGTCGGTTACTCCGATGTCCGCCGACAGTTTCCGGCAAAACTCTTCGTAACGGATGCGGTTCTTCTCACGGGTGGATGCGGGAATAGGAACGAGTACGGCACGGTGCTTGTTCTCCTGAATGGCACGGATGCGGCTGATAGCGATGGGAAAGAGCTTGACGGCAAGGTCGGTTTCGTGCCCGGACTTGAATTTGAAAATAAGGTTGGAAACCTTCTTGCCCTCAAAGGTGATCTTGTCGTTGCGCCGGACAGGGCAATAATCATAGAGGTAGAGGCACAGGCTACCGTCCAGACGGAAAAAGCCCTGAAAACGGTTATCCAACGGGTAAAAGGCTTTGCGGAAATCGTTCAGGAAGGTAAAGATGAGAACGTTGTTCCAGAAACGGGCTTCGTCCTCGCTGCCGGACTTCAAATAGTACATGAAGCCTGCCAAATGCCCGCTTTCGTACAAGCCCATGCCGATAGTCAGCCTTTCGTTGAAACAGGTCTGATTGACGATATACCATCCGCAAGATGCAAACTGCTGTTCGTAATCGGAACGGGTTTCGAGCAGGAAATAGAATTTGCCGTCGTCCTCGAAACGGATCACGTACTCGCACCGAAGGGCGACCTTGCATAAAATACGGTTTTCTTCCTCGACGGTTTCGAGGGTAAGGGGAAAGGTGTATTGTGCTACAAATATAGGGCGTTCCATAGTTAAACGTGTTGTTCGGTTACAAAGGAATGGATTATCAGGGAGTTGGCAAATGAAATGCGAAGAAAATATGCTGGCTGCAAGAAAATATGTTGCTCTCTGCTTCGTTTTGCACCGTTTCGGACACGACAAAGCTACAAGCTTGGAGCAAAACACGGACAAGCGGTACATAAACGCACCGAAGCACCCGTAACAGTCTGTATATTTGCGGAAAACAGTAAATAAACGGATATGGAAATAGTGACTATCGAGAAAAAGACCTTTGAGGAAATGAAAGAGAAGTTCAATCGGTTCAGCGAGCATTTACAACAGTTGTGTTCACGGTACAGACCGCCGGAAAAGATGAACTGGCTGGATAATGCGGACGTGTGCGAGAAACTGAACGTGAGCAAACGGACATTGCAGACGTACCGTGACAGTGGAAGGCTGGCATACAGCCAGATAAACCATAAGTTGTATTACAGGCTGGAAGATGTGGAAGCGTTCTTAACGGCAATGAGCAAGGAACTGATAGAGGATGAATGATATGGAAGTGATAACAAAGGACATGGAAGAGGTAAAGGCGTACTTCGAAGCTCTGGAACGGGGCACGAAGTACGTGGATAACGTAACGGCGAACTTTCACCCGGTGATGAACGGCGAGGTGTACCTGACGGGGGAAGAGGTATGCAGGATATTGCATATCACTACCCGTACCTTGCAGGATTACCGGGCGCAACGGATTATCCCGTTCATTTCGCTGCCGGGCAAAACGCTGTACCGACAATCGGACTTGTTGCGTATGCTGGAAGAAAACTATGTGCAAATGAAGCGAAAAAGCAAACGGGGGAAAAGTTCTACTTGATTTCCGAAAGCGGTGCATGAATAAATGCAGCAAAGGCAGGAGTTCCATTTTAGAGTTCCTGCCTTTGCTGTGTTTTGCACTTCCCGGAAGGAATTAGGCGGTTTCACGCAAGGCTGCCGCCTGCTGCTTGCTGACCTTTTTCTGTTTCCTGTCAAGGACTTTCTTCTGCATGGCAGCAAGGTTGCCGGAGATCGAACGGAAATCGGAGCTTACCATCTTGTTGGTCACTTCGGCGTATATTTGGGTGGTGCTGATATGCTTGTGACCGAGTATCTTTGAAAGTGCCTCAATCGTGCCACCGTTGCAGAGATAGACCGTCGTTGCGAAGGTATGCCTCAAGCAATGGAACAGGATACATGAAGTAAGCTGAGGAAGAAATGAGAAAGACAAACGTAACGAGTTGAATATGAGCAGATATTCTGTTATTTGCTAAAATGAGAAAAAGCAAAAATGGATAAAGTATTGCAGTAGTTCAGTTACCAGAGTGTTAGCTGTCCAGTTACCTAAGGCGAAGAGGTAACAGAATGAAGATTAAAGAATCTGACACTGCGATAATTTTTCATTGATTCTCAATGTTTTGCATATCAAAGAACGCTTATGTGTGAGGTAATTTTGCCATTAAAAAATAAGCGTATGAAAGTAGAAAAATTCAAGGTGTTGCTCTACCTGAAAAAGAGCGGTCTTGACAAACTCGGAAAGGCTCCAATAATGGGGCGAATAACGGTAAACAATACGATGGCGCAATTCAGCTGCAAGCTGTCATGTACTCCGGAGTTATGGAATCCAAGAGAAAGTCGACTGAATGGAAAGAGTAAAGAGGCCGTTGATATTAATGCGAAAATTGACCGGCTCTTGCTTTCGGTCAATTCTGCATTTGATTCACTTGTTGAACGTAAGATTGATTTTGATGCGGTAGCTGTAAAAGAGCTTTTGCAGGGAAGTGTGGAAACCCAGATGACTTTGTTGAAACGGCTTGATATGCATATAGAGGACATGCGTTCAAGAATCGGTATTGATGTGGCGAAAACTTCTATGTCAACATATGTTTACACCCGCAGGTATCTTGGCGAATATATTCAAAAACGATTTAAGACAAGTGATGTCGCTTTTGGGCAGTTGAATGAACATATACCCTGGGAGTTTCAGGATTATATTCTAAAAGATAAAGGTCTTGCGGTGGATACGGCAAGACATTATCTGGCAATCCTGAAGAAAATCTGTCGGATGGCATTCAAGGAAGGATATGCTGAGAAGCGTTATTTTGAAAATTTCAAACTACCACAAGAGAATCGGAAACCACCACGGGCTTTGAGTCGTGAGGATTTTGAGAAGATCCGTGATGTTGTAATACCACCGGAAAGAATCACTCATAATATAGCCAGGGATTTGTTCCTCTTTGCTTGTTACACAGGAGTTCCGTATGCGGATGCAGTTTCAATCACTCGAGAAAATATATACAAGGACGATAAAGGCGATTTATGGTTAAAATACCTGAGAAAAAAGAATGAATATCAAGCCCGTGTCAAACTGCTTCCTGAAGCTATTGCTCTCATAGAAAAATATCGTTCTGAAGACAGGAAAGAGCTTTTCCCAATGATATACCATCCCAATATGAGACGACATATGAAAGGTTTGCGGGATCTGGCAGGTATAAGCTGTGATTTGGTCTATCATATGGGAAGACATACCTTCGGAAGTCTGATAACCCTTGAAGCTGGTGTCCCCATCGAAACAATCAGCAAAATGCTGGGCCATACCAATCTGACAACTACCCAGCTTTATGCAAGGGTAACTCCTAAAAAACTTTTCGAGGATATGGACAAATTTATCGAAGCTACAAGTGATATGAAACTGGTATTATAAAATTAAAAAAGAAAGAATCATGAGAAGTACATATAAGCAACTGTATTATATAAACCGCAGTAAAGTCAAATCTGACGGGACCACATCAATTATGTGCCGTATTACAATAGACGGAAAGGCTGTTGTATTATCGACCGGGTTGTATTGCCAGCCGGAAGAGTGGAACAGCAAGAAAGGAGAAGTCAAAAACAACAGGCTGAATGGAATGCTGGGTGAATATAAAAAACGCGTAGATGAAACTTATGCTGAACTGTTGAAAGTAAACGGTGTCATTAGTGCTGAATTGCTGAAAACAGCCATGACTGGAGCTGTCGGTATCCCGAAGTATATATTACAGGCAGGAGAGGTGGAACGGGAAAATCTAAAAATCCGTTCCATTCAAATAGATTCAACTTCCAGTTACCGGCAATCAAAAATGTATCATTACTACTTGGGTGAGTATATCCGTTCTCTGGGTAAGGAGGACATGCTTTTTACAGATATTACCGAAGAATTCGGTATTAATTACGTTTTGTATCTGAAAACAAATTACCCTCATAAGTCGTCATACCGGAACCATTGTCTTTGTTGGCTGAAACGCCTGGTCTATCTTGCTGTGGACAACGGAATTTTGAGATATAATCCTTTGGATGATATAAAATATGAAAAGAGGCTACCCGCAAAGCTCATGTATATAAGCAAGAAACAACTTCAGGAGATAATGAGCAGTCCTAAACTTGATCCATTACAAGAACTGGCAAGAAGAACCTTTATATTTTCATGTTTTTGCGGTTTGGCTTATGTTGATGTACGCAATCTTTATCCGCATCATATTGGTACAACTGCAGAAGGGCGGAAATATATCAGAACTTACCGTAAGAAAACAAGCGTTGAGTCGTTTATTCCGTTGCATCCGATAGCAGAGCAGATAATATCCTTGTATAATACGACAGATGACAGTAAACCCATTTTCCCGTTACCAATACGTGATATGATTTGGTTTGAAATACATGAGTTGGGATTTTCCCATCAGCTCAAACATAACCTGTCATATCATCAAAGTCGTCACACTTTTGGTACCCTGATGGTCTCTGCTGGGGTTCCTATGGAAAGCATATCCAAAATGATGGGACATACAAATATAAGGACGACACAAGGATACGCAAAAGTTACAGATGACAAGATTTCAGAAGATATGGATAAACTAATGGAGAAAAGAAAACATATAATCAACCCCGATAATATTTAACGTATGGAAAGAGGAAAAATAGCCATTGACGGGTATGGAAATATAAAAATTCAAACAAAATATACTTCTGATATTTGGATGAATGAGCCGGAGTTAGTTGATTTCTTTAACATTATAGCACCTACTTTCAGAGCTGCAGTCCGAGCCATCTATAAAAAGGGCATATTGAAATCAGGAGAAGTCGAAAAACGTGTCAAACGAAAAGATGGGTTCTATGAAAATCTTTATAGTGTGGAAATGATTTTTGCATTGGCTTTCCAATTGGATACTTATGTAGCCAGTCAATTACGGAATTTTTTGATATATAGAGCTATGAATACATCAGCAAAAAATTTCTTTTGCTGTATTAATCAAAAAGGGGTTAATGTAAAATGTTAAAATGTGAATTGTAATGAGAGCCGATAGCGGAGTAGGACGGTACCTTCAGCTATCGGCTCTTGCCGTTTCAATTAGAATTATCTTGTTTTATAAGCTTGTTTATAATTTTCCTGAAGCATTTTTTCAATGTCGCTTTCTCTGTATAAGATTTTACCACCTAATTGATAGTATGATATTATTCCTTCATTACGATAATCTTGAAGTGTCCTTCTACTGAGTCTTAATAGAATTGACACTTCCTTATCTGTCAGATAACGTTCTCCATCCAATAATGGACGGTTTGCTAGAGCCATATTCTCAATTCTGTTTCGCATGCGTTCAAAACTTTCCATAATGTGTTGAATCCATGCATTACTGTCAGTATTAAAATCATTCATCTTTTATTTGGATTTAGTGGTTGTGTAATCTTATAAGATTTAGATTCTCTTTTTAGTGGTACGAGGATTGTTTTTTATTCTTATTGCAACATTCTGTACATCTTCGGGCTTATAGAACATTTTGTGTTTTATCTGTGAGAAAGGTAATGTTCCGTTATCGCGTAAAGTCTGTAAAGTACGCGGAGATATATTCAGAAAATTGCATACTTCCTGGTTGTCCATCCATTTGTTTAATTTCTTGTCATTCCTTTGGTTACAAATTTCCATAACTTTTTGCTCGAACTGTTCGAACTTTCGTACCATTTCCTCAAACATTTGTTTTTCAATTCCTACAAATTCCATTTTGCCTCCTTTTTTAGTTATCGTTTGAAAATTGTTTTGCTGCAAATAAAAGACATAACATGCGTAAAGCAATGGATTTTTGAAAACTGGCAACTTGTTGCGCCGTTTGTCCGGGTAACGGAGCCATTTCTCAAAAAAATCTCACGTGAGCCACGTAGTGAGTTGTTAAAGCCCCTTTTGTTTATTGCTGAACTTTGCCGCAGGAACAAGAAAAAAAGACAGAACATGAAAGTGATAACGATGGAAAGTTCCGCATACAAGGCAATGATGGAACAGATAGCAGAAGTGGCCGGCTATGTCCGTGAAATCAGGGAGGCGATGAAACGTGAAAATACGGACAGGCTTCTCGACACGAATGAAGCCGCCAGAGAACTGGGCGTAAGCAAGCGGACCTTGCAGCGCATGAGGGATGATCACCGTATCAGATACGTGGTCCTGCGGCGCAAATGCCAGTACAGGCTCTCGGAAATCCGGAGGATTCTTGACTCCCATACCATCCGGGAGGACGGCAGGACACTCGAAGAACTGCACCATAACAGCAGACTGCCCACCGGAAACGGCAGGCAGCCGAAAGGAAGGAGGACATGAACATGGAACTGCTGACAAAGAAACTGTTTGAGCAGTGGATGGGAACCATCCTTGAAAGGCTTGAACGTCAGGACGAGATGCTGCTTGCCCTGAAAGCACCGGAAAAACGGGAACACATGCCGGACAGGATACGGCTCTTTGACAACCAGGACCTGTGCCTGCTGCTCCAGATAAGCAAACGGTCACTGCAACGCTACCGCAGCACGGGAGCCTTGCCCTACAAGATACTGGGCAAGAAGACCTATTACAGCGAAGATGACGTGCTGAAATTCCTGTCGGAACACGTAAAGGACTTCCAGAAGGACGATGTCGAGTTCTACAAGGCTCGTATCCATAATTTCTTTAATAAATAACAATTAAAAATTTTTCAAAATGGCAAAGAAAAGCGACGAAAAGGACGTGCTGATAGTCCGTGACGAAAAGACGGGCGAAATCAGCGTGGTAGCCGGCCTTAATGCGGACGGCTCGCCCAAGCGGACTCCGGCAAGGCTGGACAACGCAAAGGATTTTCTACTGTTCGACAAGCATGGCGACATGCTCGACAACTTTTTCAAAAACTTCTTCCGGCAATGCAAGGAACCCAGCCGCTTCGGTTTCTACCGCATAGCGGCGGATCAGGTGGATTCACTTCTGGGAGTGATGAAGGACCTGCTGCAGAATCCTTATCAGAACAAGGACATCCTTGCCCCGCACAAGGTGGACACATTCCCCTATCAGATGCAGGCGGAAGAAGAGAAAAAAGAGAAGAAAGAGGAACAGGGTGAAACCCAAAAACAGGAAAACATGGAACAGAAACAGGAAAAAACGCAGGAAAAGCCTCAGGCCCGACAAGGCTACCAGCCCATTGACGAGAGTTCAATCAACTGGCAGGAATTGAAAGAGAAATGGGGCATCGACCGTGAGGAGCTTGAAAAGTCCGGTGACCTGCAGAAGATGCTCAACTACGGCAAGTCGGATCTGGTGAAAGTGTCCCCAAAGTTCGGGGAGGAAACTTTTGAACTGGACGCCCGCCTGTCATTCAGGAAAAACGAGGACGGCAGCATCGGTCTTGTACCGCATTTCATCCGCAAGGAACAGAAACTTGACGAATACAAAGGACACAAGTTCTCGGAAGACGACAAAAGGAACCTGAAGGCTACCGGCAACATGGGGCGTGTGATTGACCTTGTGGACAAGGAAACCGGAGAGATTATCCCCTCGTACATCAGCATTGACCGCAAGACGAACGAAATCACCGATGTCCCTGCCAGCAAGGTACGCATACCGGAAAGAATCGGAAAGACTGAAATCACCAAACAGGAGCAGGAAATGCTCCGTGCGGGGCTGCCGGTAAAAGACAAGCTGGTGGAACGCAATGACGGAAGGAAGTTCGTAACGACCCTGCAGGTGAATGTGGAACAGCGCGGAGTCGAGTTCGTGCCGGGCACCGGAAAGTCCCCGCGTACCGTACAGAAACAGGACAACACGGAACTGCCGGAACTGGGACCGGACATGAACGACGCTGAAAAGCAGGATGCGAAGCAGCAGAAAAGGAACACATGGACGAACGAGGACGGCAGCATCCGCGGCATCACCAAATGGTGCGGCAAGCCCCTGACAGAACAGCAGCAGGCGGACTACAAGGCAGGCAAGACCATCAGACTGGAGAACGTGACGGACAAGCAGGGGCAGCACGCCATCATGTATGTCAAGTTCAATCCGGAAAAGGGACGTCCGTACCGCTACGATGAAAATCCGGACAATGCCCAGAAAGTCGCCCCGTCGAACGAAAGCCGGACACAGGTGGCCGTGAACAGCGAGGGCAAGACGAACGAGGCGACCAAGAACATCAAGGAGCCGCTGCAGCAGGGACAGTCAGCCCCGAAGGATGACGCACAGAAGCAGCAGCAGGAAAAGCCCAAGAAAAACAAAGGCATGAAGGTATAGTCCCCGCACACCACTAAATCCAAAAACATAAAAAACAGAATCAAAACAAATCAGTATGAAAACAATCATAGCAGAAAAGCCCAGTGTGGCACGTGAAATCGCCCGCATCGTGGGTGCCGGCAAGCGAGAGGAAGGTTATCTGACCGGAAACGGTTATAATGTGACATGGGCATTCGGACATCTTGTCCAGCCCGCCATGCCGGAAGAATACAACCTGCACGGCTTTGTACGCAGCAACCTGCCCATCATTCCCGAAACCTTCACGCTTGTTCCCCGACAGGTAAAGACGGAAAAAGGATACAAGGCGGACAGCAGCGTGGTCGCCCAGATAAAAATCATCACCAGACTGTTCAAGGACAGCGACCAGATTATTGTGGCGACCGATGCCGGCCGCGAGGGTGAGCTGATATTCCGATACCTCTATCATTATATCGGCTGTACGGTCCCGTTCGTACGTCTGTGGATAAGCAGCCTGACAGACAAGGCTATCCGTGAGGGACTGAAAAAACTTGAAGACGGAAGCAAGTATGACAACCTTTACCATGCCGCCAAAGCCCGAAGTGAAGCCGACTGGCTGGTGGGGATAAACGGAACGCAGGCACTGTCCATCGCAGCCGGACGCGGAACCTACTCGGTGGGACGTGTCCAGACGCCGACACTGGCGATGATCTGTGAGCGCTATTGGGAAAACCGCCGTTTCACTCCCGAAGCCTTCTGGCAGCTGCATATCGCGGCAAAAGTACAGGACAGTGACGGAGTCGTGAAAATGCCGTCGGTGGAGAAATGGAAGGACAAGGCAACCGCAACAGCCCTATATAATAATGTAAAGGAGAGCAACACGGCTACTGTCGTGAAAGTCGAACGAAAAGAGAAAATCGAAGAAACACCGCTTCTGTATGACCTGACCACACTCCAGAAGGATGCGAACACGAAGTACGGGTTCACGGCAGAGCAGACACTCGACATCACGCAGAAACTTTATGAGAAGAAACTCGTCACCTATCCCCGAACCGGCAGCCGATACATCCCGGAAGATGTCTTTGCGGAAATACCGAAACTGCTGGCTTTTATCAGCAGGCTCTCACAATGGAGCGGCAAGGTCCCGCAAAAGCCGGAGCCTACCCGAAGAAGCGTTGATGACAGCAAGGTGACAGACCATCATGCACTGCTGGTTACGGGAGAAAAGCCCCTGTTCCTCTCCGAAGATGAAAGCAAGGTGTACCATCTGATAGCGGGACGCATGATAGAAGCTTTTTCGGAAAAATGCGTGAAGGACGTGACAGCCGTTACGGTGGAATGTTCCGGCGTGGTGTTCTCAACCAAAGGTCATGTAGTGAAACAGGCCGGATGGCGTGCCGTCTGCAAGGAAGAACAGGAAGAGACGATACTTCCGGACTGGAAAGAAGGGGAACTGCTGCACCTAAGCGGCTGTTCCATGACGGAAGGAAAGACCAAGCCCAAGCCTCTCCATACGGAAGCCACCCTGCTCTCGGCGATGGAAACGGCCGGCAGGGAAATCGAGGACGAGGAACTGCGTCAGGCACTGAAGGACTGCGGTATCGGAACCCCCGCCACCCGTGCCTCCGTCATTGAAACGCTCTTTGCCCGCGAATATGTGACAAGGCAGAAGAAATGCCTTGTGCCCACAGAAAAAGGGCTTGCCCTCTATTCCATTGTCAAGACCATGCGCATTGCCAACGTAGCCATGACCGGCGAATGGGAAAAGGAACTGGCGTGCATCGAACGCGGAGAGGTACCTGCCGGAAAGTTCCGCAAGGAGATTGAGGAATATGCGACATCCATCACCTCCGAACTGCTGTCGTGCGAAAAGCTGTTCGGGAAAAAGGATTCCGGCTGCACGTGTCCCAAGTGCGGAACGGGCAGGATGCAGTTCTTCGGCAAGGTGGTACGATGCGACAACACGGAATGCGGCCTGCCCATATTCAGGCTGAAAGCCAACAGGATGCTTACCGACGATGAAATCAGGGAACTGCTGACAAAGGGAAAGACGGGTGTCCTGAAGGGATTCAAGAACAAGCAGGGCAAGCGTTTCGATGCCGCCCTGGTCTTTGATGCCGACTTCAACACCGGTTTTGTCTTTCCGGAAAGAAAGGACGGTGCGGCATCCGCCAAAAAGAGAAAGTGAGGAATGGGAAGTAAGGGGTAATCCGCCTTTCGGATGAATTATCAGCGGAAATTATTTCGTATTTCATCCGGATTGGACTACCTTTGCCACTGATTCAAGGTTCATAAATCATCATACTGATCAAGACTTTGGATTTAGTGGTGGCACTCGGAGGGATACCGGGTGCCTTTTTCTTCCCCTTCCCCGTATATCCGGACATTTGTCAAATCACTAAATCCATTGTAAAAATGAACAAGAAGAATCTTGAACAGACCGAACTTTCCTATTACGGTCTGTATCTGCTGAACTATCTCAAGGAAAACAAGTTTGAACAGGCTTCCGATGCCGCCTTCGTGAAGGCGCGTGCCGATGAAGCTGCAGAAGCCTATGAGCGTGCAAGGCTTGATGGGTACACTCCCGACGGTGCGCAGGAGATTGCCATGTCCGCACTCGTCCACGGGCTGCACTATTCCCGATACGCCATCCTGCGTGAAGTCGTGGAAAGCGAGTTTCATGAAGAGATTCCGGAAGACGCGCGTGAGGGCTTCGTAGAGAAACTGCTGCCGCTTGTGGGCAACGTATTCTCCATTTACGACCTGTCAGACGACCAGTTCGCCCTGTCGTCCGACTATGACCTGCTCTATACGGAGCTGACGGGAGCCGTCGTCCTTTACCTGAGGGAGTATGGCATTTAACCGCAAGCAGAAACTGCGCGACAACATCGAGGCGATACGGACGGCATTCACACTGGAGAAGGAACGGCGCACGCCCACCGCGCGTGAACGTGTGCTGCTGGAAAGGTATTGCGGCTTCGGGGGACTGAAGTGCATACTGAATCCCGCCAGAGAACTGACGGATGCCGTCCATTGGGCGAAATCTGACCTCGACCTGTTTGCCCCGACTATCGAACTGCACCGGCTGATCCGTGAGAACAGCCGGGATGAAAGGGAATACAAAAGTTATGTGGACTCGCTGAAATCATCGGTACTGACGGCATTCTACACGCCAGCGGAAATTACGGGTGCAATAACGGAAGCCCTGTATGACCGCAAGGTGCGTCCCGACCGCGTACTGGAACCGTCCGCCGGGACGGGCGCTTTCGTGGATGCGGTGCTGCAATACCAGCTGCAGGCGGATGTGATGGCTTTCGAGAAGGACCTGCTGACGGGCAAGCTGCTGGGCTGCCTTTACCCGGAACAGAAAATCCGCACGATGGGTTTCGAGAAAATCGAAAAGCCGTTTCTGAACCATTTTGACCTTGCCATCTCCAATATCCCTTTCGGGGATTTCGGAGTGTTCGATGCGGAGTTCAGCCGCAGTACATCCTTTGGCAGACGTTCGGCACAGAAAGCCATCCATGACTATTTCTTCCTGAAAGGTCTGGATGCGGTGCGTGACGGCGGCATCGTGGCGTTCATCACCTCGCAGGGGGTATTGAACAGCTCGAAGGTATCCGTCAGGAACGAGATGTTCAGCAAGGCGAATCTGGTATCGGCAATCCGCCTGCCCAACAACCTGTTCACCGACAATGCGGGCACGGAAGCCGGCAGCGACCTGATCATCCTGCAAAAAGACCTGCAAAAGAAAGAACTGACACAGGAAGAGAGGGTACTGACCATCATACAGACGGAACATAACGGCGGACTGACGGAGAACGCCTATTTTGCCTACCACACGGAACGTATCGTACATACCGATGCGAAGAGGGGTACCGACCCGTACGGAAAACCCGCCATGATATATACGCACAGCGGAGGTGTGGAAGGTATCGCGACAGACCTGGGCAGGATGCTTGCGGAGGACTTGCGCAAACGTCTGGACATGGAACTTTATCAGGGACGCAGGACAGCGGCGGAGCAGACCGTACAATCCGCCATGAGCATCTCCATACCGGAAACTGAAACAGTGAAGGCGGAAAGGTCAGTTCCCGAACCTGAACCCGTCCGGCAGCAACCGGAGAACAGGGATGCAGCGACAGAAGAAAAGGCACAACCGGTTACGGAAAGACAGGAGACCGGGACGCATGAGCCGGAACAGGCTCCAACCGTGCAGCTGACACTCTTTGACCTGTGGGAATATACGGAAGAGGAACGCAATCAGGCCCTTTCGGGCAAAAAGAAAAAGTCCGCAGCCAAGTCAAAGGACAAGAACGGCAAGAAACAGGCACAGGTTACGCCGAAGGTTACGGATGAACCAGCGGCTGCACCTGCCGTTTCCCCGCAAAAGGAGACTGAAGGCGAAAAGGCGGAAGATGTGAAAGCGGAAGATGCGGAAGCCAAAGAAACGGCAGCCCAAGCCCATCCGGACGACATATATGCGGATATAGACTGGGAGGAAAACCCGCCCATCAACGGTTTTTACGAAACCATGATGCACCTTACCCCCGAAGTGCGTATCCAGCTCAGGCATGAGGCGGAGAAACACAGACAGGAACTGCTTGCGAAGTCCGGCATGAAAGACACCCTCGACCCGGCGTTTGTGCCATCGTCGGATTCCCGGCCGGTGCATCAGGCTGACATGACACCCGGGTCAGAACAGGCACCGGAAGATGAAAGCCCATTGCCGGAAGGCATGACCGCTACGGCTGAGAATCCGTCCGTACAGTCCGGACAGACGGGAACAACCTCCGCTTCGCTGTTCCCGGAATATGATACGGAACCTGCCAAGGAGGAAGCTGCCGACCTGACACCGCACCCGTACAGCGGGACGGTGGAAGCCCATCACCGTGACGGCTCAATGGTGGCGGAAGGGACCGCCGTCGGGTATCTGAGGGGCATCACCCCCTATGGAGCCACCTTCCACCCGCTTGACCTGAAAGGTTACCAGAAGGAAAAGGCCCTGTTGTATATATCCATCCGTGACGCCTATGAACGCCTGTACCGGAATGAGGCGGAAAACCGGACGGAGGACAGCCGTCAGCGTGAATACCTGAACGTGTCCTATGACGAGTTCGTGATGCGTTACGGTAACCTGAACGCCAGACAGAATGCAAAACTTCTGATGATGGATGCCTCCGGGCGTGACGTCCTTGCACTGGAACGTGCCGAAGAGGGGAAATTCGTGAAGGCGGACATTTTCGAGCGTCCCGTTTCCTTTTCGGTGGAAACATACGTCAATGCCGGGTCGCCCGAAGAAGCCCTGTCCGCCTCGCTCAACAGATATGGCGGCATAGACCTCGACTTCATGCGTGCCATTACCGACAGCACGGAAGAGGAACTGCTCGGAGCCCTGCAGGGACGTATCTATTACAACCCGCTTGTTTCGGGCTATGAGATAAAGGACCGTTTCATTGCCGGAAACGTGATAGAGAAGGCGGAGCGTGTGGAAGAATGGATAAACGACCATCCCGGACATGAGCGGCTTGCGGATGCGGGGCAGTCTCTTGAAGCCCTGAAAGCCGCCACGCCGCAGCGTATCGGTTTTGAGGAACTGGACTTCAATTTCGGCGAGCGATGGATTCCGACAGGCATCTATGCCGCCTACATGAGCCATCTGTTTGACACGGAAGTGAAAATCTCCTATTCGCCGAGCCTTGACGAGTTTTCGGTGGCATGTGCCTACAAGAACATGAAAATATGGGAGGAGTTCTGTGTAAAGGGCTATTACCGGAACTATGACGGCATGAGCCTGCTGAAACACGCCCTGCACAACACCTGCCCCGACATGATGAAGAAGGTCGGCGAGGACGAGAACGGAAACGACATCAAGGCACGCGACAGCGAGGGCATCCAGCTCGCCAACGCGAAGATTGACGAAATCCGTAACGGCTTTACTGAGTGGCTGGAGGAACAGTCGCCACAGTTCAAGGAGCGTCTGACGACCATGTATAACCGGAAGTTCAACTGCTTCGTTCGACCGAAATATGACGGCTCGCACCAGACATTTCCCGACCTGAACATGAAGGGGCTGGAAAGCCGGGGCGTGAAAAGCATCTACCCATCGCAGAAGGATTGTGTCTGGATGCTGAAACAGAACGGAGGCGGGATCTGCGACCATGAGGTTGGAACCGGCAAGACGCTGATTATGTGCATCGCAGCACATGAAATGAAACGTCTCCGGCTTGCCCACAAACCGATGATTATCGGGCTGAAGGCGAATGTCTCCGAAATTGCGGCGACCTATCAGACAGCCTATCCGAACGCACGCATCCTGTATGCCTCGGAAAAGGACTTTTCAGCTGCCAACCGCGTTCGGTTCTTCAACAACATCAAGAACAATGACTATGACTGCATCATCATGTCGCACGACCAGTTCGGAAAAATCCCGCAGTCGCCGGAACTGCAACAACGCATCCTGCAGGCGGAGCTGGATACGGTGGAGGAAAATCTGGAAGTGCTGCGCTCGCAGGGCAAGGACGTGTCGCGTGCGATGCTGAGAGGACTGGAGAAACGCAAGTTCAACCTGCAAGCCAAGCTGGAGAAGGTGGAACACGCGATAAAGTCGAGGACGGACGATGTGGTGGACTTCAGGCAGATGGGCATCGACCATATTTTCATAGACGAATCGCACCAGTTCAAGAACCTGACATTCAACACAAGGCATGACCGCGTGGCGGGTCTGGGCAACTCGGAAGGCAGCCAGAAGGCACTGAACCTCCTGTTCGCCATCCGCACCATCCAGGAACGGATGGGAAAGGATCTGGGAGCGACGTTCCTGTCGGGCACGACCATCAGCAACTCGCTGACGGAGCTGTACCTGCTTTTCAAGTACCTGCGCCCGAAGGAGCTGGAAAGACAGGACATCCGATGCTTTGACGCATGGGCGGCAATCTTCGCCAAGAAGACGACGGATTTTGAGTTCAATGTGACGAACAACATCGTGCAGAAGGAGCGCTTCCGCTACTTCATCAAGGTACCGGAGCTGGCGGCGTTCTACAACGAGATAACGGACTACCGCACGGCGGAGGATGTGGGCGTGGACCGTCCGCACAAGAACGAGATACTGCACAACATACCGCCTACACCCGACCAGGAGTATTTCATCAAACAGCTTATGGAATTTGCCAAGACGGGCGATGCCACACTGCTCGGCAGATTGCCGTTGTCGGAAACGGAGGAAAAGGCGAAGATGCTCATCGCCACGGACTACGCAAGGAAGATGGCACTGGACATGCGCATGATAGACCCGGCGTATGAAGACCACCCGGACAACAAGGCGAGCCACTGCGCAAGGATGATAGCGGAATACTACCACAGGTATGAAGCACAGAAAGGAACGCAGTTCGTGTTTTCGGATCTGGGAACATACCAGACGGGAGAAGGCTGGAACGTGTACAGCGAAATCAAGCGCAAATTAGTGGAGGACCACGGCATACCGGCACAGGAAATCCGGTTCATACAGGAGTGCAAGACGGAAAAGGCACGCAAGGCGGTGATTGCCGCCATGAATGAAGGTTCGGTGCGTGTGCTGTTCGGCTCGACGAGTATGCTGGGTACGGGTGTGAACGCACAGAAACGATGTGTGGCCATCCATCATCTTGACACACCGTGGCGCCCGTCCGACCTTGCACAGCGTGACGGGCGTGGCGTGCGTGCGGGAAACGAGATCGCCAAGCATTTTGCCGGCAACAATGTGGATGTCATCATCTATGCGGTGGAAAAGTCACTGGACTCGTACAAGTTCAACCTGCTGCACTGCAAGCAGACGTTCATCAGTCAGCTGAAGAGCGGCGCGATGGGCGCGAGAACCATAGACGAGGGAGCGATGGACGAGAAATCCGGCATGAATTTTTCGGAATACATGGCGATACTGTCGGGAAACACCGACCTGCTGGACAAGGCGAAGCTGGAGAAGAAGATAGCCTCGCTGGAGGGTGAACGCAAATCGTTCAACAAGGGCAGACGCGAAACCGAACGGAAACTTGAATCCAAAACCGCCACATTGTCCGACTCGATAGAGAAAGCCAGGGGTATGACGGAAGACTGGGATAAGTTTACGGCAGCGGCACAGACCGACAAGGACGGCAACCGCCTGAATCCGATACAGGTGGACGGACTGGAACAGACGGATGAAAAATCCATCGGCAAACGTCTGCAGGAGATAGCGAAGAACGCCACGACCGGCGGACAGTACAAGCGTGTGGGCGAACTGTACGGCTTCCCCATCAAGGTGGTCAGCGAAAGGACCCTAAAAGAAGGTCTGGAGTTTATCGACAACCGCTTTGTCATAGAAGGCAATTACAAGTACACCTACAACAACGGGCATCTGGCAATGGCTGACACACATGCCGCCGCCACGAATTTCCTGAACGCACTGGAAAGGATACCGGGCATCATCGACCAGTACAAGGAAAAGATCGCCACGCTGGAGCGTGAAATCCCGCAGTTGCAGGAGATAGCCGGAAAGACATGGAAGAAGGAGGACGAGCTGAAACAGCTTAAATCAGAACTCGCCGCACTTGACCGCAAGATACAGCTGGAGCTGGCTCCGCCGACGCCGGAAAGTACGGAAGAGAACCGGCAAGGCAGCGAGAAGAAGCAGACGGAACAGCAGCCGGAAAGCCCGCACATGGACTTCGTGCGCAGCCATCTGGTTATCGGAAGACCGGGGCTGACGGAACCGAAGGGCATGAAGCTGTAGTTCCGCATTGTCCGGTAATGACCACGGGCGACTGCCTTTGCATGAAGCGAGGCGGCCGCCCGTACTTTTTTCAATGAAGAAATGTATTACAAGACATCCGTGTTATTTTATGACAATAAAAAAACACTGGCATACAAATGTTTGAAAAGAGAAAATCCGTATCTTCGTAACTGAAACAAAAATGGATGCGTATGTTTACAAACAGGGAAGAAGTATTGGAAAAGGCCTTGCAGGTATTCGCCAAAATGAATTATGAGAAAGCAACCCAGATGGAAATAGCCAAAGCCTGCGGCCTGTCAAAAGCCGGACTGGTGTATTATTTCCCGTTCAAACAGGATTTGTTCGTGGCAGTTGTGGACAAATATGTATTCCATACCCAGCAGTTGGAAAACAAGTTCCAGTTTACAGCAGGTTCGTTCCCGGAGTTTATCGACCAGTATATAGCCGGAGTGGAAAGAACCATGAACAACCTCGGACGTCTGCTTGATAACAGTAATCCATACGGGTGCAGCTTCAATTTTTACTATTACCATCTGCTGATGCAGGTACGGTTATACTATCCCAATGCAGAAAAGAAAATAGCTGACATATTCAAGCAGAACTACCAATTATGGGAATCCGCCATCCAAAGGGCAAAAGAGAATGGGGAAATCCGGCAGGACGTGGATGTGGAAGAAGCCGCTTCGATGTTCTGGCAAGTATTTTTCGGTATCTCCTTTGAACAGTCTTTCCTTCAAGGATTGAATATCAAGCAACTGGCAAAAAAACTACATTTCATCTACTCGCTGATTAAAGCCTGAAACCGGGTTTTCAACCAGAACGGTTTCTATATATCCTACAAGTGCAGAGTTTTAACACAATAAAACCGACCAATCAGTTGGTTTTTATATTCCTTTTATTTATATTTGCAGCAATGAGTTTACTTTCAGCAATATGGACAATGTTCAGCGACAGAGAGAAAACATCGTTCTGTACAAAGATAAGAAGGACGGTGCGGACTACATACGGATAGAGTATGCAGGCAATGGAGACATATCTCAGCTGCTCGTCCGGGACGCCGATGTGGAAATGGCAGATAATGGTTCAGCCTACATACCGGCAGCCATTTTCAGGCTATCGGATTTCTACGACCGCTACTCCCCGCACGCCTATATTGACTACAGCAGGGTTTATGTAAGGCATCCCAAACCCAAAAGGGAATACACACTGCCGGAAGGCTATCTTGAACTACTGGAGCGGAAACGGTACAGCCCATCGACCATAAAAACCTATCGTGCCTATTTCAGCGACTTTATGGAATACCATAAAGGCCGCAACATCGACCGCCTGAAAGTGGCTGACATCAACAAATATATCCTCTATCTTGTAAACGAAAAGAAAATATCGGTATCGCAGCAGAACATGCGCATCAACGCCATCAAGTTCTACTACGAGCAGGTAAAGGGCGGACAGCGCCAATACTATGGCGGCATTACCCGCGCGAAGGAATACAAGTCACTGCCCGAAGTGCTGAGCCGTAATGAGGTGGCCCGTATCCTCGCGTGCCTGTCGAACCGGAAGCACCGCTGCATGGTTTCATTGATATACTCAGCCGGATTACGGCGGAGCGAGCTGCTGAACCTCACCCCGAAGGACATCATAAGTGAAAGGATGCTTGTGCGTATCATGGGCAAAGGACGGAAATGCCGGTATTCGCTGCTGTCGGAAAAGCTGCTGAAGGATCTGAGGGAATATTTCAAGGAGTACCGTCCGCAGAAATGGCTGTTCGAGGGAGAGACACCCGGAGAACAGTATTCCGCAAGTGCGCTGGTAAAGATACTGAAAGAAGCCGCCAGCCGTGCCGGAATCAAGCACCGGGTACATGTACACATGCTTCGCCATTCGTTTGCCACCCACCTGCTGGAGCAAGGAACGGACCTGAGAACCATACAGGAACTGCTGGGGCATAATGACATCAAGACCACCTCAATCTATCTTCATGTGACGAGCGCACACAAGTCAAGCATACCCAATCCGCTTGATTCACTGGATGATTCATAGGGTGCAGCTATTAGAGATCAGGAAACACACCTGCCGGGTGTCGGTTATCGAAATATCCTACACCTAAAGGTGCATTTATAAACAAATTCAAGACAACTAAAGCAACTATAAATCAGCAGTTTACAGCGGAACGGCAAAAACAACGGAAATAACGACACGAGTATGATAGATTTGTTAAACGACATATACACAGACGGTTGCCAAGCGAAAAAGTACCGTTTATCCGACTTCTTCAATCGGTGGTGGGACGAGTATGCACAGCACCCGGCGGAGTACATCACCCCCGAACAGTACAAGGCGGTGAACGCTATCCGTGTATGCCGTACAGCGGCTTTAGGCATAGATACTTATGCTTGTCCCAAATGTGGCGAAGTACGGGAAATCTACCATAGCTGCAAGAACCGTTTCTGCCCGTCATGCGGTTGGCGTGATACGCTGAAATGGGCGGGACGCATGAAAGACAAGTTGCTGCGAGTGCCACACCGCCATGTGGTTATGACCTTGCCGCATATATTACTGGATTTGGTGAAGCACAACAAGAAAGAAATATTGAATATCTTGATGCGCACATCGGCTGAAACTGTTAAAGACTGGATGCAGCACAAGTTCGGCTTGAAAACCGGAGTGATTGCTGTGCTGCATACCTACGGGGAAACGAAGCAGTTTCATGTACACACGCACATGATTATGTCGTGGGGTGGTATTGACAGCAACGGAAAGATTGTCATTCCCGAACGTGACTATGTACATATCCCCTCTATCTGTAAGGTGTTCCGCTACAAGTTTGAAAATGCGTTGATAGAACTGTTCGATGCGGGCAGACTGGAACATAATTTTCGTGACCGCATGGAGTTTATGGGCTTCATCAAAAAGGTGGCGAACAAAAAGGATTGGATTGTGCATTTGGAGCCGCCGATACAAATGCCGGAGCAGGTGATACAATATGTAGGCAGATATTCCAAAAGAGCGTGTTTGAGTGAGTATAAGATTACGGCAATGGATGGTGAAAACATTTCATTCCGCTATCGTGACTACCTGAACTCGCCCGACAGAAGAAATCCGGTAGAAAAGGAACTGACATTGCACTATCGTGAGTTCTTCCCCCGATTGTTGCAACACGTTCCCCTGCGTTACTTCCGCATCGTGAGGTATTACGGCTTCTACTCCAACAAAGGTAATTTGCCGGAAGAATACTTCGGACGGGATGAAAGCGAGATTGAGGAAGCCAAATTGCAGCAGGAAGAAAGCGAGTATGAAAACCCGTATTTCTGCGAGTGCTGCGGACAAATGAGAGTTTACAGTCACACAACGGTAGCAAGTGGCGGCACAACATATACGGTTGTATTGGAGCATTGCGACATACACAGACGAAAAGCGGCATGATAGCAACATGGGATAGCTATGCCCTGCCGTGAACAAATACAGAAAAATCCCATAAAACAGAAGAAAGGAGAACAAAAAATGAATGAAATACAGATAAGAGCAGTAATAAAACAAGGAAGGTGTAAGCGTGAACTTTACACCTCTTTCTGCCGGAAACAGCAGTCAAAAATTGAAGTTCTATATAATATGTAATAAGGCAAGACGGGGAAA
>OGGZ01001314.1_pt1 | contig 21733 bp, 18 predicted proteins | sample 1571371 | NCBI WGS metagenome assembly OGGZ01 (sample SAMEA2582025, study PRJEB24529) | metagenome | biome: Human gut stool | place: China | collected 2011
TCGACATCCAGGGCGTGGAGGACTTCCACGGCGAGATGGACTTCAAGGTGGCCGGTACCAAGAAGGGCATCACCGCCATTCAGATGGACCTGAAGAACGACGGCCTGACCATGGAGATCATCAAGAACGCCCTGGACATCACCTATGACGCCCGGTGCCAGATCCTGGACCAGATCATGCTGCCCTGCATCGCCGAGCCCCGGCCCGAGGTCAGCAAGTACGCCCCCAAGATGATCACCATGCACATTGACCCCGACAAGATCCGCGAGGTCATCGGCAAGGGCGGCAGCGTCATCCAGAAGATCGTGGCCGAGTCCGGCGCCAAGATCGACATCGACGACGACGGCACCATCCACATTGCCTCCCCCGATGCCGAAAGCTGCGCCACCGCCAAGAAGTGCATCGACGACATTGTGTTCGTGCCCGAGGTGGGCCAGCTGTACTACGGCCGCGTGGTGCGCCTGATGACCTTCGGCGCTTTCGTGGAGCTGGCTCCCGGCAAGGACGGCCTGGTTCACATCTCCAAGCTGGCGGACAAGCGCATCGAGAAGGTGGAGGACGCCTGCAAGGTGGGCGACATGATGTGGGTCAAGGTCACCGAGATCGACGAGAAGGGTCGGGTGAACCTGAGCCACAAGGACGCCATGAAGGAGATCCGGGCCAAGGAGGCCGCCGGCGAGATCATCAAGTAAATCAGCTTGTCAAAAAAGTCTTTTTTGACAAGCTGTGTGCGGTTTTTCAGAACTAAAGTCTCAAGTAAATAACCGCCGCGCAAGCTTGTATATATATATATATATACAGCCGCCATGCAGCAGTCACGCCAGCCGATTCCGCTTTTCGGAATCGGCTGGCGCTGTTTATAAACCGAAGGCAGGCGGCACAGTAAAGAAAGGTGTCCGCAGTGCGTGCACAATCGCGTGGCACAAATGCCACATTATGTGGGATTTCCGAAAGAAAATCCAGCAATATGTTATAGAAAAACAATTTCTAAATTTTTTGTGTCGCCCATTGAAAAACAATAAAAGATATGTTAAAATGCTAACTTAACAGGTAGGAAGCCCTAACCTTAATGTAGTATAGCTTTGTTGCTAATATACAATATTATACTCTGTCAGGATGGAAAAATCGTTCAAACGGTTGTAAAGGAGGACGCTATGCCGAGAGGAGCACAGCCCAAGGTCGCCGAAAGAGAGAATCGGATGACCTATGCAGCCATCAGGCTGTTTTTGGAAAACGGATATGAACGGACCACCACCGCCGCCATCGCGCAGGCAGCGGGTATGTCCCCGTCCGCGTTTTTTGCAGTATTTGCCAACAAGGAGGCGCTGCTGCTGAAGCTGACCAAGTGGATGTACGAAAAGCAGTTCGCCGTTACGCACGAGCTGCTGGGGAAGGACTATGACCCGGTGATGTTCTATGCCGTGGAGCCTGCCATCCAGCTGTATATTGCCGAAAAGACCGAGGGGCTGCGGGAGCTGTATGTCTCCTCGTACTCCTATGCGGCCACCGCCAACTATATACACCAGGTGGTGACGGACAAGCTGGTGGAGCTGTTCGGGAAGGAGCATCCCGGCTATACCCGGCAGGACTTTTATGAGCTGGAGCTGGCTACCTCCGGCATGCTGCGCAGCTTCATGGCCCGCAAGTGCGACCGGAGCTTCACCATGGAGCAGAAGCTGCGTCGGTTCCTGTCCTGCGGCATGACCATCTACGGCGTGGACCAGGAAAAGCAGCAGGAGGTCATTGACCGGGTGCTGAAGATGGACCTGAAGTCCGTGGCCGATCAGCTGATGAGCCAGGCCGTGGCCCAGTCCCAGGAGGAGTTCCAGGAGGCCGAGCGCAAGGGCAAGGCCCTGGAAGCTGCCAGACGTGGCTGATTTTTCCTATATCGTTCTGGACCTGGAGTGGAACCAGCCGTTGAATCCGGACAGCGCCATACGGGAGCCGTTTTTCTTCGACTCGGAGATCATCGAGATCGGGGCCCTGCGGCTGGATGAGCGGTTCCGGGAGACCGGCAGCTTCAAGACCTTCATCCGCCCCCGGTTTTATCCCCACATGAACGGCGACGTGGTGCAGCTGACGAAAATCCGGGCACAGGACCTGGAAAAGGCCCCGGAATTTCCCCGGGCCTATGCCGATTTCATGGAATGGTGCGGGGAGAATTGCTGCCTGTGTACCTGGGGACCGGACGACATTCCGGTGCTGATGGACAACCTGCTGATGCACGGAATGGACGCGGAGATGCCCTGCTGCTACGATTTGCAGCGGATCTTCGGCCACGAGATCATGCGGGACGACCGGCAGTGCTCCCTGGAGCGGGCGATGGAGCTGCTGAAGCTGACCCCGGACCGTGCCCACGACGCCCTGAACGATGCGCGGAATACCGTGCAGATCTGCGGGCGGATGGACCTGGACGGGTGCATGGATGAGTACCGCCTGCGCTATGTGGGCTATCCCGAGGACCGGAAGGCCGGACTGGTGCAGGGGCGGGTGTATGCCTCCCTGGCCCAGGGCCAGGAGGACCCGGCCATGACGGAGGTGCAGTGCCCCTACTGCGGGGAGACGGTGACCCTGGGCCAGTGGGCCAGGAAGGACCCCCGGACCCTGCTGGCCTATGGCCGGTGCAGTCAGGAGGACGAGCTGTGCGGCATTTATCGCCACACCCGGACGGCGGCGGGCCTGCGCCTGGGCCGCATGGTGCTGGAGATGAACGACGACCTGTGGGACACCTATCAGACCTGCCTGGAGCGGCAGGGGTAATTGTTGGAATGTGAAAACCGGCTCCGGCGCGTCGCGCCGGAGCCGGTTTTGTTTACTTGCCCAGCCTGCGCTGGATGAGCTTCACCAGCTCCACAATGGGGATCACCAGCACCGCCAGGGCCAGGGCAATGCCGTACTCCGTCCAGCTGACGGGGGTGAAGCCGAAGGCGTTGGCGATGGGCGGCACCTCCAGCACCACGGTGGTCAGCACCAGGGAGCCCAGCATGGCGGCCCAGAGGACCTTGTTGTGGCCCCGGAGGGTGAACACACTGCGGCGCTGGGAGCGCATATTGAAGCTGTGGAAAATCTCGCACATGCTCATGGTCAAAAAGGCCATGGTCATGCCGTGGGGGGAGACACCCCGGGGCATTTCAAAGCATCCCGCCTCCATGCAGTGGCCAATGATGTAGGAGGCCATGGTGATGACGGTGATGAGGATGCCCTGATAGGCGATGTCGAAGCCCAGGCCGCCGGAGAAGATGCCGTCCTTGGCGGAGCGGGGCGGGCGGCGCATGATGTCCGGCTCCGGGCGCTCCATGCCCAGGGCCAGGGCCGGGAAGCAGTCGGTGATGAGGTTGATGAACAGCAGGTGGACGGGGTTGAGGAGGGTGAAGCCCAGCAGGGCGGAGAAGAACACCCCCAGCACCTCGCTCATGTTGCTGGCCAGCAGGAAGCCGATGGCCTTGCGGATGTTGTCGTAAATCCGGCGGCCCTCGGCCACGGCGCCCACGATGGTGGCAAAGTTGTCGTCGGAGAGGACCATGTCCGCCACGTTTTTGGTGACGTCGGTGCCGGTGATGCCCATGCCGATGCCGATATCGGCGGACTTGATGGAGGGGGCGTCGTTGACGCCGTCGCCGGTCATGGCGGTGACGGCTCCCCGGCGGCGCCAGGCGCTGACGATGCGGACCTTGTGCTCCGGCTGGACCCGGGCATAGACGCTGTAGCGGTCCACGTTTTGAGTAAGCTCCTCATCGCTGAGGGCATCCAGCGCCGCGCCGGTGATGGCCTGGGAGGGGTCGGAGAGAATGCCCAGCTGGCGGGCGATGGCCACGGCGGTGTCCTGGTGGTCGCCGGTGATCATCACCGGGCGGATGCCCGCCTGGCGGCACTCCTCAATGGCGGGCTTCACCTGGGGCCGCACCGGGTCGATCATGCCGGTAAGGCCGATGAAGCAGAGGGCCTGCTCTAAGTGCGCGGGGGACTGATCCTGGGGCGCGCCGTGGGGCCAGGGGCGGCTGGCGGCGGCCAGCACCCGCAGGGCCTGGGCGGCCATGCGGTGGTTATCCGCCAGAATTTCCCGGCGGCGGTCGTCGGTCAAGGGCAGGGCCTGTCCGCCCTCCCAATAGTGGGTGCAGCGGGCCAGCACCTGGTCCGGCGCGCCCTTGGTATACTGCACCACGCCCTGGGGGGTCCGGTGAATGGTGGACATCATCTTGCGGCCGGAGTCGAAGGGGGCCTCGCCGATGCGGGGGCGCTCCTGCTCCAATTGGGGCTTGGGCAGTTGATTTTCTGCGGCGAAGGATACCAGGGCCGCCTCCGTAGGTTCTCCCTGGACGGAGCCGTCGGGGTTCAGGACGGCGTCGCTGCACAGGGCCATGGCGGAGGCCAGCAGGGCGGTGTCCCCGGTGTGGTCCACCACGGTCATCTTGTTCTGGGTCAGGGTGCCGGTTTTGTCGGAACAGATCACCTGGGTACAGCCCAGGGTCTCCACCGCCGTCAGGCGGCGGATCACGGCATTGCGGCGGCTCATGCGGGTGACGCCGATGCTGAGCACCACCGTTACCACCGTGGCCAGGCCCTCGGGAATGGCGGCCACCGCCAGGGATACGGCTACCATGAAGGTCTCCAGAATGCCGGACAGGGAGAAGTCACCGGCCACCATCAGGTCAAACACGAAGATGAACACGCAGATGCCCAGCACCAACCAGGACAGGGTTTTCCCCAGCTGGGTCAGCTTCTTTTGCAGGGGGGTCTCCTCCTGCTCCGTCCGGGCCAGGACACCGGCGATCTTGCCCATCTCCGTGTCCATGCCGGTGGCGGTGACCACCATGCGGCCCCGGCCGTAGGCCACGGTGGAGCCCATATAGGCCATGTTCCGGCGGTCGCCCAGGGTCACCTCGCCGGTGAGGGCCTCCGGGGACTTGGCGGAGGGGACGCTTTCGCCGGTGAGGGCGGCCTCCTCAATTTGCAGGGAGGCACAGGCCAGCAGCCGTCCGTCGGCGGGGACGGCGTCCCCTGCCTCCAGCAGGACGATGTCGCCGGGTACCAGGCGGCTGCTCTCCAGCTCCGTGACGGAGCCGTCCCGCAGGACCTTGCTGGTGGCGGCGGTCATGGATTGCAGGGCCTCGATGGCGGCCTCGGCCTTGCTCTCCTGGACCACGCCCAGAACGGCGTTCAGCAGCACCACCGCCAGGATGATGAGCACCTCGGTAAAGGGCTCATGGGACAGATAGTTGGTGACGGCGGACACGGCGGCGGCGGCCATGAGGATCAGCAGCATGGGGTCCTTCAGCTGCTGCAGAAAACGCTGAAGCAGGGTGGCCTTGGGGGCCTCCCGCAGACGGTTGGGGCCGTACTGCCCCAGGCGGGTCTCCGCCTCCCGGCCGGAAAGGCCGGTCTCGGCGGCGTGCAGGCCCTCCAGGACCTGCCGGGGGGATTGGTTGTACTCCTTGTGCATACGCTTCACTCCTTATAGTAGGATCATACCCGCCGGAGGAAAATAAAAGACCCATGCACAGGCAAAGCCTATGCATGAGTCTCATTCTTTCAAAGCAGTCCGGGCGCAGAAGCGCCGTTCTGACGAAACTGCCTAACCCCAAAGCGGGGCGGAATTACTCCCTCACAGCGGTATTCAATTGGTAGTATTATACCAGACCCGGCCCCCTGCGTCAAGTAAAGGATTTGTAAAGTATGGGGGAGCACAGGGGTGGGGGACACCTTTTTGATAAAATCTTTGCGTCCTGGCTTGCCTTTTCGCCGGGAATATGATATGATGCATTGCCAATAGCCCTCCAAAAATGCACGGATGGCTTTTGAAAACGATAACAAAGGAGTATTTACCCATGAAAAAGTTTCTCACTATGCTGCTGGCCCTGGTGATGGTCCTGTCCCTGGCGGCCTGCTCCTCCCAGAAGGGCGGCGACGTCAACGGCGGCTTCCCCGTCAGCGCCGTGGACCTGCTGACCGCCGTGTGGAACGCCTATCCCGAAAGCGAGAAGTTCTCCGTGGTGGGCGGCAGCCTGGATAACCCCGTAGACAACGCCCCCGGCGCTTTCCCGGTGGACGATGCCGACAATCTGGACTATATGCTGCACTTCCCCGCCGACAAATCCGATCTCATTGACGACGCCGCGTCGCTGACCCACATGATGAACGCCAACAGCTTTACCTGCGGCGCGTTCCATGTGAAAAACAGCGGCGACGTCTCCGCTGTGGCCGACGCTCTGCGCCAGAATGTCCAGAACACCCAGTGGATGTGCGGCTTCCCTGACAAGCTGGTGGTCCTCACCTATGGCGAGTATGTGGTGGCGCTGTTCGGCGCCGACGACCTGGTGGACGACTTTGTCAACACCATGACCGCCACCTACACCGGCGTTCAGACCGCCTGCGACGAGCCCCTCCAGTAATCCGCCGCAGCCATGCTGTTTTCCAGTCTGCCGTTTCTCTTTTATTTTCTTCCCTGCGCCCTGGGGCTTTACTTCCTGGTCCCCCGGCGGCTGAAAAACGCCGCGCTGCTGCTGTGCAGTCTGGTGTTCTACGCCTGGGGCGAGCCCCGATTTGTGGGGTTCATGGCCGCCGCCATTTTACAGGGCTATGCCGCCGCCCGGCTCATGGAGCGGTATCCCACCCGCAGGCGGCTGCTGCTGACCCTGTCCGTCGTGCTGAGCCTGGGGATGCTGGCCTACTGCAAGTATGCCGACTTCCTGATCTCCGGCTTCAACGCCGTCACCGGGCTGTCGGTGCCTCTGCTGCGGATGGCCCTGCCCATCGGCATCAGCTTCTATACCTTCCAGATCCTCAGCTATGTCATCGACGTGTACCGGGGGGACGCCCCGGCCCAGCGGAACCTCATTGACCTGGCGGCGTATATCGCCATGTACCCCCAGCTGGTGGCGGGCCCCATCGTCCGCTACGCCGACGTGGCCCCCCAGCTGCGAAGCCGCACCCACACGGTGCAGGACGCGGCTCTGGGTGCCCGCCGCTTTGTGCTGGGCCTGGGGAAAAAGGTACTGCTTGCCAACGTCCTGTATGAGCTGGTGACGGTGTATCAGCAGAGCGGGCAGAAAACGGTGCTGCTGACCTGGCTGTACGCCGCGGCGTACATGCTCCATGTGTACTTCGACTTCTCCGGCTACAGCGACATGGCCATCGGCCTGGGCCGCATCATGGGCTTCCGCTTTGCCGAGAACTTTCGCTATCCCTTTGTGTCCGGCAGTCTCACGGAATTCTGGCGGCGCTGGCACATCTCCCTGGGCTCCTGGTTCCGGGACTATGTGTATATCCCCCTGGGCGGCAACCGGGTGCGGCTGGGACGCTGGGTGCTGAACCTGCTGGTGGTATGGGGCCTGACGGGTCTGTGGCACGGAGCCGCCTGGACCTTCGTGCTGTGGGGCCTGTATTTCGCCGTATTTCTGCTGCTGGAAAAGCTGTTTCTGGGTCGGTGGCTGAAGCGTGTCCCGGTGCTGGGCCATGCGTATGTGCTGCTGGCGGCGCTTTTCAGCTTTGTGCTGTTTGACGCCGCGTCTGTCCCCGCCGCCCTGGGGACCGCCGGGGGCCTGCTGGGCCTGGGGGGCCTGCCCCTGTGGGACAGCGGCGCCCTCTACTATCTGCGCAGCTATGCCCCGGTGCTGGCGCTGGCCGCCGTGGGGTCCACGCCGCTGCCTGCCGTCCTGTGCCGCCGCATGGCCGCCGGACGGGCCGGGCGGGTGCTGGACGCGCTGGAGCCTGCGGCGCTGCTGGCCCTGCTGGCGGTGTGCACGGCGTTTCTGGTCAGCGGCTCCGCCAATCCCTTCCTGTATTTCCGGTTCTGAGGAGGCTGCCATGAAAGCAAAACATCTTGTGACCCTGTGCCTGCTGGCGGGCTTTCTGGCGGGCTTCGGCCTGTGGGGCCTGCTGCGGACCCCGGGGGACGTGTCCCAGGCGGAGCGCCGCCCCCTGGCCCAGTGGCCGGAATTTACCGTCTCCGGCTTCCTGTCCGGCCAGTATGCCGGCAAGCTGGAGCACGCCGCCGCCGACCAGTTCCCCCTGCGGGAGCAGTTCCGTACCCTGCGCTCCCTGGTGTCCTATGACCTGCTGGGCCAGCGGGACGTGGACGGGGTGTATCTCTCCGGGGGCTATGCCGCCAAGCTGGACTTCCCCCTGAACCCCGGTTCCGTGGACCGGGCCGCCCAGCGCTTCCGGTATGTGTACGACACCTATCTGGCCGGAACGGAGGCTAACGTCTATCTCTCCGTGATCCCGGACAAGGGGTATTTCCTGGCCCCGGCCTCCGGCCGCCCGGCCATGGACTATGACGCCCTGGTGTCCCGGCTGCGGGAGGGCACGGCGGAGATGACGTATATCGACCTGTTTGACCGGCTGACCCTGGAGGACTATTACCGCACCGACGCCCACTGGCGGCAGGAGCGGCTTCCTGCCGTGGCCCGGTATCTGGCCGCCGCCATGGGGGCGGACGCCGCCGCGGATTACACGGAGGTGACCCTGGACCGCCCCTTCTATGGGGTGTATTCCGGGTACGCGGCCCTGCCCCTGGCCGGGGAGACCCTGCGCTATCTCACCAACGACACCATCGCCGCCTGCCGGGTCACCAATTATGAGACCGGTGGGGAAGGCCCGGTGTACGACCTGGATAAGGCCGCAGGCAGCGACCCCTATGAGCTGTTTCTGTCCGGGTCCGTGTCCCTGCTGACGGTGGAGAGTCCCAACGCCCGGACGGACCGGGAGCTGGTGATCTTCCGGGATTCCTTCGCCTCCAGCCTGGCCCCGCTGCTGCTGGAGGGCTACAGCAGGGTCACCCTGGTGGATATCCGCTATCTGTCTCCCACCCAGCTGGGCCGTTATCTGACCTTCACCGATCAGGACGTGCTGTTTCTGTACAGCACCGGCGTGCTGAACAACAGCAGCACCCTGAAATAATTCTCAGCTTGTCAAAAAAGCCTTTTTGACAAGCTGAGTGCGGTTTTTCAGAACTTAAAAAGTTCTGAAAAACCTGTGATTGCAAACGAAAGACACCCCTGATGGGTTTCTTTCGTAACTATCTTCCTTTCCGATGGCGGAAGATTTCCGAGTTTTTCGACAGTCTCAAATAATTCTCTGGGAGGTATTTGCTATGTCCCTTGAAACCAATCCCGCCCTGCGCCGCAGCGTGATCTATGAGCTGTACGTCCGCAGCCACACGCCCCAGGGCACCTTCCGGGCCGTGGAGCCGGATCTGCCCCGGATCCGGGCCCTGGGCACGGACATCCTGTGGCTGATGCCCATCCACCCCATCGGGGAAGCCAACCGCAAGGGCAGCATGGGCTGCCCCTATGCCAACCGGGACTACCGCACGGTGAACCCGGAGTATGGCACCCTGGAGGACTTCCTGCACCTGGTGGACGCCATTCACGAAAACGGCATGAAGTGCATCATCGACGTGGTGTATAACCACACCTCCCCGGACGCCACCCTGGTGGCCCTGCACCCGGAGTATTACTATCGCAAGCCCGACGGCAGCCGGGGCAACAAGGTGGGGGACTGGACCGACGTGGTGGACCTGGACTACGCCGTTCCCGGCCTGTGGGACTATCAGATCGAGTCCCTGTGCTATTGGGCCCAGTATGTGGACGGCTTCCGCTGCGACGTGGCCAGCACTGTCCCCGTGGCCTTCTGGAAGAAGGCCCGCCAGGCGGTGGAGCGGGTACATCCCGGGGCTATCTGGCTGGGGGAGAGCGTTCATCTGGAGCACATTCTGGCTTTCCGCCGCCAGGGGTTCTATGCCGCCACGGATAACGAGCTGTACGATGCCTTCGACGTGCTGTACCCCTACGATATCTGGCCCCTGTATGAGGGAGCCACCGGCGGGGCCATGTCCCTGAGCCGGTATTTTGCCGCCCTGAGCTATCAGGAGCTGAGCTTCCCCACCTGGTACAACAAGCTCAGCTGCCTGGAAAATCACGACCAGCGCCGGGCGGCGGACCGCTTCCCCAGCCGGGACAGCCTGCTGGCCTGGACGGCCCTGAGCTATTTCCAGAAGGGGACCACCCTGCTCTATGCCGGGCAGGAGGTCTCCGCCGTCCATACGCCCTCCCTGTTTGAGCGGGAGCCCATCGACTGGACCGGGGAGGACCTGTCCCCCCTGCTGCGGAAGCTGTACGACATCAAAAAGCGCCTGCCCACGGACGCCGCCTTCCATGTGGAGGCCGATGACGCGCAGGGCCTGGCCGTGGCCGACTATCAGGATGGGCAGCACCTGGCGGTGGGCGTGTTCCCCCTGGCGGGCCGCCCGGGGACGGCTGCCGTCCCCCTGGCCGGCGGCAATTATGAAAACGCCCTGACCGGCGAGTCCGTCACCGTCCGGGAGGGCCGCCTGGCCGCCGCCGGGCCGGTGATCATTCTGTAAGCGAAAAAATAAGCGCAAAAAAGCAGCCGCGAGGCTGCTTTTTTGCGCTTATTTTTCACATATCCAGGAGCTGCAGCTCCTCCTCGTCCACCTTCCGCAGGTCTCGGCGGCTGAGAATGTCGTACATACACGGCACCACCAGCAGGGTCATCAGCGTGGCATACAGCAGGCCGCCGATGCACACCAGGGCCACCGGCTGCATCAGCGCCGTGCCCACGTTGTTGCCGAAGGCCATGACGATCAGGCCCAGAATGGTGGTCAGGGACGTCATGAGAATGGGCCGCAGACGGGTGACGCCGGCCTCGATGATGGCCTCCCGGCGGCCCATGCCCTCCAGCCGCAACTGGTTGATGTAGTCCACCAGGACGATGCCGTTGTTGACGATGACGCCCACCAGCATCACGAAGCCGATCAGGGAGATGACGCTGACCTCCACCCCCGCCAGCAGCAGGGCCAGGAAGCCGCCGGTGAAGGCCAGGGGGATGGTGAACATGACGATCAGCGGCGAGCGCAGGGACTGGAATTGGGCCACCATCACCAGATACACCAGCACGATGCCCAGCAGCAGCATCAGCAGCAGCTGCCGGATGGCGTCCATGATGGCCTCGTTCTCCCCCTGGAAGGCGGCGGTGACGCCCTGGGGCAGCTCCGCCTGGCCGATGACCTTTTCGGCGGCGGAGGTGACCTTGGTGACGTTATAGCCGTCGGCCACGTCGGCGGACACGGTGATATACCGCCGCTGCTGGTCCCGGTTGATGGTGTTCAGGCTGACAGTCTCCTCTAACTGGGCGATGTCCCCCAGGCGGACGGACTCGCCGCTCCGGGTGCTGCCGGAGGCGCTTGCGCTGCTCATGCCGCTCATACTGGACATGCCGCTCATACTAGACATGCCGCTCATACTAGACATGCCGCTCATACTTCCCATGGAGCTGCCGGAGGAGGCGCTGCTCATCATGCTGCTCATGGCGGAGGCGGAGGAGGGGTCGATCTGAAGATCCAGGAGCTTCTCCCGGGTCATGCGGCTCTCCTCCGGGGACTGGATGGACACGCTGACGTCCAGCCCGTCCAGGGTCAGGGACAGGGAGCTGTCGGTATCCGTCAGGGCGGAGGCCACGGCCAAGTACACCTGGGCCACGGTGAGGCCCTTCTCCATGGCGGCGTTGCGGTCCACGGACAGGTGCAGGGCGGCGGCCGCCTGCTCCAGGCCGTCGGACACGTTCTCCGTGCCGGGGACGGTGGCCAGCTTTGCCGCCAGGTCACGGGCGGCGGACTGCATCTGCTCCATGTCGTCGCCATAGACGTTCAGGGTGATGCCGCTGCCGGTGAGGTAGGACATATAGGTGTCCATGGCGCCGGAGGCGGTGACGGTGCAGTCCATACCGGCGCAGGCGGCCTCCATCTGCTTGCCGGCCTCCGCGCCGGAGGCCCCCTCCGGCAGGGTGATGTAGGCGGTGACGTCGTATTCCCCGCCGCCGGCGGTCATCATACTGGTCATGTCCATGCTCCCGGCGCCGGAGGCGGAGGACATCATCGCGCCCACGGTTTCCACGTTGTCCACGGCGGCGATACGCTGCAGGGCCTCGTCCGCCAGGGCCACCGCCTGCTCCCGGGTGCAGCCCTCGGGCATGGAGATGGTCAGGTTCACGGTGTTCATGTCGATATTGGGCATAAAGGCGAAGCCCCGGGCCAGGGCGGCTCCGGCGGAGCCCACCAGCAGCAGCAGGGACACCCCCAGCACCACCAGCTTGTGGTGGATGGACCAGGACACGGCCTTGCGATAGGCGGGGTAGACCTTATCCAGCAGTCCCGGCTTCTGGGGCTTCTCCTTGCGGAGCATACCGGCGGCCATGGCGGGCACCAGGGTCAGGGCCACAATGAGGCTGGCCAGCAGGGAATAGGTCATGGTCAGGGCCAGGTCCGTGAACAGCTGCTTGGTGATGCCCTCCACGAACACGATGGGCAGGAACACGCACACGGTGGTCAGGGTGGAGGCCACGATGGCGCCCAGCACCTGCCGGGCCCCGGATACCGCCGCCTGGATGACGGTGGCCCCCTTGGAGCGCAGTCGATAGATATTCTCAATGACCACCACGGAGTTATCCACCAGCATGCCCACCGCCACGGCCAGGCCCGACAGGGAGATCATGTTGATGGTGACGCCGGAGAAGTACATCAGCACCACGGCGAAGATCACGCTGATGGGGATGGAGCACAGGGTGATCACCGTGGGCCGCAGGTCCCGCAGGAACAGATACAGGATCAGCACCGCGAACAGTGCGCCCCAGCCCAGAGACGACAGAATGGAGTTGATGATAAGGTATATGTAGTCCCCCTGGTCCATCAGGGGCACGAAGGAAAGCCCCTCGTACTCCGCCTCCAGCTCCCGGAAGCGGCTGTTGATGTTGTCGGACACCTCCGCCGTGGCGTAGGTGGACTGCTTGTTGAGGGAGACGATGACGCCGTCCTTGCCGTTGAGCTTGTCATAGATCTGCGAGGAGTTGTCGGTGATGGCCACGTCGGCCACGTCCTTCATGCGGATGGGGTCGATGCCGTCCATCCCCAGGTCAAAGAGCACCAGGTCCTCCAGGTCCTGCCGGGTGTCGATGGAATCGCCCACGGAGACCATGTAGTTCACGCCGTCCTCCTTCAGATATCCGGCGGGCATGGAGAAGTTCTGGGCCGTCAGCAGGGCGGTGATGGTGGGTAGGCTCAGGCTGGAGGACAGGTCCGCCTGGCTCAGGGCGGTGGAGCGGGATTCCTCCAGGGTCTGGAGGCCCTGGTCGATCTGGCTCAGGGCGCTGTCCAGCTGGATGTTGGCGGAGATGATCTGGGTCACGGCGTCGGTCATGGTCAGGACCCCGGCGGATACCTGGTCCGCCAGCTTGGCCACACCCTCGTCGGTCTCCAGGTCGCGCAGCTGCTTTTCCAGCTCCTCCAGCTGCTTCTGCCACTCCTTGGCCCGCTGGACGGCCTCGTCCCACTTGACACCCAGGGCCGCCATGCGCAGATCCAGCGCCGCCAGCTCCGCCTGGATGCGGACGTATTCGGGGTCACTTTCGATTTCGGCGATGGCCGCCTGCTTTTCCTCCTCCGTCATGGAGGGGTTCTGGCGGATGGCCTCGATCTTCGCCTGATACGGGGCGTTTTCCGCCTCCAGCCGGGCCTTCTCCCGCTGAATATCCGCCAGCTCCCGGAGGTTGTCCTGGAGTTGGTCCCGGCTGTCCCGCATGGTTTTCAGACTGTCCTGGATGGTGGTAAGGGCTTGGGTCACGGCGTCCCGGACGGCGGATTCCTCGGCGCTGCGGATAGCCGCCTTGGCGCTGTTGACCTGGCCCCGGGCGGAGGCCAGCTGCCCTGCCGCGTCGTCCAGCTGCCTCGCAATGGCATCGGACAGCCGCTGGGACAGGGCATCCAGCTTCTTTTGGCTGAGGATCACATGGAGCTGACGCTCCACCGTGCCGCTGACGGTGACGCTGGCCACGCCGGTGATGCCCTCCAGCTTGGGGGACAGGGTGTCGTTGACGAAGTCCGACAGCTGGGTGATGTCCTTGCCGTCATAGGACAGGGCCGCCACCTGCACCGGCAGCATGGAGGGGTTCATTTTCAGCACATAGGGATCGCCCACGGTGTCGCCCCAGGAGCCCTTCAGCTGGTTGATCTTCTGCTGGATATCCACGCTGACGGTGTCCATATTCACCCCGTCCTCAAACTCCAGCACCACCATGGACACGCTGTCCATGGAGCTGGAGGTGACGTTCTTGATGCGGTCCAGGGTGGCCATGGACTGCTCCAGAGGCTTGGTGATGTCGGCCTCCACAGTTTCGGGACTGGCCCCGGGGTCGGTGGTTACCAGGATCACATAGGGGAAGTCCATGTTGGGCATCAGGTCGGGGGTCATCTTCAGATAGGCCACCACACCCAGCACCACAATGGCCAGCACCGCCACGAACACCGTCAGCGGCTTCTTTACGCTGAATTTGGGCATAGTCGTTTCGCTCCTTGCGCATGATAAGTCAGTTGTTACACAACTGTAAAAAACATTTTAAAGAATTTTAACATTCTAAAGCGCCGCGCGCAAGAGGGGCGGGCAATTATTAACGAAACTGTTACAAAATCCCGTCTTTTCCTTAGCCTAACGAAAAAAATATTAAAAGCCTCGCAGAGTTTGCCGCCCGCAGGCGGCAAATCAAGTGCAATTATTTTTTGGCCGGGAGCGCAGCACAAAATTTGCGGGGCAATAAACAAAGAATACGCCCTCAAGAGCCATGCTCTTGAGGGCGATGAAAGCTAACCCATGGGTAGCAGATATTTTTTACTGATAATCGACAATATCCAAGTCACTGTTGTCAGCGTCATCTTCTGATGTGCCGGAACTAATGCTGGTTTGTGCACCTAATACTGCTGCAACAGCTCCCACAGCAATTCCAATACCCAAAGTGACCTTTCCTATTACCCCAGAGATAAACTTTTTGTTCTCTGTATCTTTTTCTGCTTTCATTTTTGCCAATTCAATCATTTTATCAATGATGACTGATTTTTCTTCAAAAGTCAGGTGTTCATCCTGTAACTGCTCACGAAGAGTATCGTTGATTGCGTCGCACATCGCATAAAAGGAGTTTACACTCGCGGTGTTTTCGTCAAAGCCTTTGTATACGACATCTTTATAGTACGACACAATCTCTGTTGCCGATTTTGCAAACTCTGAAAACTGTTCAAGTGCCTTTTTTGCTACTTCTGCATCGAAGACAGCCGCCACATTTGGGAGGGGCATTTGCGGGAGGTTCGCTACACAACGGTGGGCAGCGTGATCGGAACACACCTCGGCCCCGGCGCTGTTGTGGTAGCGTTTTTCAAGAATCAATATAACGCAGAACAGAACAGCAGCGATTGAAGAAGCTGCAATAAAGACAGGACTGCGCCGCGCCACCGTCAAATGAAACGGCGATGCGGCGCAGTATCGTTTTATCTGACGCCATAAACCATAATCGAGATCACACAGGCTAACAGACTGACCGCCGAGCCGGCCAGAAGCTGCGGCAGGGTATGGCGCGACAGCTTTAGGGAGGAGCGGTACACTGCTGCGATCAGCAGAACGGACGGTATGGCAAAAAGCGGATGCAGCTTCCATGTCAACAGAAACGCCGGAGCTGTTGTGCTGCAGGCGTGTCCGCTTGCGCGAAGGCCAAAGCCCACGTTGAGCAGCAACAGCGCCGCGATAGAAATGGCATAAGAGAGAAACAGGATATGGACGAGCCAGGAGCATGGCGTCAGCATTGACCAGAGAAACCCGCACAGATACCCAACGGCGCTGCATACCAGCGCCGTGCCGCGCTGCCCCCTGCGCCGGTCCTTTCCAATGTGGAAGATCTCCCGCAGCGGGTACGCCGCCAAGGGGATAACCAGCAGGAACACCTCGCACAGCAGCAGCTCCCTGCGCGTCAGAAGCCCTGTCGGAGCGTACATCAGAAGCAGCGTTACCCCGATGACGATGGGCGGCAGTGTCAGAATGCGTACCGCAAGATGCAGCAGTGCCTTCCTGTCCGAGGCCTTCGTTTTCATGACTCAAAGCCCAGCATAATCCCGCCGTGTTCTGCATAGTAGCTGCACAGCCCACGTAGCGGATGGCTTTTCACCTCTGCCCCCGGAAATCGCCGCCGGATCTCGGTGCAGAGCTCCAATGCAAATGTCGCGTTCCGGCAATGCCCGATGCGGACGCTGCCGCCCCTGTAGCCAAGCCGCACCATTTCACTCAACAGGAGCTCCTGCGTTTTTCGAGCGCCCCGACATTTGCCGAGCATCTCAAGCGTGCCCTCCTCGCTGGCCTGCCCAACGGCGCGGATGCCGAGAACACCGGCCATCGTTGCTGCCAGCTTGCTGATTCGTCCGTTCTGGGCGAGATTGTGCATGGATTCCAGCGCAAAGAGCAGATGGGTACGGCGCTGATACTGCTGTACGGCTGTGCAGACCTCCTCGAAGCTCTTGCCGGAGCGCAGTTCGGCGGCTGACTTTTCGATGAGCAGGGCGATCTCCGGACCGGCGGACAGCGTGTCCACCACAAAAATGCGGCGAGAGGGATTCTGCTCCTCGCAGCGTTTCTTTGCGGCAAGTGCCGCGCTGCAGCTGCCCGAAAGGCTGCTTGTAATGGTGAACGCGAGTACATCGCCGCTTTCGCCAAAGGCGGACTCCCAGTCCGCGATGTTCGGGCAGGCGCTGAAGGTGCGGCCCTTCGTGCCGCGAAGTGTTGTGACCATCGCGTCGACATCGAGCGCGGCGTCATCGCGAAATTCCTCCACAGCAGTACGGACGGTGAGCGGAACGCTGACAAAGTCCACGCCGTCCATGGTAAGCAGGTCGCAGCTTGAGTCTGCGGCAATGCGGATCTGATCCATAAGATGACCTCCAACTGAAAAAGTGTCGTTCGGTTCCGGTAAGGGATGGATGCAGTTTATCAGTTTTTTATTTCTTCGTCAACAGCTTTTAATAAACTGTTAAAAATATTTCGCAAAGCCGTTGAACTTTGCAGAGGAAACGCTTATAATAACAATATGGAAAAAGAAATGCAAAACAGAATCACGGCGGACATCGCGGCCTTCCGTCTGCCGCGCTATGCACAGATCCCGGAGGTCGGACTGTATCTGGAGCAGGTGGTGCGCTATATCAACGCCCGGTTGGCACCGTTAGGAGAGCCTGAACTGACCGGATCCATGGTGAGCAACTATGTCAAGCAGAAGCTGGTTCCTGCCCCTCAAAAAAAGCTGTATACAGCCGAACATCTTGCGCGGCTTCTGTTCATCGCGGTGGTCAAGCCTGTTGTTCCTTTGGAGGGGCTTCGACTGATGTTTAGCATACAGGAGGAGTGCTATCCCCTTCAGACCGCCTATGACTACTTCTGCGATGAGTTTGAGAATATGCTCGGCGCAGCGTTTGGTGTCGCTCCTGCAGTGGAGGGACTTGGTGAAACCGAGTCTGATGCCAAGGATCTCCTGCGCAGCACGATCTCGGCTACCGTCAACAAGGTCTGTCTGGACCGGTATCTGGAGGAGTATCGAAAGCGGCGGGAGCAGGCTGAGACTATTGTGGGAAAAGAAATCTCCCTGTTATAGTAGAAATGCTGTCTGGCAGCTGCAAAAGGAATATCCCCGGCTTGGCCGGGGATATTCCTTACGTCTCTCTGCCATGATTACAGTGCAAAACAGAAGAACATGCTCCGGGCCCTTCATCGCCATGTCCTAATTGATAAAGAGCTTTCATTGTTCCTGCATCGCTGCAATAGAGGGTATCCGAAGATTCTCTCTATTGTGATGATATGCCGAGCATCCTCCATGGTGCATCTGAAGCCTTCGGCTTTGCGCCCGGACAGTACAGCGTGCTGAGAGGAGGCTCCCTGTGCGTCGAGGCTTGTCTGATTCTGCATACTTCTCTGCAAGCAGGATCTTCTCGACTTCTGCCTTACAAAAGCCTATTTACCCGCCTGCGTTTCGCAGTAGCGGCAGCGGTAAACGCGCTTTTCACGATCCGTTAGCACAAACTCCTGCGGCAGCTCCTGCTCAACGGAGGTGATGCAGCGCGGGTTTTTGCACTTGAGCACGCCACGGATGCGCTCAGGCAGCTTGAGCGTGCGCTTTTCCACAAGTTTCCCGTCGCGGATGATGTTGACGGTGATGCTTGGATCGACGTAGCCGATCAGGTCCCAGTCAAGGTCCATTTCGCGGTCGATCTTGATGATGTCCTTGCAGCCGAGCTTGCCGCTCGTAACGTTTTTGAGGATGGCCACCGTGCAGTCAAGCTGATCGAGGCCGAGGATCTGATAGAGCTCCATGGATTTTCCCGCGGTGATGTGGTCGATGACGATGCCGTTTTGAATAGAGTCAATGATCATTGTGTCGCACTTCCTTTCTCACTTGATTTCCAACAGCTTGAGGATCAGCGCCATGCGGATGTATTTGCCGTACTGCACCTGCTTGAAGTAGCACGCGCGCGGGTCGTCGTCCACGGCGACGGAGATCTCGTTCACACGCGGCAGCGGATGCAGGATGCGAAGAGACTCCTTCGCGCCCCTGAGCTTGTCGGACGTGAGGATGTAGCTGTCCTTGAGGCGCAGATAGTCTTCCTCGTTGAAGAAGCGCTCGCGCTGCACGCGCGTCATGTAGAGGATGTCCAGCTCCGGCATGACGGTCTCGAGGTCGGTGGACTGCGTGTAAGGGATGTTCTTGGCCTTGATGTACTGCTCCTTGACATAGCGCGGCAGCTTGAGCTCCTCGGGGGAGATGAGCACGAAGCGGATGCCGGTGTAACGGCTCATCGCGGCGACGAGGGAGTGTACCGTGCGGCCGAATTTGAGGTCGCCGCAGAGGCCCACCGTGAGGTTTTCAAAGCGCCCCATCTCGCGGTGGATGGTCAAAAGGTCGGTCAGCGTCTGCGTGGGGTGGTTGTGGCCGCCGTCGCCGGCGTTGATGACGGGCACGAGCGAGTGCATGGAGGCGACCAGCGGCGCGCCCTCCTTGGGATGGCGCATGGCGATGATGTCGCTGTAGCAGCTCACGGTGCGGATCGTGTCCGCCACGCTCTCGCCCTTGGCGGCGGACGAGCTTTTCGCCTCCGAGAAGCCGAGCACCTGCCCGCCGAGGGAGAGCATCGCGCTCTCAAAGCTCAGACGGGTGCGGGTGGAGGGCTCGAAGAAGAGGGTCGCGAGGATTCTGCCGTCGCACTTGTGCGCGTATTCGGCGGGGTGGTCGATGATGTCGCAGGCGGTATTCACCAGCTCCATGATCTCCTGCTCGGAGAGCTCCAGAATATCGATCAGGCTTTTCATATCAGTTTGTTCCTCCTTTTTTGATCCAGCTTTCGTCGGCGGGGTCATCGCGGAAGGCCAGCAGCCGCGCAACGTCCGCCTCGGTGATGTAATGCTCCTCTGCGCCCACGCGGGCGATGGTATCCAGATTTGTCAGGCTCACGCTCTTGACCTTCGCCTCGACCATGCGCTCAACGCCCTTTTTCATGCCGTAGGTGAAGATGCTCACGACGCCCAGCACCTCGGCGCCTGCCTCGCGCAGCGCCGCGACCGTATCCAGCACACTGCCGCCGGTGGAGATGAGGTCCTCGATCACGACGACCCTCTGCCCCGCCTCGAGCCTGCCCTCAATCTGATTTTTTCTGCCGTGGTCCTTGCTGCCCGAGCGCACATAGCCCATGGGCAGGCCGAGCAGATGCGCGGCGATGGCGGCGTGGGCGATGCCCGCCGTGGCGGTGCCCATCAAAACCTCCGCCTGCGGAAACTCACGGTGTACCGTGTCCGCAATGGCGCGCTCGACTGTCTCACGCACGGCGGGGGCGGTGAGAATGAGGCGGTTATCGCAATAGATCGGGCTTTTGATGCCGCTCGCCCAGGTAAACGGCTCCTGCGGGCGCAGAAAGACCGCGCCGATGGAGAGCAGGCCTTGAGCAACCCTGCTGCTGATGTCCATATCCATGTTCCTCCCGTTGTTTTTTATTCCTGAAGCAGAATTGCTTTCAGCTCGTTGAGATCGGCGGCAAGATGCTCCGCTCCGGCGGCGGTCAGCTCCTCGCGGCTGCCGTAGCCATAGAGTACGCCGATTGCCTCAAGGCCGTTGGCGTGCGCCCCGTATATGTCGTGGCGGCGGTCGCCGACCATGACGGCGTGTCCCGTCACATCGGCGCGCATGAGCGCCGTGCGCACGACGCTCGCCTTGTCCGCGCTGGACTTGTCCTCCAGACGGGAGCCGCAGATGTCGTCAAAATACTGCGCCAGCTCAAAATGCCGCAAAACTCTCCGCGCAAATTCCTCCGGCTTCGACGTTGCAATCACCAGCCGCAGTCCCGCTGCGCACAGGCTTGCAAGCAACTCGGCCATTCCGGCATAAGGGGCGTTTTCCGCCCAACCGTAGCGTTCAAAATAAATGCGGAACTCGCGGATCGCCCGCTCTGTTTCCTCTTCATTCATCCCGCAGAGCGCAGGGAAGCTTTCGTGGAGAGGCGGACCGACAAAGGTGGTCAGCATGTCTGGAGAGGGGACCTCCCGGCCAAGACGCTTCAACGCATAGGACACCGAGTTCACAATGCCCTCCTGCGAATCCGTCACCGTTCCGTCCAGATCAAAAAGGACCGTATCCCAGCGCATCAGTCCACAAACTCCTCTCGGCAGCGGCGGTAGGCAGCCACGGGGTCCTCCGCCTGGGTGATGGGACGGCCCACCACGATGTAGTCGGAGCCAAGTTCTTTGGCCTTGGCCGGCGTGGTGACCCGTTTCTGGTCGCCCGCGTCCCCGTCGGCAAAGCGCACACCGGGGGTCACGGTGAGGAAGTCCTTGCCGCAGCGCTCATGGACAACGCCCGCTTCCAGCGGAGAGCACACCACGCCGTCCAGGCCCGCCTGCGCGGCGTTTTCGGCATAGTGCATCACCACCTCGGCAAGCGGCTTTTCGATCCACAGCTCCCGCTCCATGCGCTCCTGCTCGGTAGAGGTGAGCTGGGTCACGGCGATGAGCAGCGGCCGAGTACCGTCGGGGCGCGTCAGACCCTCCAGCGCGGCGGTCATCATGGCGGTGGTACCGGCGGCGTGGAGGTTCACGATGTCCACATCCAGCGCAGACAATGCCGCCATGGCCTTTTTCACGGTGTTGGGAATGTCATGCAGCTTCAGATCCAGGAAGATCTTGTGGCCTCGGGCCCGGATCTCCCGCACGATGGAGGGGCCTTCGGCGTAAAACAGCTCCATGCCGATCTTCACAAAGGGCTTTTCCTCGGTGAAACGGTCTAAAAAGGCCAGTGTCTTTTCCTTGCTGTCGAAGTCCAGCGCAACGATAACGTCCTTACCCATGATGTGCTCCTCCTATGATCTCCGTCAGATTTTCCATGCCGTATCGTTCCATCACGGCAGGCAGATTTTCAATGATGGTCTTGCAGGCATACGGCTCCACAAGGTTCGCCGCGCCCACGCCGATGGCAGTGGCGCCCGCCAGCATCAGCTCGATAACGTCCTCCGCCGTGGTGACGCCGCCCATACCCACGATGGGGATGGAAACGGCCTCGTAGACCTGATACACCATCCGCACCGCCAGCGGGAGCATTCCCGGGCCGGACATACCGCCAGTGGTGTTGGCCAGCAGCGGACGGCGGCGTTTCAGGTCGATGCGCATTCCCGGCAGGGTGTTGATCAGGCTCACGCCGTCAGCCCCCGCGTCCTCGCAGGCTCTGGCGACGGCGGCAATATCAGCCGCCGTGGGGGACAGCTTTAAAATGATGGGCTTTTTCGTCACTGCCCGGACCGCCTTCGTCACCTCGGCAGCGGACTTGGGGTCCGCGCCGAAGGCCGCGCCGCCGCCGTGGACGTTGGGGCAGGAGATATTGACCT
>OGGZ01001353.1_pt1 | contig 21241 bp, 19 predicted proteins | sample 1571371 | NCBI WGS metagenome assembly OGGZ01 (sample SAMEA2582025, study PRJEB24529) | metagenome | biome: Human gut stool | place: China | collected 2011
TAGAAATGCCGCATTTTTTGAACAGAATGTTCCATAGGCATTCCACCCGAAATCGTAACAGTGTACGTCTTATAATATTACTTATCTCGTCAAATAGGACGATCTGCTGAATGCGGCAGCTTTTTTTCAAGAGAGAGATTATGTATTTTAGTGGAATTATATCAGACGCTCCGGAAGAATTTCGGATATGTGGAAAAAGGCAGCAAAAGTGTGCTATAGTGAATGAAAAGAATACAATCATACTGGAGGGGAGCAGAGATGGAACTGCTGGATATTGTGGACGAAAAGGGAAATCCGACAGGAGAGACAGTGCCGCGGGAGGTGGCACACCGTGAGGGAATCCGGCACCGTACGGCGCACGTGTGGATTTTTCGCAGACGCGGCGGCGTAGTGCAGATCCTTTTGCAGAAACGGAGCGACAATAAGGATTCAGATCCGGGCTGTTATGACATTTCAAGCGCCGGTCATATTCCTGCGGGGAGTGATTATATTCCTTCCGCGGTGCGGGAGCTAAAGGAAGAACTGGGTGTGGACATGAACGGCGATGAACTGATTTATTGTGGACAACGCCGGTTCCGGTTTGAAAGGGAATTCCACGGCAGCATGTTTTGCGACAACCAGGTCAGCAACGTGTATGCACTCTGGCTTGACCGCGAGGAGAAAGCTTTTGTACTGCAGGAGGAAGAAGTGTCTGAGATCCGGTGGATGAACTTTGCGGACTGCGTAGATGCGGTCAGAGAGAACCAAATTTCCCACTGCATTTATATGGAAGAACTGGAACTTCTGAAAAATGCACTGCATCTGCACTGATTCGAGGGGAGGCAGGGAGAACGGCTCAGTATTTCCAGCGGAGATCCAGCCGGTAGTGTCCGTCCTTCACTGTGATCGGCAGATAGTCAGAGTATGTCTCCTGTGCCTCCTTGGAGTAATAGCGGATGGTAACTGCGGTTGCCCAGGGGGTGTCGTGATATACGGTAGTTCCCTCCAGCAACGAAAGATCCCCCACGTTTTTACGGAAATACACCAGATCATCATGAAAATATTCTTCTGTGTCTTCCGCGGTTACAGGGATATCTCTGCCGTTATAAGAAAGCGCGGCGAGGGAGCCATAATCCTCCTGCTGTAAAAGCGCGCAGACCTGTGCGGCAAAATCATCGGTATCCTCCCGGCAGACATATTTGCCGGTTGAAAATGGGAGAATGTGCCGTCTGGCCGGAATGTATTTCAGGCGTTTTGGATCGGAACTTTTATAGAAAATGGTGCCAAGTACAGACGAGCCGTCTGCACCGGCGCGTGCCACGCGGTTTCCGGTGAAAAATGCCTGACCGAGTGAAAGATCTGCAGTATAGCGCGTTCCATCAACCTCATATTGCACGGTTACCAGGTAATCGGAAAAACGTCTGATGATACCGGAATCGTAGGCACCGATACTCTGGTCATATTCGGTCTGCTCCACATGAAGGACTTCGTAATCATCCGGCGTGAGCCGGCCGGTATAGGCGATACTTAAAAAGATGGTCTGAAAAAGAGTAAAAACGAGCCCGAGTACAACCAGCCACAGGGCGAGATAGAGAATACCGCCATATCTGGATTCGTTGATGAAACGCCCGAGACGGGTCGCACAAAAATGCGAAAAATGGGGGCGGAACCATCGGTTGTGATTGCCCGGGCTGTCTGAAAATGTCGACTTCATAGAAATTCTCCTGAATATAATGAGCTATAAACGGGTTTGTGAAAGCTGTATCAATAGCAGTATAGCAAAAAAAGGTGGAATTTTCCACTATTTGACAGGCGGGAAGAGCTGTATTAAGATAAGGGACAGATTTCTGACAGAGGGAGAAGACAGTTGGAACAGATAAAGTATTATATGGCACCCATGGAAGGTGTTACCGGATATGTTTTCCGGAATGCATACGCAAAATATTACGGTGGAATCGAACGCTATTTTACGCCGTTTGTGGCGAATAAAAAGCTTGGACACCGGGAGAAAAATGACGTCTGCCCGGAACACAATGCGGGAATGGCGGTCGTTCCGCAGATACTTACGAACCGCGCAGAAGATTTTCTGGCGATCGCAGAGATTCTGCGGGAGTATGGGTACGATACGGTCAACCTGAACCTCGGCTGCCCGTCGGGCACAGTGGCGGCAAGAGGGCGCGGCGCCGGATTCCTTGCGATGCCGGACGAGCTGGATCATTTTCTGGAAGAGATTTTTGAAAAATGTCCGCTCCGGATCTCCATCAAGACACGGATCGGAAAAGAGAACCCTGCAGAATGGGAGCGGCTGCTTGCCATATATGAAAAATATCCGTTAGAAGAACTGATCGTACACCCGAGGGTGCAGACCGATTTTTATAAGAACCGGGTCAATCTGGAGGCATTTGCACGGGCAGAGAAAAACAGCAGACATTCGCTCTGTTATAATGGTGACATTGTGGACGCAGCGTCCGCGGCGCACATCCGGGAGGGCTTTCCGTCGGTGGATAAGTTCATGATCGGTCGGGGACTGATAAAGCACCCCTGGCTTCTGGAGGAACTTTCCGGCGGCAGACAGGAAAAGCAGGAGCGAAAAGAGCGGTTTTTCCGGTTTCACAATGCGATCCTGGAGGGATACCGGCAGCAGATGTCCGGGGACAAAAATACCTTATTTAAGATGAAGGAACTGTGGGCGTACTGGGGAGAGAACTTTGCGGATGCGGACCGGCATCTAAAAAAAATCCGAAAATGTGAGCGGGTTGCTGAGTATGAATGTCTGGTGGACGCGCTGTTTCGTGAAAAAGAGCTGTGCGTGTAGGAAAAGAGTGGGGTATGCGGCAATAGATTTGTGTGATATAACAAAAAAGAAGCTTTCCAATCTGTAACATTTATATAAAAAGACGAAAGGGACTTTTTATTTGCTGTAAAAAGTATTATACTGTACTCCGTAGTATGCTTCATGAGAACGATAGGGGAATTGGGGAAGAGGTTTTAAAGAGGGTATATGGAAAGCTATACGTTAGAGGAGAAAGTGCTTCGCAAGGTCATGCGGAATATTCCGATGGGACTGATTGTGAGCAAAGAGGGGTTTCGACGCAAGATTTATTATGTCAATGACACGGCGTGTGAGATTATGGGGTACACGCGGGAAGAGTATATCAGAAAGATGCAGGACGGATGGGCGGATCTGATGGATGTCGATCTGCGGGAGGTCATCCGCGAGCACAATGAGCAGATCCGCTCCGGGACGCCGTTTGAGGTGCTCTCAAGACCGCAGACGAAGAACGGCGGTTACAAGTGGATATTAAGCAGGGTGAATGTGCAGATGCAGGAGGGACCGCTCTGCTATGTCAGCTTTATGGATGTCACCGACCGGATGGAGCGGGAGGAACTGTGCCGGCAGGAGAACGAGGTGCTTAGGGAGCAGGCGATGCAGGACTCCTTTACGAAGCTTCTAAACCGCGGCGCGCTGGAGAAGCATGTCTGCGAGGCGCTTCAGGAGAGAGGTGGCGGTGAGGAGGATGCATTCATTCTTCTGGATGTCGATAATTTTAAGCAGATCAATGACATTTACGGTCACGGAGTCGGGGATATGATTCTGATGCGGATGGCGGGAATCTTAAACGAAGTGTTTGGAGACCATTCCTGTATCGGCAGGATGGGCGGCGATGAATTTGCTGTTTTCCTCAGAGACATCGGCGACCGGAGAGAGATTGAAGAGAAGATTCAAAAGCTTCTTACGGAGGTACGCGCCGAAAAAGAACGGATGCACCTGAGCAAGGAACCGACCGCCAGCGTCGGCGTTGCATTTGTGCCGGAATCGGGAAGCACATTCGTGGATGTGTACCGGGCGGCGGATCAGGCACTGTATCACGTGAAGAACTCGACGAAGAATGGAATGGCGTTCTATGATTTTGTATAATTTTTCCTATTGAAAAAAATCATCATATACTGTAAGATTAAGATGTTATATGACTGACGGAACAAGTGGAAGAACCACATGGAGTATAACGTATCTAATGCCGACCGTCTGGGCGAATGTACCCGGGCAGTCGGCTTGTTTTGAATCAGGGGGCTTTTTATCGAAAAGCACCCGGGATTCTCACCTCTGAGACAAAAGATGCTTTGGCTCAAAAAGCATAAAATACCCACTGAGAGTAAGACAAGACAAACACGCCTGGCAACAAAACTTGATATTGACAGGGAAAAGCAAGCTATGCTATATTCATAAAGGTTAGCCGCAACTAACCAATATCATGTTTTGGCAATGCTGCCTGCGGGCAGGGAACATAATCACATTACAAAGTAAGCAGGAGGAAGAATCATGCAGAATGAATGGAGAGGCTTTCAGCGGGGAAGCTGGGAGGAAGAGATCAATGTCAGAGATTTTATCCAGAAAAACTATACGCCCTACGACGGGGACGACAGCTTTCTGGAAGGACCGACGCAGGATACGACAGATTTATGGAACGAAGTGTTAGAACTGTCGAAGCAGGAGCGTGAGGCAGGCGGTGTCCTCGATATGGATACCAAGATTATCTCCACGATCACATCCCATGGACCGGGCTATCTGGACAAGAATAAGGAGAAGATTGTCGGCTTTCAGACAGATAAGCCGTTCAAACGTTCTCTGCAGCCGTACGGCGGAATCCGTATGGCAGTGAAAGCCTGCGAGGATAACGGCTATCATGTAGATCCGGAAGTGGTGGAATATTTTACCACACACAGAAAGACACACAATGCCGGTGTATTTGATGCCTACACACCGGAGATGCGCGCATGCCGTTCGGCACATATCATCACGGGACTTCCGGATGCATATGGCCGCGGACGTATCATCGGCGATTACAGAAGACCGGCACTCTACGGTGTGGACCGCCTGATCGAGGACAAGGAAGAACAGCTCGCAACGACCCGTACGATCATGTACTCAGATGTCATCCGTGAGCGTGAGGAGCTTTCCGAGCAGATCCGCGCACTCAAGATGCTGAAAGAGCTTGCAAAGATTTACGGCTGTGACATTTCCAAGCCGGCGAACAACGTGCTGGAAGCGACGCAGGCGGTATATTTTTCCTACCTTGCAGCAGTCAAGGAGCAGAACGGTGCGGCAATGAGCCTTGGACGTACCTCCACGTTCCTCGACATCTATGCGGAGCGTGATCTCAAGGAGGGAACATTCACAGAGAAGGAGATCCAGGAGATCATCGACCAGTTTGTCATGAAGCTGCGCTGCGTGAAGTTTGCACGTACGCCGGAGTACAACTCCATCTTCGCCGGAGATCCGACCTGGGTAACGGAGTCGATCGGCGGAATCGGTGTGGACGGCAGGCACATGGTGACGAAGATGTCCTACCGCTATTTAAATACACTCAACAACATTGGAGCAGCGCCGGAGCCGAACATGACCGTGCTCTGGTCGGTACAGCTTCCGGAGAATTTTAAGCGTTTCTGCGCACAGACATCCATCAGGCACTCTGCGATCCAGTACGAGAATGATGATATCATGCGCGTGGTACACGGGGATGACTACGGAATTGCATGCTGTGTATCCTCCATGCGCATCGGCAAGGAGATGCAGTTCTTCGGCGCCCGCGCCAACCTTGCAAAGTGCCTTCTGTACGCGATCAACGGCGGTGTAGATGAGATCAGCGGCAAGCAGGTCGGACCGAAGTACCGCCCGATCACTTCCGAGTACCTGAATTACGACGAGGTGTGGGATAAGTATAAGGATATGATGAAGTGGCTGGCAGGTGTTTATGTCAATGCCTTAAACATCATTCATTATATGCATGACAAATACTGCTACGAGAAGCTGGAGATGGCGCTTCATGACAAGAAGGTGCGCCGCTGGTTCGCGACCGGAATCGCTGGTTTTTCTGTTGTGGCGGATTCCCTGTCTGCCATCAAGTATGCGAAGGTAAAGCCGATCCGCGATGAGAACGGAATCACTGTAGACTTCGAGGTGGAGGGTGACTTTCCGAAATACGGAAATGATGACGACCGCGTCGACGACATTGCAAAGGAAGTGCTTCACACATTCATCGGCTATGTCAAGGGCAACCACACCTACCGCGGCGGAATCCCGACGACATCGATCCTCACGATCACATCCAACGTATCCTACGGCAAGAACACAGGTGCGACACCGGATGGCAGAAAGAAGGGCGTTGCCTTTGCACCGGGCGCAAACCCGATGCACGGACGCGACACGAACGGTGCGGTAGCATCTCTCGCGTCGGTAGCGAAAATGCCGTTTATGGATTCCCAGGATGGTATCTCCAACACGTTTACCATCGTGCCGGATGCACTCGGCAAGGATGAGACGGGCGAGGAGCAGAACCTTGTGGCGCTGCTGGATGCTTACGTCGAGAAGGGCGGACATCACTTGAACGTCAACGTATTGAACCGCGAGACGCTTTTGGATGCACAGAAACACCCGGAGCAGTATCCGCAGCTCACAATCCGTGTTTCCGGATATGCGGTAAACTTTATCAAGCTGACCAAAGAGCAGCAGGACGAAGTCATTGCAAGAACCTTCCACGAGCGCATGTAGTTCATGTGGAAGTGATACAGACAGGATAAATCGCGCGAACCGGAACCGGTGCCCTGCTGCTTTTGCGGCGGGGACACCGGGATAAGCCGGCTCGCGCGATTGCATTATGAATATCAGACGGATGGGATCAAAAAGGAGGACTTTATGGGAAAAATTCATTCGATGGAAAGTTTTGGAACTGTGGATGGACCGGGAGTCCGCTTTGTGGTGTTCTTTGAGGGATGTCCCATGCGCTGCCTGTACTGCCATAATCCCGACACCTGGCATCTGGAGGATGGGCAGGAGATGAGCGCGGAAGAGATTCTGTCACGCATGGAGCGCAACCGGTCATTTTACCGGACCGGCGGAATCACTGCGACCGGCGGAGAGCCAATGCTCCAGATTGATTTTTTGACGGAGCTCTTTGCAGGGGCAAAGGAACGCGGGATTCATACCTGTCTGGACACCTCGGGCATTATGTTCCCGGGGGGTGGCGGCACGTCGGAGGAGGAGCGGGAACGCTTAAAGAAGGTGGATCTGCTGCTCTCGGTGACGGATCTGGTGATGCTTGACATCAAACACATGGATGCGGCGGAGCACAGGAAGCTGACCGGACAGGACAATGAGAAGATTCTTGCGTTTGCAAGGTATCTGGATGAAAAACAGATACCGGTCTGGATCCGGCATGTGGTCGTTCCGGGGATTACATTTCAGAGGGAAGAACTGGAGGCTCTGGGCCGGTTTCTTGCAACACTTTCAAATGTGGAAAAGCTGGAGGTGCTTCCGTATCACTCCATGGGAAAAGTGAAATATGATAACCTTGGCATCGATTATGCATTAAAAGATACGCCACAGCTCACCAAGGCGGAGGCGAAAAGTGCGGAGAGCATCATTCTGGAGGCAATGCGTCAGGCGAGAAACGTCTGACTGCCGGAACGGATCGTGCAGGGAATGATAGAGAAAGTGCATGAAGTAAACGATGCCGCGTCCAATATGGCAGCTATCACGGAAGAACAGTCGGCATCCGCGGAGAAGATTGAGGCGACTGCGGTCAGCATTCAGGAACTGGCGGAGATTGTCTCTGAGAACAGTGCAGATGTGCAGAAAGACTCGAAGAAGATGGAAAGCACGGCCAAGACGTTGAAGGAACATATTTCCAGGTTTACGATTTAGAACTTGCAGAAGAGGTACTTTCGTATTATAGTGTAGATAGAGACTCAGATTAAGAAAGGAGCATGCATTATGAAGATCAAGAACATCACGGATATCGACGGATTTTTTAAGGTAATAGACTCCTGTCAGGGAAAAGTGGAACTTATTACCGGTGAGGGGGACAGACTGAACCTCAAGTCAAAGCTTTGCCAGTATGTATCACTTACCAGTATTTTAAAGACGGATGTGGAGATTCCGGAGCTTGAGCTTGTCGCTTACGAGCCGGAAGATACAGAGAAAATTATTAAGTTCCTGATGAAGGGCTGAGAGAAAGAACCGTCAACACAGGTTGGCGGTTCTTTTATGTCTTTTTAAAATTTAGAATTGAGGTATTTATGAAACCAGAAGAAACAGTATTTCACGAGATAACACTGCAGGATAAGGCATGGATGGACCGGAAGTTCGCGGAGGATGACCGGAATGCCTGCGAATACTCGTTTGCAAATAATTTTATGTGGAGAAATGTCTATCAGGTCAGAGTGGCGGAGCTTCACGGCTGCCTGGTAGTTCGGTTTATAGATGGAGAGATTCACTGTTTTTCATTTCCGGTTGGAAACGGCGACAAGAAAGCGGCGGTGGAGGAGCTGCTTGCGATCTGCCATGAGGAGGGAATCCAGCTGCTGATAGCACCTGCCAGCGAGCAGGACCGCGCGCAGATGCTAGAGTGGTTCCCGGGAAGATTCTTAATCGAGGGAGACCGGAACGACTATGACTATATCTATGCAAGAGAGAAGCTTGCGACGCTTGCCGGCAAGAAACTGCACGGAAAGCGCAATCACATTGCCCGCTTTAAAGATTCGGGAGACTGGTCTTATGAGCCGATGACAGCTGAAAACATAGAAGAATGCCGCACGATGACGTATACGTGGATTCACATGCGCGAGGAAAAGTGGAATGAGGAGATGAACCAGGAGATCTCGGTACTCCATGAGGCGTTTGATCATATGCAGGAGCTGGGACTTGTCGGCGGAGTGCTCCGGAGAGACGGGCAGATCGTCGCGTTTTCGATCGGGGAGCGGCTGAACTCGGAGACGTTCGTTGTGCACTTTGAAAAGGCGTATCCGGATCTTCAGGGAGCGTATCCGATGATCAACCAGCAGTTTGTCCTGCATGAATGTGAAGGGTATGCGTATGTCAACCGCGAGGAGGACACTGGCGATCCCGGACTCAGAAAGGCAAAGCTTTCCTATTATCCGGATATTCTCCTTCCAAAATACGAACTGGAGGAGAGCGGGGTGGTCTATGCGGACCCCGAGCGGGATGCGCCGTATATTCAGGAAATCTGGCAGAAATGCTTTGGCGACGAGGAAGATTATATTCAGTTTTATCTGAAGCACCGAATGACGAGAGAGAATATGCTCGTGATTTTCCGGGATGGAAGACCGGTATCGATGGCAAGTTTTCTGCCGGTGCAGTACCTGTGCAACGGAGCGTATGTGGACGCGCGCTATGTGTATGCGGTTGCGACACTGCCGGAATACCGGGGACAGAAGCTTGCGGAACAGATTCTGCGCTTTGCAGAAGAAAAATATCAGGTGCCGCTCATTCTGTCGCCGGCCGAGGAGTCGCTGATCCGTTACTATGAAAATCTGGGATTTAAGAATGCATTCCAGGGAGAACGCAAAAATGTGAGCGGCAGTGACATTACGGCGCTCGAGGTAAAGGACACGGAGCCGGTTGCATGCATGGAGCCTGTCACACCGGAGGAGTATGTACGGATCCGGGATGAAAAGTGCGCGAAGGAAGGGTATGTACACTGGGATGTGGATGCGGTTTCCTATGCGATGGAACTCGCGGCAAGCTGCGGCGGCGGTACGGCGGCAGTCAGCTGTGAGGATAAAAACACACGGAATGAGCAGGAAGATGACAGGGATATTCTGATGTATGATATCCGGGAAAAAGAGCTCGTGATACTGGAGACAACGCTGTCGGACGACGCTCTCTCACAGGTGCTTCCGCAGCTTATGGAAGAGACGGGAACCAGCGCAGCATCGTACGGACGGGAGCGGGGCATGATCTGGCTGCCGGAGACGATGGCAGATCTGCCGGTTGCGGGCGACGGTTATCTCGCACTGACGCTTGGTTGATGAATTTTCAGAAAAAATTATGAAAAATGCATAAATTTTCTTGCTATAAAGCCAAAATATGTTATAATATAACCATGATATATCTTGTATCAAATAAACGGCAAAGGGGTTGGACATCATGAGAATTAAGATTACAGGAAGAAACATCGAATTAACAGAGGGGCTGAAGGCAGCAGTGGAGGACAAGCTGAACAAGCTTGAGAAGTATTTTACACCGGATACCGATGTATATGTGACGCTGAGCGTGGAGAAGGAGAGACAGAAAGCCGAGGTTACAATCCCGGCAAAAGGAAATTATATCCGCTCCGAGCAGGTAAGCAACGATATGTATGTATCCATTGATCTTGTGGAGGAAGTGATTGAGCGTCAGCTTAAGAAATACAGAACCAAGCTGGTGACAAAGCAGCAGAATGCATCCGCTGTATTTAAGCAGGAATTCCTGGATGGAGCCGCAGACGAGGATGAGGAGATCAAGATCATCCGTACCAAGAAGTTCTCCATGAAGCCGATGTATCCAGAAGATGCATGTGTGCAGATGGAACTGCTGGGACATGACTTCTTCGTATTCATCAATGCAGAGACGGAAGATGTCAATGTGGTATATAAGAGAAAAGGCAACACCTACGGACTGATCGAGCCGGAGAATTAAGAGCGTTTGAGATGTGCTGTCTCATAATGAACTGATATATTTACAGAAAGAAGAGGGAGAACCGTATTGCAGATGCGGCACTCCCTCTTCTTTTTGTGGAGAAAAAAGGAGTTTGAGCTGACAGAGGGCGCTTTCTGTAAAATTTTTTGTGCAAAGGGGTGTACAGTTAGTACTAAAGTATCTTATAATTGTAGTTAAGCGCGCCCTGCGTGTGCGAGAGGTAGAAAAGTTAATCATGTGTGAAACAAAAGAAAAGGGCTCAAGTAGGAAAAGCTACGGACATACAAATGTATTGGTGGATATGATGCAGAATTATCCGGGGTTTATGGATTATATTGCATATCAGTACCCATTGGAGGGAGAACGGATTGAATTATTGGAACAGATTCTGACCGCGCTTGCGGTGGGAAGAAAGCTGGAAGCGGAGCAGATGATTTATCATTATGGCAGTATGATTCACGGGAGGGATCTCATTGCGAGGCAGGTTTTTCTGTGGCTTTTGGGGATGGCAGAATACAGCAGACGTGAGTGTATAGCGGAAGAACGTAGATAAAAAGCAGGAAAGGGGTCGCAGCGCAGGGGCAGAGCTTTGAAAAAACAAGGAATATTCTTGTCATCAGATCGAAAAAGGTATACTATAAAGCGAGAAAAGTTTTGAAAAAGGAGAGACGGATACCATGAAGATAGTTGTTTTGGCAGGGGGGCTCAGCACAGAGAGAGATGTGTCCTTCAAGACAGGAGAGATGGTTACGAAAGCACTCAGAGAGAACGGACATCAGGTAATTTTACTTGATGTTTTTATGGGATATAGCGATAAGGAAGAAGATCTTACCGGAATTTTTGACAGAGCCGAGGCGGTCAGCGTCAAGGTGGCGGCGATTCCGGAGACCGCGCCGGACCTGGAAAAAGTAAAGGCGCAGAGAAAGGATCAGTCGGATAATTTCTTCGGACCGAATGTCATCGAGCTTTGCCGGATGGCGGACATCGTGTTTATGGCGCTTCATGGAGAGAACGGAGAGAACGGTAAGATCCAGGCGGCGTTTGACCTGTTTGGCATCCGCTACACAGGAACCGGATATCTGGGCAGTGCGCTTGCCATGAACAAAGGAATGGCAAAGCAGCTGTTCCTCGAGAATGGAATCCCGACGCCGAGAGGCACGTCCTTAAAGCGTGGCGAGGATGCGGCAAAGATCGAGACCTGTGGAATTCATTTCCCGTGCGTGGTAAAGCCGTGCAGCGGCGGATCAAGCATCGGCGTATCGATCGTGCACGACAAGGCAGAATACGAGCAGGCATTAAAGGAGGCGTTCCGCTGGGAGAATGAGCTGGTCATTGAGGAATATGTAAAAGGAAGAGAATTTTCTGTCGGCGTCATCGATTTTCAGGCGCTTCCGATCATCGAGATCGCGCCGGTGGAAGGCTTCTATGATTATAAGAACAAATACAAAGCGGGAAGTACGGTAGAGACCTGCCCGGCGGAGCTGTCCGAACAGATTACAAAGGAAATGCAGGGCTATGCAGAGAAGGTGGCAGAGGTGCTTGGACTCAACACTTACTCGCGCACAGACTTCCTTCTGGATGCGGAAGATCACATTTTCTGTCTGGAGGCGAACACACTTCCGGGCATGACGCCGACCAGTCTGCTGCCGCAGGAGGCAAAGGTGACCGGCGTGGATTTCAACCAGCTCTGTGAGAAGCTGATCGAGAGTTCCATGCGCAAGTACAAGAATTAAGAATGAAGTCTGAAATGGGAGCCATTATGAAAAATATGACATTGGAGCATATCGCGCAGGCATGCGGCGGTACATACATCGGGGAAGAATGCGACCGTAAAAAGGAGATTCAGGGGGCGGTGATTGACAGCCGTCTGGTCGAGGAGGGATATCTGTTTATTCCCATCCGCGGAGCGCGTGTTGACGGGCATGATTTCATTCCGGCAGTTTTTGAAAAGGGAGCGCTTGCCGTGCTCTCCGAGAGGAGGCTCGAGCATCCGGCAGGACCGTATATTCTGGTTGACTCCACGGAGGAAGCCATGAAGCAGATCGCGGCGTTCTACCGCCGCTCGCTCGACATCAAAGTCGTGGGAATCACTGGAAGCGTCGGAAAGACCAGCACAAAAGAGATGATCGCGTCGGTGCTCTCCGAGAAATACCGCGTGTTAAAGACCGAGGGGAATCTGAACAATGAGATCGGACTCCCGCTGACGATCTTTAAGATCCGGGAGGAACATCAGGTGGCGGTGCTCGAGATGGGAATCTCTGAGTTCGGTGAGATGCACCGTCTTGCAGAGATGGCACAGCCGGATATCTGCGTCATTACCAATATCGGCTTATGTCATCTGGAGAACCTCATCACAAGAGACGGCATTTTAAAGGCGAAGACGGAGAGTTTTGAGCATCTGGCACCGGACGGGATCGCCGTATTAAACGGGGATGACGATAAGCTCTGTGACAAAAAGATGGTGAATGGCAGACCGGCGGTGTTCTATGGAATCGGACAGGAAGCAAAGACGGCAGAGACAGAGACCGGCAGCAAACGGCTCGCGGAAAAGGAAGTGTACGCGACCGATGTGGAGGGAACGAAGGCGGTCATTCACACGCCGGAGCAGCAGTTTGAGGTGGTGATCCCGATTGCTGGTGAGCACAATGTATATAACGCGCTTGCAGCAGTCTGCGTGGCAAGACGGCTGGGACTTGATGCGGAGGAGATGAAGCTTGGAATTGAGCATGCGCACACGATTGGCGGGCGGAGTAATCTGATCCGGAAAAACGGCATCACAATTATCGACGACTGCTACAATGCGAATCCGGTGTCCATGATGGCTTCCATAGACGTGCTGTCCCAGGCGAAGGGACGAAAGATTGCCGTGCTCGGCGATATGGGAGAACTCGGCAGTGAGGAAAAGAAGCTGCACGGAATGGTCGGCACACACTTTGCGGGGAAGAAGATCGATGCGCTGTTTGTGACTGGAACACTTGCAGGGGAGATTGCGGAGGAGGCGCGGCGTGTAGCGCCGGAGACTAGGGTCTATGCGGAACCGGACAAAGAGGCGCTGGAGGAGGCGCTGCTGGAGTACCGCAGACCGGGGGATACCATTCTGGTAAAGGCGTCCCATTTTATGGGATTTTCGGAGATTGTGAAAAAATTGGAACAGCCACAGTGAATAAGGAAGGTACACATGAAAAAGAATATCATACTGATTGGAATGCCCGGTGTCGGAAAGAGTACCGTTGGCGTGGTTCTTGCAAAAGTGATGGGATACCAGTTCATTGATGCCGATCTGGTGATACAGGAAAAGGAAGGAAAGCTTCTGCGTGAGATTATCGCTGAAGTCGGACCGGAGGGATTCCTTAAGGTGGAGAACCGCATCAACAGCGGGATCGAGGCGGAACATGCCATTATTGCAACCGGCGGGAGCGTGGTGTACGGAGCGGAAGCGATGGAACATCTTGGCCGGATCGGTACGGTGGTTTATCTGAAACTTCCGTACCGGGAATTGGAGCGCAGGCTCTCGGACATCAAGGGAAGAGGGGTTGTCTTAAGAGACGGACAGACACTTCATGATCTCTATGAGGAACGTGTGCCTTTGTACGAGAAATATGCGGATGTGATTGTGGATGAACATCATTTGAACGTGGAACAGACGATTGAGAAAATTATGGAATTGAAGGAACGCTTTCAATGAAGAAACAAACGTTTACAAAACAGGCAGTCTGGCAGGCAGCTGCGGTAGGAGTCCTGGCGGTCGGCGGAGTCCTTTTTTGCCTTTCCGGGCAGATTGGAATCGGACAGACATACCGGCAGGTGCGCGTGGATGACCGCATCATCGGGTATGCGCCAGAGAACACTGATATGGATGACATCGTCCGTCAGGCGAGACAGGAACTGACGCAAAAGACCGGGGAGAGAATCAGCGGCGAAGTCGTATGGAGCAGTGAGGAGTGTAGAAAACCGTTCCAGAAGTTGTTGTCGGAGAATGAATTAAAAGAAGCCGTAGAGAACATACTAAGTGAGAAAAATGCAGAGGAAAAGCAGCGCGTCTATACAGTGGCGATCGATGAATACCGCGCCAACTTTGCGTCGATGGACGAGGTGGAGTCTTTTCTGGAAAAAGTGAAGGCTTCTGCGGATGCGGCGGATGAATACGGGGCGGTCATTGCGGATCAGGGCTCCCATGTGAGCGGAATTCTGACAGCGTCTCTTGCCAGAAGGGACGCAGGGGCTGCAGCGGATGAAAAAGCGCCGGAGGAGACACAGGTTCCTCTGCCGCAGGCAGGAATCAGCGCCTATGTGATCTGTGCGCTGGAGGAGGCATTTGCAGATCCAAAAGCCACGTATGAGACAGGCATCCTTGATATGGAATTTGTGGAGCGGGTGAATGTGTTCGAGAACTATGTCGATGCCGATCAGATTGCAGATGTGGATGAACAGGTTGCCGAAGTAACAAAAGAGAAAGAATCGAATAAAATATATGTAGTGGAGAGCGGAGACTGTCTCTCCGTGATTGCGATGGATCATGATACGACAGTGTCGTCGATCGTGGCGTTAAACGGGCTGGACAGCGCGGATGCGATGATAAGGGACGGTCAGGAACTCATCATTGCGGTGCCGGAGCCGGATCTGCAGCTTCGGGTAACAAAAGGAGAGGTCTATGAGGAGGACTACATGGAAGAGCCGATCATCATAGACAACGATTCCTGGTATACGACAAAAGAGGTTGTACAGCAGGAGGGAACGACGGGACACCGGGAGCGCAATGACGTTGTGGTCTATGAGAACGGTGTGGAAACAAGCCGCGAGATGATACATCAGAACGTTATGGTGGCGTCACAGGCGGCAGTCATTGAGCGCGGTACCATCATTCCGCCGACCTATATCAAACCGATTTCCGGAGGAAGATATACGTCAGGATTCGGCAGACGCTGGGGACGTATGCACAAGGGCGTTGACTGGGCATGCCCGATTGGGACGACGGTGTACGCATCCTGTGCCGGAACGGTAATCTCTGCGTCCTATAATGGCGGCTACGGCAATAACGTGGTCATCAGCCATGCGGATGGCAGACTGACGAGATATGCACACAACAGTAAGCTTCTGGTGAAGGCTGGACAGCATGTTGAGCAGGGAGAGCCGATCGCGTTAAGTGGAAGTACGGGACGTTCTACAGGACCGCATGTTCATTTTGAGATCTATATCAACGGTTCAGCAGTGGATCCGCTCAAATACATCAGCAACTGATGGGAAGAGGACACAGACTGGAAATAGTTGTATGCTGTACAAATGGATGAAATTTATGGTATAATGTACACTATATGGTTGATGAACGAAGAACTTAAGAATTACTTGACAAAATCATGTAAGCGCTAGTATAATTACGTGTTTGTATAAAGCGTTCATAGAGGTGTGATATGGAACAGTATGTGATCAAAGGTGGAAATCCGCTGGTAGGAGAGGTGGAAATCGGAGGCGCTAAGAATGCGGCGCTTGCGATCTTATCTGCTGCAGTTATGACGGATGAGACCGTTACAATAGAAAATGTACCTAATGTCAGGGATACCAACGTTTTACTCAATGCCATCGAGGAGATTGGAGCGCGGGTAGAGCGGCTGGATGCTCACACGGTAAGGATCAATGGATCTTTTATCCGGGATTTTAATGTTGACAATGAATTTATCCGAAAAATACGTGCATCTTATTATCTGATCGGCGCACTGCTCGGCAAATATAAGCGGGCGGAAGTGGCGCTTCCGGGCGGATGCAACATCGGCGGACGGCCGATCGATCTGCATATGAAGGGCTTTAGGGCTCTGGGCGCAGAGGTGGATATCAAGTATGGTCTGGTGCGGGCTTATGCAGAAAAGTTAACCGGCACCCACATTTATCTGGATAAGGTGTCTGTCGGGGCAACCATCAATATTATGATGGCGGCGTCCATGGCAGAGGGCAAGACAATTATCGAGAATGCGGCGAAGGAGCCGCATGTGGTTGACGTTGCCAACTTCTTGAACAGCATGGGAGCCAATATCCGCGGCGCCGGTACGGACGTGATCCGGATTGTCGGAGTGGAGAAGCTGCATGCGACAGAGTATTCGATTATTCCGGATCAGATCGAGGCAGGCACCTTTATGCTGGCGGCAGCGGCGACCAAGGGTGACGTTACCGTGAAAAATGTGATCCCGAAACATCTGGAAGCGATCAGCGCAAAGCTGCTTGAGATTGGATGCGAGGTGGAGGAGTTCGACGACGCTGTGCGCGTGGTGGCATCGAAGCCGCTGCGTCATACACAGGTGACGACACTTCCTTACCCGGGTTTCCCGACGGATATGCAGCCGCAGATGACAGTTGTGCTGGGAGTGGCCCAGGGAACGAGTACCGTGACGGAGAGCATTTTCGAGAACCGTTTTAAGTATGTGGATGAATTGACACGCATGGGTGCAAGCATCAAGGTGGAGAGCAACATCGCTATTATCAGCGGTGTGGACCAGTACACCGGTGCCAGAGTCAATGCGCCGGATTTAAGAGCCGGAGCGGCGCTTGTGATTGCCGGACTTGGCGCAGAGGGCATTACTGTTGTGGACGATATTTATTACATTGAGCGCGGCTACGAGGCATTTGATCAGAAGCTGTCACTGCTTGGGGCATTGATCGAGAAAGTTTCCGACGAAAAAGAAATACAGAAGTTTACACTGAAAGTATCATAGAATGGAAGTTTTGAACCATCAGGTCTGCTGCGGGAGGGGATCCCGCAGCAGACATTTTTTATTTCATAGGAAATACTGCGGAACGTTAATACAAGAAAGCAGAACCTTCCTATGAAATAAAAAAACGTTCTTTTGACATGATAGCGCGGAAGACAGACTTGGAGGATAACAATGGAAGCACAGGAAATACAACAGAAAGTGTTACATACTATGAGAGGAGAACTGGCACTGCTTGTTGCAGTGCTGATTAACAGCTTCGGGGTGGTGCTGATGCTGCACTCCGGCGCGGGAATCTCTGCCATCTCGAGCGTGCCGTTCGCGTTTTCGGAAGTGTTTACGCGGATCTCGCTCGGCACATGGACATACCTGTTCCAGGGCGTCCTGGTGCTTAGCCTGATGATTTTAAGAAAAAGGTTTGTGCCGCAGTATCTGTTCAGCTTTGTGGTGGGATTTGTGTTCGGAGAACTTTTGGATGTGCATGAGGCGTGGATCAATCTTCTGCCGCTTACGCTTCCGAACCGTATTCTCTATTTTGCAATCAGCTATCTGTTGATCTGCATCGGAATTGCACTGTCAAACCGCTGTGGTCTGCCGATCATACCGACAGATCTGTTCCCGAGGGAACTGGCGGACATTACGGGCGCCGCGTATTCCAACATAAAGGTCTCGTTTGATGTGATCTGTCTGGCGGTGACCGCCGGCATGACGATCTTCTTTCTGGGACATCTCGACGGACTTGGAATCGGAACGATTCTGGCGGCGTTTACGATGGGAAAGGTGATCGGGGTGATCGGAAAATGGATGGACGGACATCTGCAGTTCGTGTCGGTTCTGACTCCTAAAACGGCAAAGCCGTGTTAGAAAGCCCCCAGCAACCGGGAAAGTGTACAGGAGATAAGCTGTAGACAAAAAATGAGGGAACCATAACGTTCCAATGTAACCGGCAGCGGCGAATTCTTTGGAGTAAAATCCAGGATGCCGGACGCGGCATGGTTAGAAATACCGGATTTTACGATCAGAATCGTCGCTGCCGGTTGCATTTGGAACGTTGCGTTTCTCTAACTTCCCAGTCTACAGCTTATCTTCTGCCGGCTATCGCAGGCGCCGGATGCTTTTGGACACGACATTGACGGTTTAGAGAACCGCCTGAATATGCAGATCGCCCGCAGTTGACAGATCAATACAGGAACCGTCGTCCAACTGCACGATCGGTCTGGAAAGCTGCTTGTCGTTGAGCATGACAATGTTGGCACTACGACCATCACTTAAGAGGATGCGGTGGTTCTGGTAGGTGCCGGCGATCCGGTTGAGGAATGCGAGAACACATTTGGTATCGTATTTCTGCAGACCGTCACGCTCAAAGTTGGCGATAACCTGAAAAGCGCACAGGGGAGCACGGTAAGAGCGGGCGGTCGTCATGGCATCATAAACATCCGCGATCGCAACAACGCGTGCATAAGGATCAATATCGTTCGTCGTAAGACCGTTTGGATAACCGGTGCCGTCACAGCGCTCATGATGAGAGAGTGCGGCGAGCTTGATGTGTGCATCCAGCGGAAGCGGCTTTAACAGTTCGTAACCGTACTGGGTGTGCAGCCTGACCTGCGCGAACTCTTCGTCGGTGTATTTGCCCGGTTTGTTGAGAAGCTCTGTTGGAATCTTGAGCTTGCCGATGTCGTGAAGCAGTCCGGCGAGCGTCAGCATGTCTAAAGTGGCGTCGTCTGCCTTGATCCATTTTCCGATCTGCCGGCAGATCAGCGAGACATTCAGGGAATGTACATAGACGCTGTCGTCTGAGGAATGCATGTTATGTAACATATTAAACAATTCCAGAGAAGTCTTGCAGGACTGGAACAATTCGACGACCTTCGACAGGAGCGCTGATGTGTCTAACGGCTTGCCCTCGTTCACGTAGCCCTCAAAGCTGACACGGATCTGACTGAGCACGATCGTGTGATCCACCTGGAAAGACTGAAACTTCTGCGAAGTCTTGATTTTCTGCGAATAGGACTTGGGAGCCGCCTGCTTTTCTTCCCCGTCCACAATGCAGGCCGACTTGATATTATAAAAGGAAAGGCGCAGGATCGACTGCTTCGTAAGTTCTTTTCCTTTTTCAAGAACCACCTGTCCGCTGGGGGTAGTGATGTCTTTTGCAAGAACCATGCCCTCTTTTAAATTGTACAGTGCCAATTCTTTCATTTGCTTATCTGACATATTTTCGTTTCGGCTTTCGTCATTTAGTCTTTTTATATAGCTGTTAAGTCCGTCAACTTTAACTATCTTGGATTTTATATCCTTAGGTGCATACTTCATGTCAATTATGGTTTTTGGATTAGCTAAAACAACTACTGACTTATATGTATCGTCAAAATAATGTTCAAAAATAGCCTTTGTGAGTAAGCCTTTAGTGTTTCGACGCTTTTCTTTTATCATATCCAAATGACGCTGATTTTGAGTTATAGGGCTATATATACCTTCTTTATGATAGCGTTTTCCAAATTGAATGGTTCTAGTGAAATCTCCCTGATTATTAACAGTAATATTTCCATAGAGGTTTTTGCACTCAATTATCAGTATCACTTTTCGTGTGATTACTATATAGTCTATCTGCGTTGTAAGTCCATTTTCTTCAAAGAAAATATCGTGAAGAATATACATAGGCATATGACTGTTTTTCAGCTCAAACATCAATGCCTCTTCGCCTTTCAGGTGCAAGCTTTGAATAAAAGTCTAGCTGCTCAAGTTGTTTTTTCGCACTGCTGTCCTCTTTTAGTACCACAGGTTCACGAAGTTTATCAAATAATCCCATATAATTTTCCTCCGATAGTTTTTTAGATAGTGTTATTATACCATATTCCGTATGTCATTTCAAGTATTTTACTTTGCAATGTGGTACAATTATTGTAGTGCTACACGATTAAAAGGGCTTGATTTTGAGGGCTGTTGATATACTGTAAATAAACGAAATATCGCAGAAACGATAGGACGGACAATGTGCTTGTCAGGTTTTCTTCTTTCGCAAGGCTAAGTGAGGCTTATTCTAATTATTTTGCGGATATAGGGGAATTTGTTGGCGTTGTAAAGGGGTACTTGAAGTGAGATACATTACAGAGGTGACGGCAAAATGACATACCATTATTATGGCGACAAAAATGCTGATATTGTTCTTATCCAGCCTGTGGGCGACCATGATCTGTCCGAGATAGAAAACGAGGTGGCAGAGATAAAAAAGCTCACGAGTGTGGATTTTCAGCTTATTGCGGTGAAGGTCGAGGATTGGAACAGGGAGCTTTCACCATGGGAAGCCCCTGCGGTATTTGGCAATGAGGGCTTCGGCAATGGAGCGGAAGACACTCTGGCGGAGATATTAACGCTTTGCTCGAACAATAGCAAGAATTATTACATTGGCGGATATTCTCTGGCAGGGCTTTTTGCCTTGTGGGCGGCGTTTCAAACGGAGAAATTTTCAGGCGTTGCGGCGGCTTCTCCGTCGGTGTGGTTTCCTGATTTTGTGGGGTATATGAAAGAGAATAAGATAAAATGCGACGCTGTTTATCTCAGCCTTGGTGACAAAGAAGAAAGGACGAAAAATGCGGTCATGTCAAAGGTGGGCGACTGTATCCGTGAGAGTTATGATTTGCTGACGGGGCAGGGTATCGAATGCGCCCTTGAATGGAACAAGGGCGGGCATTTTAAAGAGCCTGCTTTGCGGACAGCTAAGGGGTTTGCTTGGGTGATGAACGGAAGATAGGGGAATGGCAATGGATAAGAAAAAGACGAGCGTTTTTATAAGTCTTATCTTTCGGAGAACGGAGTTTGGCTGACGGAGAGTGTGCCTGTTAGGTTTCTTGAGAGAGTTTAGGGCTATGGCGAAAAAACAGAACGCAGATGCGGCCAAGAGGATCCTTATCAAGTGGGGACTCAGAGGCTTCAGAGGGCGTTTATTTCTTAAACACAGCGCCGCTGAATTTATCATGTAGATGGCTTACCATGCAGAACTGTATTGATAGCCGCTGAAAGGTAAAATTGGTTTGCCGCTTCAATGTGCATTATCTAGTGCCTTGAAAGCGGCATTTTTTTAGTT
>OGGZ01001367.1_pt1 | contig 21095 bp, 17 predicted proteins | sample 1571371 | NCBI WGS metagenome assembly OGGZ01 (sample SAMEA2582025, study PRJEB24529) | metagenome | biome: Human gut stool | place: China | collected 2011
TCGGTATAGGATATAAGGATCAGGAACGTAAGCCGTTTGACGAATCGCATCTGCAATGGGAAAAGATACATCTCGGAACTTTCCGTATGCCAATTGAAAACGAACAGGGGAAAGTATGAAAATCATTTTTTTAGGCTCTGGCAACTTGGCGACGCGCTTGTCGCTCGAAATGCATCGCAAAGGGATGCAGATCGGGCAGGTGTATAGCCATACGCCGGAAAATGCACAGCAGCTGGCTGCTCTGTTGGGCTGTCCCTGGACAACTGATCCCGAAACTGTCGATACGGATGCTGACCTGTATGTCTTTTCTTTAAAAGATACGGTTTTGGCGGATGTGATTGCTCGTGTCAGGCCGAATGAGGGCTTGTGGGTGCATACGGCAGGCAGTATGCCGATGGATGTTTTCAACGGCCATACGGCCAATTATGGAGTCCTGTATCCGATGCAGACGTTTAGTAAAACACGGGAGGTAGATTTCAACGTGATCCCTTTTTTTCTTGAAGCTAATACGTCTGAAAATGCTGGCAAATTGCAACATTTGGCGGAGAAACTTTCGGGAAATATCCATTTCCTGTCGTCCGACAAACGTAAAAGTTTACACCTGGCAGCTGTTTTTGCCTGTAATTTTACCAACCATATTTATGCGTTGGCTGTTAAATTATTAGAAGAACAGGATATACCGGCTGATGTCTTGTTGCCACTTATCGACGAGACGGTAGCCAAAATACATACGATGCCGCCGAGGGTGGCACAGACTGGTCCGGCTATCCGGTACGATGAAAATGTGATTAATAAACATTTGGCTATGTTGGGGGATTCCGATATGCGGTCGATCTACCGGCTGATCAGTCAAAGCATACATAAGGAGGCACAACATGAGTAGTATCAATTATGATCTGAGTAAGATAAAGGCTTTTGTCTTTGATGTAGACGGCGTTTTGTCCTGTGATGTAATCCCGTTGCATCCGAATGGCGACCCTATGCGTACCGTTAATATAAAAGATGGCTATGCCTTGCAGCTCGCTGTCAAGAAAGGCTATCACGTAGCCATCATTACCGGAGGCTATACGGAAGCGGTACAGATCCGCTTTTCGCGTCTCGGCATTACTCATATATATATGAAGAGTGCAGTAAAAGTCCACGATTACCGGGATTTTCTGGAAAAGACTGGTCTGCAGCCTGAAGAGGTTATGTATGCCGGGGACGATATTCCTGACTACGAAGTGATGACAATGGTCGGTCTGCCGGTAGCACCCGCTGATGCGGCTCCTGAGATCAAGCGTATCGCCAAATATATCTCCCACAAGAATGGGGGGGCTGGCGTTGCCCGCGATGTAATCGAACAAGTCATGAGAGCTCAAGGCCACTGGATGGGTGACGAGGCTTTCGGCTGGTAGAACTAAACTGATAAAATAGGATAATGAAAAGCATACTCCCTAACTTGAGTCAATATAAAATCGTATTAGGTTCCAATTCTCCCCGGAGACGCGAATTGCTGGCGGGATTGGATATCGAATTTGAAGTACAGACGATTCCGGGTATAGACGAATCCTTTCCCAAAACGTTGCGGTCGGACGAGGTTCCGGTCTATATCGCTAGGAAAAAGGCGGAAGCCTACATCTCTTCCATGTCGGCAGACGAATTGTTGATCACTGCCGATACGATTGTGTGGACTTTCAGTGAAATTTTAGGAAAACCGAAAGATCGCGAAGATGCTATCGCCATGCTTCGGAAACTGTCCGGGCATGTACATGAGGTGATTACCGGTGTTTGTATTACGACAAAAGAAAAAACGGTTTCTTTTTCCGCTTCATCGACCGTCTGCTTTGCCAGGCTGGATGATGACGAGATCGTCTACTATGTCGATAAATATCGTCCGTTTGATAAAGCCGGTAGCTATGGCATACAGGAATGGATCGGGTACGTGGCAGTCGAAGCCATCAATGGCAGTTTTTATAACGTGATGGGGTTACCGGTCAGGCTGCTTTATCAAGAGTTGAAGAAGTTCTGAAGATTGGACAAAATTCTATGTTTTAAGATGATTTATTGAAGGTAAGGCGAATAGGAAGTCTGTATTTTTGTGGTATTAACTTTTAAATATCATGAAAAAGATCTATTATTTGCTTGTATGTCTGTTTTTCCTGCAATCCGCTTTTGCTGCAGGGGAGAAACAGTCATTCGATGTTTGTTTACAGAATGGGCTGAACATGAATGTGGAAGTTTGTACGGATGGGATATTCCGGATTCGGGTTACTCCTCGTTCAACCTTTTCTGAGTCGTTGATGCAACGTTACGGAATTATTAAGACGGATTGGGACCCGGTTCCGGTTTCCCCGAAAGACAATAAACAGCAGTTTGAAGTATCGACCGGCGCTTATCGACTGAAAGTTGATAAAAAGACCGGTGCTATATCTGTTTCTGACCGGAAAGGGCGGGTGATTATCGAGAAAGTAGTCTTTCTTACCTCTGCCGATCCGCTGTGTACTGATCTGGGGGAAGTGATCAATGCTAAATACAAGGACATGAAAGTTCCCAACAACGGTACGATCATTGGTGATGACGAAAATCCGGGAAGCATGAAAGACCTGGCGGAAACCGGCGATTACAAGAACACCAGTATCCTTTCGATCTCGCTGAAAGACGGCGAACGGTTCTATGGTGGTGGCAGTACCAGTCGCGACCATATTCAACATCGGGGCGAACTGTTGCGTATGTGGACTACTTACCAGCATACCGAGATTCCGATGCCTTTTATGATCAGTTCCGAAAATTGGGGTATTTTCAACAACACGACACGGAAAAATTTCTTTGATATCGGCAACTACCAGTCGGATGTTTTCTCAATCTATAATACGACGGACGAGGTGGATTTCTATTTGATGTTCGGTAATTCGATGCCCGATGTGATCAACTATTATACGGCTATTACCGGTCGACCTTACTTGTTGCCGAAATATGCATACGGATTGTGTTTCGGTCCAAATATGCTGGAAGACCAATTCGATATTTTGAATGATGCTGTACGTTTCCGTGAGATGGGTGTCCCTTGCGACTTATTCTGGCTCGAACCGCAATGGATGGAGAAACGTTATGATTTTTCGACTAAAAAGAAATGGAACTATCAGAAGTTTTCGGCTGAAGCTTATTGGGATTCTACTCGCTATCCGAAGAAAGAAAACCATCGGCTGCTTATCGGCCGTCTGCATGGGATGGGGTATCACATGGGGCTTTGGCTCTGTATCGAGTATGATCTGAGCGTTCCGGAGGAGGATGCGTTGGCGAAGGCGATGGGGAAGCCTCTTTCCGGGCAGGAGCACTGGATGGATCATTTGAAGAACTTTGTGGATAATGGTGTAGACGGTTTCAAGATGGACCCGGCACGTACGATAGACGAACATCCGAATTTCAAGTATTATAACGGACACACCGATAAAGAGATGCATAACTTGAACCAGATTCTTTTGCCGAAGCAGATGTATAAGATGATGCGTGAACACACTGGACTCCGTTCTTGGCATCATTATACTGCCGGGTGGTCGGGAACGCAGCATTGGAGCGCTTCCACCAGCGGTGATAATGGGGGAGGGCGTACGGCTCTGTTCGACCAGTTGAACTTGGGTATGAGCGGTTTTCTCAATACTTCTTGCGACGTGATGAATGTCAATAAGGACGAGGAACTGCAGAGTCTTCATTTCGGCCTCTTCTTGCCATGGGTGCAGATCAATAGTTGGTATTCGTTGCATCAACCATTCTATTTCCCAGAGAAAGAAAAGAAAATGTACCGGGATTATGTGAAGTTGCGTTATGCGTTGATGCCCTATATTTATTCGGCAGCATTGGAAGGGGCACAGACCGGTATGCCGGTTGTACGCTCCATGCCTTTGATGTTTCCTGATGACCGTAAGACGGATGATATGGTCTATCAGTATATGTTTGGCCAAAGTTTTCTGGTCGGTATCTTCAGTGATTCGATCTACTTGCCGAAAGGGAACTGGTTTGACTTTTGGACAGGTGAAAAATTGGCTGGCGGTAGGGAAATCAAGCATGCAATACCTGATAACCGTGCAGGGTTGCTGTTCGTACGTGAAGGGGCGATCATACCGTTCCAAAAAGATATGCAATTCATTGGGGAGGAACCGTTGGATACTTTGATGGTGAAAGTATTTCCCAAAGATGTCTCTTCCTATACGATGTATGAAGATGATGGTAAAACATATGATTATGAAAATGGAGCGATTGCTACAACCCGTTTTGAATGTAAGCAGAGCGGGCGGACAGTAGAGTTTACTGTTTTCCCAGTGGAAGGATCGTATAACGGCATGTGTAAAGCACGGACATACGAATTGGAGATCGACGCTCCGCAGCGCCCGTCGGAAGTGCTAGTAAACAATGTTCCGATAATGGATTGGCAGTATGGCGACGATCACAAGGTACGTTTCAGTTTGCATCAGGAAAATAACGAGTTGATAAAAGCTATGCTTCGTTAGTTCAGTTCGCTTCGCTTTTCATTTTGATAATATTCGATTAGGTATAGGGTTTTAGCCAAAGATGGACAGATAGGGAGTATGACAGGACGATCCGGATTCCATTCCGGATCGTCTGTTATCATTTCGGAAAGCGGACCGGCATGCATGAGTATGAGTCGTGTCGATGTGATGGCTATCGCAATAAATGATTTTTCGGCAGGCAGTAATACAAAATGTCCTTCGTCCACATCGGCAACCGGCGTCTGGTTTTGATTATAGATGACCAGTTTTCCGGAAGAGACAAACAATAAGACATTGCCGGTGTCATCCGTATTACATAAAATTTCGCCCGCTTTTCCTATTTTACATTCAAACTGGTTCAGGACGTTTCTTGTCATATTTAATCAATCAGGAATTATCCGAACTTATCATTGTTTCCGTTTAGGCAGATACTGAAGCATCCCTTTTGAGTATTCAATCTGATGCTTCCCATTTTCGTCAGCGTATATCACATAGTATTCGATCTCAGGTAAGGAATCTGCCATTTGCCGGGCTTTTTCCAAGCCCATTGCCATAAATGCAGTGGCGTAAGCATCGGCAGTCATACAGTCATTAGCAACGATTGTTGCGCTCAACACGCTTTGTTCGGCTGGATAACCGGTACGTGGATCGATTGTATGGGCATATTTTTTACCGTCTTTGATATAAAAGTTGCGATAATTGCCTGAAGTGGCAATCGCGCCTTTTTTACATAGTTGGACGATTTCGTCATAATTATTTTTGATGCCGTCCGGATCGTCTTCCGGGAGATTGATACCGGTACGCCAGCATACGCCATTCTGATTGACACCCTTTACTACCACTTCGCCTCCAATCAAAATCATATAGTTTTCCACTCCTTCTTTTTCAAGCAGGCGGGCGATCACGTCACAGGAATATCCTTTGGCTATGGCGGAGCAGTTCAATAGCAGACGGGGATCGTCTTTCACGACCTTTTTGCCTTCCAGATGTACTTTTCGGTAGCCTACAAAAGTTTTGAGGCTGTCGATCATAGCAGGTGTCACACTGTCCTTTTTATTGAAACCGAACCCCCAAAGATTAACCAGAGGGGCACAGGTGATATCGAAAACACCATCTGAATTGCGGGAAACTTCCATCGACTTGTTAAATACCTCCGTGAACCATTCGTCTACTTCCACCGCTTCGTTATTATTCACTTTTGCGATGATCGAATTTGGGTTGAAGGGATTCAAGGACAGGTTGAACTTTTGCAACTCAGCATCGATTTTATCCGTTAAAGCATAGGGCGCCTCATATTTGATCGTGTATAGGGTATGAAACACGGTACCACTTTCTTCGTAATATTGTTTTTTGTCTTTACACGAGACAAAGAACAGAATTCCTAAAATAACTGATAAATAAATTTTCTTATGCATTTTTCTATTGTTTAGTCGGTTGCAAAGATAGTGTAAATCTTTGAGTACTACTTTATCTGTATAAAATAGCAAAATAATATACTTCCTCGAATCTCTTGTTTTTGGGTAGAGAAGTCAGATACAGTTGTTTCGGATTTTGTTCTTTAATGCACATCCCGGACATCCTTGACAAGGATTGTCTGTTCCGGTGGGATGTGTAAAGAACTTATAAATTTTCTTTCCGATGTGGAAAATGACGATAAGGCCGATAATGAGAACTGCTATTTCCTGCCACATAAAGAAGGTGTATTAATTAAACAGGTTCATAAAGAAGTGCCCTGTCTGATAGACTACGCATGAGACGAACCACGCAAGTACGCAAGTATAAACAATTACAAATATACCCCATTTCCAGGAGCCGGATTCGTGGACAATGGCCGATATTGTAGCGATACAAGGGAAATAGATCAGGACAAAGAGCATGAAACTCAGTGCGACCAAAGGTGTAAAGACCAATTCTCCCTCGGCATTTTTATCCTGTTTTAATCGTTCGGTCAAGACCTGGCTATCATCCGACTCTCCTGTATATAAGACACTCAGTGTGCTGACGACGACTTCTTTGGCGGCCATACCGGTCAATAGGCTGACACTCATCTTCCAGTCGAAACCCAGTGGATGGAGTATCGGTTGTATGGCTTGGCCGATACGGCCGATGTAGGATTTCTGCTGATGGTCCATCGATTTCAGGCGTTCTAGTTCAGCGATGGTTTCCGCTTTGTCTTCCGGGTTCGTGTCGGACTGTTCCACTTCGGCAATCTGCTTCTCAAAAACATCTCCGTTTTCCGAATGACGAGGAAAATATCCCAAGAACCAGATGATGATAGAAGCGATCAAGATGATCCCCCCCATCTTGTGCAGATATTGTTTGGCTTTTTCCCACATATGAATCATAATTGATTTACCTGTCGGCATGCGGTAAGGAGGAAGTTCCATCACGAAAGGTACATCTTCGTCCTTAAAAAGGAAGCGCTTGAACAGACGTGCCATTAAGACAGCAAGCAGAATACCCGAAGCATAGAGGATCAGCATGACCGTTCCGGCCGTCTGGGGGAAGAAAGCACCTGTCAGCAGGACATACACCGGAAGGCGGGCACTACAGCTCATTAACGGGTTTACCAGCATGGTGATCATCCGGCTGTTACGGCTTTCGATCGTACGAGATGCCATGATAGCCGGCACGTTGCAACCGAAGCCCATCACAAGCGGGATAAACGATTTGCCGTGTAGCCCCATCTTATGCATGATCTTGTCCATGATGAAAGCGGCGCGCGCCATGTAGCCGGAATCTTCCATAAAAGAAATGAAGGCATACAGTATCAATATGTTGGGCAGGAATACGATAACGCCTCCCACGCCTCCTATAATGCCATCGACCAGTAAATCCTTCAACGGGCCTTCGCTCATGTTTCCACGTACGAACTCTCCGATCCAGCCAACAAACGATTCGATCCATTCCATCGGGTATTCTCCCAAGCGGAAAGTGGCTTCGAACATGATCCACATGAAAAGGATGAAGATCGGGAACCCCAACACTTTATGGGTTACGAACAGATCGATGATCTGGGTGCTTGTCGCTTCTTTTATTTTGTTTTGCTCGTAGGTCTCACGCAGTGCACCGGAAATAAAACCGTAGCGGGCATTAGTGAAGGCTGTCTCACAATCTTCTTTCAGAAGGGTTTCGATTTGAGCGACATTGCGGTCGCGTTCGTGGATGACTGTTTCGGAACCAGGCATTGACTTGACGAATGATTCCACTTCCGGATCGCCTTCTAGCAACTTGATGGCAAGGTAGCGCTTGGAAAGGCTTTTGGATACATTTCCGTTCAGTTTCAAAGCATGCCTTACTGGATAAATGGCCTTTTCCAATACATCACCATAATTGATATGGATATGGCGGAGTACGGGATCTTCTTCTTCGTAGACCTTTATGACGCGGTTGAAAAGTTCTTCGATACCGAAGCCGGTCTTACTGATGGTCGGAACAATCGGCGTACCGATCATCCTTGAGAGAGAGTTATGGTCGAACTTATTTCCGTGTCGTTCCAGTTCGTCGTACATGTTGAGGGCGATAACCATACGTACGTCCATATCGATCAGTTGGCAGGTCAGATACAGATTGCGTTCCAAGTTGGATGCATCGACTACATTGATTACGATGTCTGGCTGTTCTTCATTCAGATGCTTGCGAACATAGAGTTCTTCAGGGGTGTAAGCCGATAGGGAATAGGTCCCCGGCAAGTCTACGATTTTGAAGGTATAGCCATTCTGATGGAATGTCCCGGCTTTGGCGTCGACTGTCACGCCGCTGTAGTTACCGACATGCTCGTGTGCACCGGATGCGAAATTGAATAAAGATGTTTTACCGCAATTGGGATTTCCGACTAATGCGACATTGATGGTTTTACCTTTGTGCATGGCCATAGCCTGTAAACTCTTGCCAGATGTTTGGATATAAGAATCCACCGGGCGGTTTTCCTGTTTTCCGGTACTGGCTTCTATGAATTCAGCCACACTGACGACTTCTATCATTTGCGCATCGTTTCGTCTTAATGAAACGTCGTAACCCATTACACGGTAGTGTATAGGATCTTTAAGCGGTGCGTTCTGGATGACATCAACCTCTTTTCCTCTGATAAACCCCATCTCGATAATGCGCTTGCGGAATGCTCCGCGTCCCATTACCTTTACTATAACCCCTTTTTCGCCTGTACGAAGTTCTGATAGTCTCATCTTTTTAAAATCTTGCGCAAAGGTAGCATGAAATGGTAATATGGTCAATACCGTATTGTAGGTATTTTTTTGTTAGTTTTGTCTCCGTAAAGGCTTTAAAATATGACTATGTGGAACAATGTTATATTATGTTTGGGGTCCAATACGGATTGCGAGGCGAATCTAAAGTCGGCAAGTCTGTTGCGTGCTTTTTTCGGATCGATCCGGTTCTCTGAAGCGATTTATACGGAGCCGATAGGTTTACCCGATTCCGGCTTATTCCTGAACCAGGTGGCTGTTGCCGGTACGAATGCTTCGCTGGAAGAGGTGAGGCGGGCTGTGAAGGCGATGGAAAAACGATTGGGACGCATGTCGGACAGTAAGCAGAAAGGGAAGATTCCGATCGATATAGACCTGCTTTTATGGAATGGAACAATCCTGAAACCTGCCGATTGGGAAAAGGAGTATGTGCAACTACTCTTCCGGTCTGTTGCGGATTAGGAGACATAACCCATAGCTTTACGATGGCTAATGCATAGCTTTAAGCGTCGTAACCCATAGCTTTGGTTATTGTAACTTATCGTCCTTTGTTATCGCTCTGTAGGTGCAGGGTTATAAACGGGGCAAATAGGAAACCAGCTTTTCCGCTGATCCTGATCAGACCGTTGATACCTAAGCAAATGAATGTGGAGATCGGGTTGGAGCGATCCGTGTTGTAGAAACCTTTTCCTATCCGGACTTGATAACCGAAAGGTTTTGCCAGCGAGCGATATGTTTCGATGGGTAAGATGCGTTCTGTCCAATTCCCGTTTCGTGGATCGCAGGTGTTGAAAGCATCTTTCAATAGAGGATAGGAACCGGTCTTGATAGCCTTGTGGATATGTGGGAAGGTAAGTCCGCGCGTCTTTCGTGCAGCTTCTTTCGCTTCGGCAGGGGAAAGGGCCGGGAAGTGCAGTTGGATATAATGCAGACGTAAAGCATAATATTCCTTTTCCCAAATGGTCATAAGCCGATGCAGCCTTCTTTTCACATACGGGTTAAAAGGTGTAGAGGCCGTTGTAAACAACATTTGCATCTTGTTGTCGATGGCAACCAAATTGGCGAAAAAAGCCGACAGGTCGTAAACATGTTCGATCAGGTCGGTCGCGATCAGCAATTGTGGCTTGACTTTATTTGCCGAGCACCAATCTGCTAAGGTGTCTGAGTCTCCATGAAGAATAATGTCAGGTCCTGTATTGACCAGCTCTTTCAAGATGCGGATCGTATTGACGGAATCCGGATTGAGGTCGATGTAGATGACTCGGCCGATTCCGGCTTGTTTGGCAAGTATACTCAGGAAGCCGCTTCCGCCACCATAGTCGATAAGTGTTATCTCCTCCGGTGAGCTACCGATAGATTCCAGTCCTTTAAGGAGACAGTCCGCATAGATTTTCATGTAATAGGATAAAACCGGTTTCAGCCGGGCAATATAACGTTTGTTATATTTACTGATAGGCAATCGTTCGTAATCGATAGCCTTTAGTTGGCTAATCAACGCTTGTGCTGCTTGTCGGATATCATACTTCATAGATCAAATGTAAGAGGTGTTCGCCTTGATATTGATTGGAATAAGTCGGATAAAGAAAGTCGCGGCGCTGCTCGATCGACTCCGGAGCCATATCGGTATGCATCAATTTCCGACAGATGCAGACCATTTCGTCCGGAGTGTCGGCGATATGGCAGAGCGATTCCAGTCCACTACCTGCTATCATCAGTCGGTTGACCACTGTATGGCGTCCGGCAAACAGGCTGTTCAGTAGTTTTAGTTTCAATCCGGTTGCCTGAAAAGTAATCAAGGCATGTATTTGTGCATTGTGTATCAAGTCGTTCATCTGTTCTTCTGACGGATTGGCTTCGATATGGATATTCGGATAGGGAGCTGCCGTTTTCAACAAAGAAGCCGGCGGATTCATACCGGCAATGATGCAACGGCAGTCCAGTTTACTGAACACATTCCGGATAAGAAAGAGGGCTGCTTGTGTATTCTCTATTACGGATAGTTTACCATGATAGAGGATAAAATCGGAAGAACCCGGCTTGACCGTAATTTGGTTGTTGGTGTGAAAGCAAGGCATGAATTCGACCGGTTTGTCGGGGAACTGGTGCCGGAGGTAGTCAGCATCGGTTGTTGAAACGGCAATCATCAGATCGGCATGTTTCAGTATTTTCTGATAATGTTTGAATCGCCAAGCCTCTATCCGGAAGAAGCTTTTCCTGATCGGATGGCTCTCCGCCTGTGCCAGGTGATAATAATAGTCGTGTTCGATATTTGCTTCCCGGTAAATCTTTTTCCGGTTGTGTAGTCGCGGATCGTTTATGTAATAACAGCAATGGAGTCCTTCGAACAGGATCGGGTAATCGTTCTTCAACAGATTGGCGATCAGTTCAGGATGCTTGCGGCTGTATACGTTATAAGGCAGCAGGGTTATATTGGTACGTAGCCCTGTATGTCGCTTGTAATAAAATACCTTTTCGCAGATGGCTTCCAGTTCGGGCGAATGGGCACGTTCGTATTCGAAACAGTGTAAGATGATCTTCACACCGCACTGGTGCAGAGCTTTTATCTTATAATATACATCAATGATTCCCCCGTAGTTGGCAGGCCAGGGAATATTGAAAGCTATAATGTTCAGATACCTTTCCATGTCTGTCATTTGCTGTTTAGTCGGGTAAAGATACGCATAAATTGTTCAGCTTGTTTTTTACGGGAAAAACGTTCCACCGCCTCCTTATCCGTATTTATGTGTGTGTACCCATTATCCTGCCAGAACTGATAATGGTGCAGGATAAAACGAAAAGCTTCTTCGGCTGTCCGGGCTGCCAGTCCGGAACGGGTATTCCGGATGGTAGCTTCGAGGCAACTTTCGTCACTCTTTACACAGAGTAAAGGTTTCCCGACAGCCATCGATTCGAAAAGCTTGGTAGTCATAAATCCTTTTGGTCCGTCGGATGCAAAGGTATTGGCGAGTTGCAGCAGAATGGAACTGCGGTTTAACACGCCGGGAATCTCGGAAGCGGGAACATAGTCGAAAAAGTCCATATACCGGGCGACTGGGTAAGCGGTTGCTGCCTGCATGATGATCGCTTTTGATCCGGCGTCGACATACCATTGGATGCGGAACTGGTCTGGATCAATGAGCTTTTCACGATCTAACCGGCTAACGGCCTCGAAAAGCAATCGAGGGTCACGTGTCGCCAAGCTAATCAAACGTCCGGTATAGGTGATGACGAATTGAGAGGTCCGATGTTGTTCAGGATAGAAGAGCTCTGGATCGTAACCGTTGTAAACCAATTCTGTGTTAGGATTGTATGCTTGAAGTTTTTCCACATGCCAGGGGGAAATGGTCGTGACCTGATCCGCCTTTCTCAATGCATTATTTCTGTCCCGTAATAACTTATGACGGAATGTTTCCGTGATCTTTCTATCCAACCAGGAAAAGGTACGGAAGTTATGAGCGATATATTCGTTGGAAGCATATTGTTCGACTATGTCTCGAAGGTCGATTACTAACGGCAGATGATATTTCTCTGCTATATATTGGGCGGCCGGCAAGGGGAAAGTTCGGTATGAACTGCACAGGATACCGGCATATTCCCCTTCTTCCAGTAAACGGGAGGCGGCTTTTGCCATCTTCTTGTCTTTATAATGGAAAAAATAATCGAGTATGAATATGCATATCCACTCTAACTTTTGGAGGATTTTCCCTTTGGAATGAAAGAAATTTACATATGTGACAGGCGTTTCTCCTTTCAGGAAAGAGAACGTGCTGTCATCGATTTGCTCAGTGACAACGACAGGTTCCCATCCGGCCCGCCTCATATATTTGCATAAATAGCCCATTCGCGGTCCGAATGCAGGGGGAAACATATCACATAATATCAGTATCTTCATGATTTTATCAATTCTTCAATGATGGCGGCGAATAGTTTTCGTTGCCAGTCGACAGAGACATTCGGCTTGATCCGGGTGGTGATGGAGTCGTTATGCCAGAGCAACACCAGTTCGCCGTTGGCAGATGCCACCTGTTTGATGAGTTGTGTTGAGTAGGCAAGTGCCCCCTCATAGTCGAGATTCATATAAACAGGTTCGTTCAGGCTGCATTCCATGATTGCCAATGGGTGGAGAATAAGTGGCGAGATACGTTTATTCTCAGGATTAATCCAATGTACCGGACGAGATGTGCCGAGGCGAAAACCGGCAACATCCGGATAGCCTATCGTGAAATCATCTGTAATACCTGCTTTTTCCAACCATACCATATCTTCCGGTTCGCGTGAGGCCAGATAATGATGCCGATTGTAAGTGACCGATTTTCCGGTTTGTCTCTCCAACAATTCTTTTTCTGTTGAGATGAGTGCCGGTGTTTTACCGGCATCGTAACTGGTATGCAGCCCAATCTGTACTTTTTCGGTTTTACAAAAGAGCAAAAGCTCTTGTAAGTCCTTTGAATGCAGTTTATAATGAGGCTTGTCATAAACGGATGAGCCACCTGACTTGATAAAAAACAGAGATTCACAACGGTTTTTTCCGATAACGGCCTTTAATTTGTTTCGTTGTTTTACAAGCCAGGGAAATGTGTAGAACGGATCTTCCTGTAACGGACCTTGAAACATCTTCCAGGCATGTTTCAGTCCTGTGCCTTTAACTGTTTCTCGTATCAAGTTGCGGAAAGTCCGGCAAAAGAAAGGAGCATCTACATCGTGTGTCAGCCATACTTTTTGTATGTGTGGGGGCAGTTCGACGGCTGACTGTACACGCGCTTGGCGTAACCAGCGTCGCAACAATTTACCGTATTCGTCGACTATCGGGCGATGAATGAATCCTGCTTTGAAGGGTAGGGATTCTGTTCCGAGGAAGCGACCGTGGATGTCCCGTATGTTGCGTTTCCGTATTTCTTCATATCGCGTCAGCAGAAAATAGGCACTGGCGATGATATCGGCATGTACCACCCAAGTATCCCCCTGCCATTCTATTTTGGGAGAACCGAAGAGCAGCGGTACGCCTTCTATCTCTTCCAGTGGTAGTTTGGGCATGGACTCGGCTGTCCCGTAAACTTCATCCCGGAAAAAGGGGGACGGGATGATGACTACGCGATAACGGGAGAATTTGTTGGGATCCGATGTGTAACCGACAAGACTGGCTAATACACCGGCCTTTTCTCCTCCTATCAGGAATTTGGTAATATAGGAAATAACGGCTTTCATACTGTCTTTCAACTTTACAGGAACAAACGGACTACTTCGAATGCTTCAGCATAAGGACAGCCAGCTTGTACACCGCGTGTTTTTGCCAGTGAAAAGATAAACTCTTCGGATAGATAGTCGCGTGTTCCTTGTGATTCGTATGCTTTTAATGCTTCGACTTTGGCTTGAATGTGCTTTCTATTCAGTTCAACAAAACATTGTGTGTTGAATGTCAGATTGTTCCAAATCAACTCGTAGCCCAGCAGTGTCGTGTTTTTGAAGGCGCGTAGGCCTTCTTGGGCGATCGTTGTATGATCCTGGTGAATGTCGTGTAGGCTTGGGATAAAGACCAAGTCAAAGCTGTTCGATTTTTTTAGGCGGATCAGTTCTTCCAATATTTCCTGCCGGACATATCCGAGTTTACGGACCTCATAATTGTAGATGATGAGGTTTTCAGGTGATATTCCCAATTGGGCAGTCGCTTTCTTGACTTCTGTCTTCAAAATATCTTTCGGAAAACCTTCGGGTACGGACTGCTGAGCGGTTGAAAAAGCGACATAGGTTACTTTCTTTCCCAGTTCGATAAGTTTGCTTATGGTTCCTCCCAGTCCTAATTCCCCGTCGTCCGTATGGGGGGCTAAAACCAGTATATTATTATAACTGTTTAATATCATAAATAATTTATCTGTTTATTATCCTTCCTATTTTTAAACAGGCTCTATTTAATAAACTTAATTTTCCTTTGGTTATTGTGAAGAAGGGGGTTTGAATTGCACCGAATTCACGGAAAAAACGTTCGACTCCCGGTATCATGGAACCTTCGAAATCAAATGTGTCGGTATATTGTGAAACATAACGGATTGCTTCCCACAAAATTAAACTGTGTGCTCCGGACTCCCGAAGAGTCGGATTTCCTCCACCAGCCAGATACCAGGCGGAACTTTCTTGCCAGACGATAAAAGCGACAGCATGCAAACGTCCTTTTTCGTCATAACCGCCCCATAAATCTCCCTGGTCCCGTTTTCGGCAAATATTGATCAGTTTGATTAAAACTTCCATATCTTCTTTGTTGGTGATCTGTTGACGTTTGAAGGTTTGTGCCTGTATCAACAAGAACTCTTCTATAGAAATTCCTTTTTTTACTGTGATATGATATTTGTCTCTGGCTTTTGTGATGTTCCGTCGGATATTGAAACTCATATTTCCCAATATTGCTTTTGTGTTTCGGATATCCTTCAACATATAGGTGTAGCGTGTTGTTTGTCGGTAACCTTCCCAATAGAATGGTAGCCAGTCGGTGATTCCGTAATGAAAATTTTGCATAAAATACGGATAGCTTTTAAGCGTGTTTAGCAGTTGTTTGCATAAAACTTGCCGGTGGCCTAAAGTTTTGGTGTATTTGGTATCTTTGGATTCCGGTGCGAACCAAGGACCCATTGTTTGTGTGTAGGATGGCATTGAGATAATACCTTGTCGAGGACAATAAAGTGGCATCGCTGCCGTAATCCTTTCTTTTTCTTCAACCAATAAGACTTTCCATTTATCTTTGCCACAAACCGTATCGAGCCACCAGTCACGGGAAAAGATGGGAATACTAGTTTCAGTGTTGCAAAGCAAATGGTATTTGTCTTTTGTGTTCATGAATGATTTTCTGTATAATCATGGACACAGATGACTACAGACTTGATCCGTATCATCTGTGTGCCATTGATTTTATCCTTTTAACGCTTCGAAGATCAGGTCGGACAATTCGTCTGCCAGTTCAGGATTGTCGGCAACGCATTGTTTGGCGGCATCACGTCCCTGTCCTAATTTAGTGTCGTTGTAACTGTACCACGAACCGCTTTTCTTAATGATGTTCAGTTCTGCACCCAGGTCGATTATCTCACCGGCTTTGGAGATACCTTCACCGAACATGATATCGAACTCTGCTTTCCGGAAAGGAGGAGCAACCTTGTTCTTGACTACTTTTACGCGCACTTGGTTTCCTTTGATATCGTCGCCGTCTTTCAATTTACCGATGCTGCGGATATCCAGACGAACAGAGGCATAAAACTTCAACGCATTACCGCCGGTTGTCGTTTCGGGATTGCCAAACATCACGCCGATCTTGTCACGCAACTGGTTGATGAATATACACGTCGTGTTTGTCTTATTGATCGCTGCCGTCAACTTACGAAGTGCTTGGGACATCAGTCGTGCTTGTAGCCCCATCTTGCTGTCACCCATATCGCCTTCGATTTCCGCTTTCGGAGTCAGAGCGGCAACTGAGTCTATTACGATAATATCCACGGCGGACGAACGGATCAGCTGTTCGGCAATTTCTAACGCCTGCTCGCCATTGTCCGGTTGGGAAATCCACAAGTTTTCGACATCTACTCCTAACTTTTCTGCATAAAAACGGTCGAAAGCATGTTCTGCATCGATAAATGCCGCAATACCACCGCTTTTCTGTGCCTCGGCAATCGCATGGATCGCAAGGGTCGTCTTACCAGATGATTCCGGTCCATAGATCTCAATCACACGGCCTTTTGGATAACCTCCTACACCTAATGCTGCGTTCAAGGCGATAGAACCTGTTGGGATCACTTCGATATTTTCGACACTTTCGTCACCCAATTTCATGATCGAACCTTTGCCGTAGTTTTTTTCGATCTTGTCCATTGCTGCGCGAAGTGCTTTCAATTTGTCTGCGTTTACAGCCGGTTTCTCGGCTGCCGGCTGTTTGCCTTCTTCGAATAAATCTTCTTTTGCCATTTCCTTTTATAGATTAAGGATTTGATTTGCATGGTCTTTAGTCTTCACCTCTTTCGGGCCGATGATATTAGTGACGATACCATCTTCATCTATAATAAAGGTGGTACGGAGAGTCCCCATGTATGAACGTCCGTACAATTTCTTTTCTGCCCAAACCCCGAACTGCTGTTGCAGGGTCGTATCCGTATCAGCGATGAGGCTGAAAGGGAGTTCCTGTTTTGCGATAAATCCCTGATGAGACTTGGCACTGTCTTTGCTGACACCCACTACTTCGTAGCCGGCAGCTTGCAATTCCTTGTAGCCATCCCGCAGACTGCACGCTTCAGCTGTACAACCGCTGGTATTGTCTTTCGGGTAGAAATAGAGCGCCAACTTCTTACCTTTGAAATCGCTCAGCTTTATCTCTTTCCCGTTCTGGTCAAGTCCCAGAATTTCGGGTGCTTTATCTCCTATTTGTATTGCCATATATTTATTTTACTTGATATTATAGTTCATCTTGCGTGTTACATCCGCTTTCCGGCGGGCTTTTCGTCCGAAGACCTTCCAAAGCAGTTTTCTTCCCATGTGATGGGCAGCAGCATATGACTCGAATGTCTCCGTCCGGTAATCGAATTCATCTTGCCAGCATTCTTGGGGAGAAACATAGCAGTATGTAATCTTTTCGATACTGTTGTCGTCTGCGTCGTTTTCCTCCAGCACGATGATGTTCTGCTTGTCGGGAGCCAGGCAGGTGATATGCCTGCGGCGGCATTCTTCTATTAGCGGAACCAGTACGGCATCATATCTCGCATGGATATTGGTCAGGTCGAAATCCCTATATTCGCTTTCTCCTATCTTCTGTATCGGACGGAGTTGCAGGATATCCAGTTCATCGCCGACGACCTCCCATATCCGGCTTAGTTCTTCGATATTGTTGTTGTTAATCGTATAATTGATGCGTAACTTGAACTGCGGATACTGTTTTTTTATTTCTGTGACGTTGGCGAGCAGCTTGCAGAACAAATCGAATTTACCGTTTGTCATCAGATACTCGTACGTTTCGCGTGTAAAACCATGTGCCGAGAGTGTCAACTCATCTAATCCGTTTTTTACGGCAGCGGCTAACAGTTCTTTTGTCAGCAGGTTCCCGTTTGTCGTGAGTGAAACGTAAGGGACGTTGTATCGTTTGCCCAGTGCAATGATTTTTACCAGATCCTTATGCAAAGTCGGTTCCGCTCCGCAACCGATCTGAAGTTTCAAGGCACGGTGGAACAGGCTTCCGGCAATGGCTTCTATTTCTTCATATTTCAGTGTACCTCGCAGACTTTTCCTTTTTTCCTCGTCGCTGAAATAACACATCTTACAGCGGAAGTTACAAGCTAGTACCGGGTCGAGAAAAATACCGATGTACCGTTTTCCTAACACATGAAATAGCCAAATACCCAATAGTTTGAGTCTTCTGCTTTTGATTTGTGTACCAAGCCGTAATATGTTATAGATGTTACGAGTCATTTAATTAATTGAGAATTGAGAATTGCCAGTTATCAATTCTCAATTGTCCATTGTTTACAGTTCCAGATCTATATTGAACAGTTCGTGCCAAGGCAGACCTTGTTCGTTCAGTTCCTTCATGAATGGATCGGGATCGAACTCTTCTACGTTCCAAACCCCTGGTTTTTTCCAAACTCCCTGTATGAACAGTTTGGCCCCGATCATCGCCGGGACGCCGGTCGTGTAGCTTACACCTTGTGCTCCTGTTTCTAGGTAAGCGGCATGGTGGCTACAGTTATTGTAAATATAGTAGGTCATTTCTTTTCCATCCTTGATACCACGGATGCGGCAACCAATGGAAGTTTCGCCTGTATAGTTTTCACCCAGATCCCCCGGATTTGGTAACACGGCTTTCAAAAATTGGATCGGAACGATTTCCTGTCCATTATACATAATCGGATCGATGCGGGACATACCGATGTTCTGGATCACGCGTAAATGAGTCAGATATTCCTGTCCGAAAGTCATCCAAAAGCGGGCACGCTTAATTGTCGGGAAGTTTTTGGTCAGGCTTTCCAACTCTTCGTGGTACATTAGGTAGGACTCTCTTGGACCGACATTCGGATAGTTCAACGGTTTGTGTATGGACAACGGATCTGTTTCTTTCCATTCTCCGTCCTCGAAATATTTTCCTCGTTGGGTAATCTCGCGGATATTGATTTCCGGGTTGAAATTAGTCGCAAATGCTTTGTGATGGTCTCCGGCGTTGCAGTCTACAATATCCAGGTATTGTATTTCATCGAAGTGATGTTTGGCCGCATAAGCCGTATATACGCCTGTTACGCCCGGATCGAATCCACAACCCAGGATAGCAGTCAGACCGGCATCTTCGAAACGTTTCTTGTATGCCCACTGCCAGCTGTATTGGTATTTAGCTTCGTCCAGCGGTTCGTAATTGGCCGTGTCGAGATAGCTGACACCGTATGCTAGGCAGGCATTCATGATGTGGAGATCCTGATAGGGCAAAGCTAGGTTTACTACTAAGTCTGGTTTGAAGGAATTGAACAAGGTAACGAGTTCTTCCACGTTGTCTGCATCGACCTGTGCTGTTTGTACCTTTACATTCTTAATATCGGCGGCAATCCGGTCGCATTTGCTTTTTGTGCGGCTGGCAACCATGATATCGGTAAAGATATCTGCATTCATCGCAATCTTCTTAACAGCAACGGTACTAACGCCCCCTGCACCAATAACTAATACTCTTCCCATTTACTAATAGAATTAATCTTGTTAATATACAGTTTACAAGGTTTTAAACCTAACGACAAATATACGATGAATCTTTGAATAATTTGGCAAGGTAGGAGAGAAAAACAATTTCGCAGGTTAGGAAACAAAAGTTTCATACGCCGGAAACTTTTGTTCCGTGCTTGTGGAACAGGCTCCGGCTAACCGAGTTTACGCCTGTAGTATTGCGGAGAAGTGCCGGTATGTCTCTTGAAATACCGGCCGAAAAGCGACTGATCCGGAAACTGGAGGCGGTTGGCTATTTCCTGTATGTTAAGTCTGTCGATTCCAGCAATACTTTTATTTCGAGTATGACATGTTTATCAATGATGTTTTTTGCTGTTTCTCCGGAGACGGCTTGCGCGATGGCGGATAGATAGCGGGGGGGATGAACATTTTTTTGCGTAAAATGAAACTTCGCGCTGGCTGAGGCAGTGTTTGTGTATCAACTGGATAAATCGTTTGAACAAATCTTCCTACCGGTTGATTCCTCCCGGGTGGTTCTGCTTGAAGATACAATGTGTCTTATCGTAAATGTCCAAAAGGAAACTTTGCGTGTAGTTGCGAAGGATTTGTAGTCGGAAACAGTTTTCTTTATCTTTATAGAGATCTTCCAGTGCGATGATGAGTCCGTTAATGGTGCGTGTACGTTCGGCAGGTAGCGTGACGACAGGATTCTCTTTCAGAAAATGAAAAAAAGAAGGGTCGAGCCGGACTGTTGCTTCTTGGAAAAACGCATTGGAAAATGTTATATAAGAGGATGTAAATTAAACTGTGTCAGCAAAGAATAAAATATTAACTTTGCTAACACAGTTTTTTTGTGAAAGAAGAATTTGATTTTGAGAGTATCAAGAACAAGGCAATTGAACAGCTGAAAGCAGGTAAGCCTTTGTTAGGTAAAGACGGTGCTTTTGCCCCTTTATTGGAAAGTATCCTGAATGCAGCTCTGGAGGGTGAGATGGATGCATATCTTACAGAAGAACGTCAAATGGGCAACCGCCGTAACGGGAAAATGCAAAAACAGGTCCAAACGGCATTGGGTGAGGTAACCGTATCCACTCCCCGTGACCGTAATTCAAGTTTTGATCCACAATTCATTAAAAAGCGTGAGACAATTCTTGCAGAAGGCGTAGCAGACCGTATAATAGGCCTGTATGCTCTTGGTAATAGCACACGTGAGATTAGTGAGTGGATGGAAGAGAATCTTGGTAATCGTGTATCGGCAGATACAATCAGTTCCATTACAGACCGTGTACTTCCGGAAATAAAGGCATGGAAATCACGTATGCTTGATTCTGTCTATCCTATAGTCTGGATGGATGCCATCCATTATAAGGTAACGGATGAATGTGGTTGTGCTGTTACACGTGCAATATATAATGTGCTGGGTATTGACCGGGAAGGACATAAGGAGCTCCTCGGAATGTATGTATCAAGAAATGAGGGAGCAAACTTCTGGCTTAGTGTACTGACAGATCTTCAGAACCGTGGAGTTGAAGATATTCTTATAGCCTGTATAGACGGCTTGAAAGGTTTTCCTGAAGCAATCCAAAGTGTTTATCCCAATACAGCCGTACAGCTTTGTGTTGTACATCAGATTCGTAATTCCATCAAATATGTAGGTTCCAAAAATCAAAAGGAATTCCTGAAGGATTTGAAATGCGTTTATCAGGCTGTAAATAAAGAATCGGCAGAAAATGAACTTCTT
>OGGZ01001373.1_pt1 | contig 21012 bp, 17 predicted proteins | sample 1571371 | NCBI WGS metagenome assembly OGGZ01 (sample SAMEA2582025, study PRJEB24529) | metagenome | biome: Human gut stool | place: China | collected 2011
CGAGGATGAAGTTTGTAAATGATAGGTTCATAATAATCAGTAAAGATAGATTGTAATATACTCATAATAGAATTTTACAATAAAGAGAGACAAAGGAAAACCCCTTCCCCTCATGAATGAGGGGTCAGGGGAGCTGAGAGTGTCGAAGACACTTTTTTATTAGTTAAAAATATCTCCTGTATTAGTTCATCTTATCAATAAAAAATTTTTTGCAAAAATGGACGTTTTTTTGAAAATTACCATACAAATCATATTGACGATAAAAAATTGCTATGCTAAATTGACTTTTGTATTTTGAAATTAGTTTTTCCTACGGAAAACAAGGAGGCTAAATCCTCTCTTCACCAGAGGTTAAATTTTACTTCGTAAAATTGGATTTTGCTTCGCAAAACAAGGAGGATTATATGAAAAAGGCATTAAGTGTTTTATTGGCAATGGGAATGACTGTCAGCATGGTGGCAGGATGTGGAGACACAGCAGACAACAGCAGTGCAGCAGATAATTCTGCAGCAGCTTCTACAGAGGCTGGTACAGATGGCACACAGGCAGCAGCTTCTGCAGCAGATATCAAAGTCGGTGTTATTTATATCGGTGATGAGAACGAGGGATATACAGCAGCTCATATGGCAGGTATTGATGAGATGGCAGCAAACCTCGGTTTATCAGATGACCAGATTATTGAGAAGACAACAATCCCGGAGGATGAGTCCTGCTATGATGCAGCAGTAGACCTTGCAGATCAGGGATGTAATATTATTTTTGCAACAAGTTTTGGACATGAGACATACATTTTACAGGCAGCACAGGAGTATCCGGACATTCAGTTCTGTCATGCAACAGGATATCAGGCAGCAAGTTCCGGACTTTCTAACATGCACAACTACTTCGATGCAATTTATGAAGCACGTTATGTATCTGGCGTTGTAGCAGGTATGAAAATTAAAGAAATGATTGATGATTTAGTAAAGGAAATGGGACATTCTCCACACAGAATGTCTAAAAAAGACAAAATCAAACTCATTGACATTGACTTTGAAAATATCGACGTTGTAACACTAATGCAAGTACAGGCACGTATCAGCCGCCTTATTCTTGAAAAAAGCAAATAAACGCAAATAAGACATATCTATAAATGAAACGAATTCTTACCCTGATTTTCATATTATTCGTTTGTTTATCGGGAAAGGCGCAGGAGGTTGAGATAAGCGGAAGCCGCAAGGCTGTCCGTACGTCAGGTGACGTGTTGGCGTTTGTAACGCCTGTAGCGAGTTTGACCACCGTATTGGTGTTGCAGGATTGGAAAGGATTGAAGCAAGGCGCTTTGGCAGGAGTTTCTACTATAGGTATGACATACGCCCTGAAATATCTGATCAAGAAAGAGCGACCGGACGGTAGCGACAAACATTCGTTTCCTTCCATGCACACCTCAGTTTCATTTACGGGAGCTGCATTCATCCAACGGCGCTATGGCTGGAAATGGGGAATTCCGGCCTATGCGATTGCCTCGTATGTCGGATGGAGCCGGACGTATGCCAAAAAGCACGACTGGTGGGACGTTGTGGCGGAGCCGCTCTCGGAGCCGGAAGCGCTTACATTTTTACCCGTCCGTTTGCCACGAAGCATAACCTGTCTATCAGCCCTGTTGCGAGTGATAAACACTTCGGCATATATGCTTCCATGACATTTTAGAAAATTAAGCCCGGCTTCACAGAGATCATAAAGCCGGGCTTTTTCATACAAACAGTGAGCCATATTAAGCCTTGAGCTTTTGAAATCCAAACGATTATGGATAAAGAATTACCTGAATCAGCATTAGGCATCAAGCCTCCCAAGTCGTATATCCGCGTCAGCAAAAGTAATCTGCCTGGCTACAAAGGCTATAAAGCCAGTGTCATCTTCCGCAGTACGATCGGCATTGAAACGATCGCCGAACGTATTGTCAAGAAAAGAAACGTATACGGTAAAGAAACCCTTGTCACGGCTTTCAATATAATCAAAAACGAAATCTATGAGGCCATCGAAGAAGGCTTTAACGTCGACTTCGGTTTCGGCCGTACGGAGATCACTGCAAGCGGTAGCTTCGAAAGCCTGGGCGAGAAGTTCAACCGCAAGAAACATACCCTCACGCCTTGTCTCCGTCCTTCGCCTCAACTGAAGCAGCGCACGGCACGCATCCCGGTCGAAAACATCACACAGGAAACGTTCGCCAATGCTCCGCGTCCGGCCTATGTCAGCCTCAAGATCGAACCTCGCACTGCTGACAGCACCGAACCTTACAACCAGCTTCCTGCCGGACGCCATCCGTTCATCTCGATCTACGGCAGCCGCCTGACGCTGATGGGCGGCCTGCCCGGCGTCGGCGTCAGGCTCCGGTGCGTCGCTACCGATGAAGAATATTTCTATCCCTCCAGCAAGATGTCCGTCAACTCGGTGAACCGCCTTTGCTTCCCCACCGACATCGACTTTACGCCCGGTGAATGGGAAGCGATCATTGGTAGCCAGTACACTCCTACTTATCATTTATATAAGAAGGAACGTTACGGCTATCTCACCTTTACCGTTGTGTGACACCTCGATGGTTACCTGCATTGAGTATGCCTCATAGTTATGAGGCTTATTACCTCATAGGTTTGAGGCTACACACCTCACAGGTTTGAGGTTTATCACCTCATAGCAATGAGGCATGTCGGATGCAGGTAACCATCGAGCCTGCAAGATATCTGTGTTCAGAGAGCTGCGCAACGCTTTGCGCTCTTTACATCACCTGCCGCCCATCGAAGAAGCGCACGGTGCGTGAGGTCTGGCGCGCCTGCTCTTCGTTATGGGTGACCATGACGATGGTGCGTCCGTCTTCCTTGTTCAATTTGTGGAGCAGTTCCATGACTTCAGCTCCCATCTTGGAGTCCAGGTTACCGGTCGGTTCGTCGGCAAGGATGATGTCGGGATTGCCGACGATGGCACGGGCGATGGCGACACGCTGGCACTGGCCGCCGGAGAGCTGCGTCGGGAAGTGGCGCATGCGGTGCGAGAGGCCGACCTTTTCGAGCACGGCGACGGCGGCTTCACGGCGTTCCTTGGCGCTGACCTTACGGTAAAGAAGGGGCAGTTCGACATTATCGAGTACGTTCAGCGAATTGATCAGATGGAAAGACTGGAAGACGAAACCTAACTTCTGGTTACGGAACTCAGCCAGTTGCTTGTCATTCATATTGATCGTGTTGATTCCGGCAATCTCGACCGTGCCGGAAGTCGGAGCGTCCAGTAGCCCGATGATGTTCAGCAACGTAGATTTACCACAACCGGAAGGCCCCATGATACTCAGGAATTCTCCCTTATTGACCGTCAGGTTCACGTTCTCCAGGGCAACCGTCTCGATTTCTTTCGTCCGGTAGATCTTCTCAAGATTTGTAAGTGTTATCATAATCGTTATTGTTTGTTGTAGACAGGGTTGAAGCTGCCCGTTGTTATTATATTCTTTGTATGTGCTTCTAATCGGCAAATTGCGTACCAAAGAAGTAAATATCTATTAATCAATTATCAGACAAAACACAATGTGTCCAATATTGAACACATTGTCCGTTTTTGCATCACTCGTAACGTAACGCCTCCGCCGGAGCCAATCGTACCGCCTTGCGCACTGGGAACCAAACACCTATACAGATCATGACACCCATCAGAAGATAGGTAAAACCGAAAGTCATGAGAAAACGCATAAATGTAAGCGGTTGGCGGTAAGAATCGAGCTGGTCCATATAAACCATATTAAAGGCAAAGATGATCAACAAGGGCAATGTAAAGGCAAGCAAACAAAGTCCCTCGGTATACATATAGCGTTCCAACGTGATACGGTGAGCCCCCAAAGCCATCCGGAGCCCGATCTCTCCTTTGCGGTTCTGCATACGAAGCCAGAAAGTGCCGATGATACCAAAGAAGACATTTACCAGCATAAAGGCCATCAAGGAGATTTTGTTATTCGCCTCCCGTTCTTTCTGACTCAATTGCTGTTCACGGAAAGAGGAGATCGGGGTAATGCCGTAGACATAAAGATTGTTGACCTTCAGCCTCTCTCCCATTCCGTCCAGGAACAGGTTCATCTCGTTCTGCGTATAAGGACGTTTCATCCGAACACAGAACTCTGCGCTGCTGGCACCGAAGCTACTGACAGTTGAATTGTAAGTTTCACCTTCCAAGCACTGGAAATAAGAGGCTTCCGGACGTTCGTATTCGTTCGTGCGGATGGAAGTGGAAACCGCAGCGATCTCGGATGACAGATCATGACCGCCATGATACACGCGACGACCGACAATATTCGGGGCACCGTGATAGAAACCTTCCGCCATTTCCGGTGTGATCACAATCACGTTATGCCGTCCGGCAACCTTGTCGTAGACCGGTTCTCCGTCGACCGTCCGGATACGGAAAAGGCGGAAATATTCCGGTGTGACATTGCGCATTTGGAACGACTCCATATGGGCCGCATAGATCGTGTCGCCATCCACCGGCTTGACTTCCCTCCAGGAATTGCCGTTCGAATAGGGACAAGAATAGAAAGTGACACAAACATCCTCCACTTCCGGGTTCTGACGGATCTGAGTCATCAACCGCGTCAAATCTTCCGGATCGGACGAATGATAGAGAGAATCAGGCACGTAGCCCGGCGCCTTTGCATCCAAATCGCTTAACTTAAAACGCCATACGTTTCCGATATCGAAGCCTAAAGGAGCATGATATGTCCGGTAATCCACCCAGAACGTATCTATCATCATCCAGAGCACTGCAGCCACCACCGCCAACTCTGCAAATATCCAGCCGTTGCTGCGGCGCTGGTTCCACATTATCTTTAAAATATGTCTGATCATTGTATTGGATTTATTTATTGTTCAATGCTTCCACAATTTGTTCACGGGAGATCCGGATTGCCGGAAGGCCGGCACTCAGCAGATTCAACAGTAGAGTGAAGAAAAGGGCGGCGGCAAACAGGACAGGCTTGAAAAGCATCTCGAAAGTAACCACTGTATCCTTTGTCAAAAGGAACGACTTGCCGAGTTGGAGCAAGATAACAGACAGGACGATTCCGATCAAGCCCCCGATCAGAGTGATAATCAGATTCTCGCATAAGACCTGCGTCAACAGACGTCCTTTCGTTGCCCCGAACGCTTTACGAAGCCCCACCTCGGAGCGGCGTTTTTGAACGGACGATTGGACGACACCTGTCAGGTTCAATGTCGGCACCAACAACAGGAACAACAACAAAGGAGCCGTTTGCGTCAGATATTCTTTCCATCCCCTCCGGATACCTCCGTCCATATCATTCGATCCCAACGCTACGTCCAAGCGGGAAAACACGAAGTTCATTCCTAAGACAAACTCACGGCCGGCAGCATTATAACGGCTGACCGCTTGTTTGATTTCCGCACGGATCGCCTCGAAATCACTTGCCGAACAAGCTAGGATAACCCCTTGGAAACTACCGCAGACACCACCGCACGACCTACCGTTCACATAATTCGTATTGCTGGTATAGGGAACCCAAACATCCGCATAAGCACTGTTGGCTGCCCGCGTCGGAGCTTCCACCACTCCCGTAACGGCATACGGCACATAGCCCATCAACACCTCTTTTCCGATCGGGTCTTCCGATCCGAAAAGCTTGCGGGCCAACGTATTCGTAATGACCACACGAGGCAAGCCGGAAATGAAATCTGCCTCCGTAAACGGTTTGCCGGAAATGAAGCGGAAATCAAAGACCTTCCAGAAACCGGGATCGGTATACTTTATCACATTCTCCTCGAACAGCTGGCGGTCCGACAGCGAGACGATCACCTTGCCGCTCGCTATCGCCGTCACCGCTTCGGGGGTTTGAAGCGGATAAAGACATTCCTTCACGACACCATCGGACATGGCGGTCGAATTCCGGGTTTCACTATCCCGTGAATCTGCCCGTATCCCCATGATATAAAGCATCCTGTCCCGGTTCGACTCCGGTCGAAAACCGACCAGCTTGATTTGGAACTGGAGAATCACCACCAGTATCATCGCAATCGAAAGTGCCGTTCCAAGAATCGAGATCACACTGGTAAGGCGATTCTCCTTCAATATCTGGATAGCTTGTTTAAAATACTGTCTGAACATGAGAAAAGATATTTACGATTTATAATTTATGATTTCTTGCTTATGGCCAATGATGAACATCCCATAAATCTTTTCATTCATAATGCAAAGCCTCCGCCGGATTCATCTTTGCAATCCTGCGTGCCGGGAACCAGATACCGAGCCAGATCATACCGGCTAGCAACAGACAACTGCTTCCGAAAGTGACAAGAAAACGCCACCAGGTGTAAGCCAATCGGTCTGTGTCCGGCAAATCGAAATAGAGCATATTGAATATAAACACCAAAACCACCGGAATCGTAAAGATCAGCAAGAAAAGACCTTCCACGTTCAAAAAACATTTCAATGTGCCACGGGAAGCACCAAGAGCCGAACGAAGTCCCATTTCACCGCGGCGATACTGCGTACGGAGCCAAAATGTGCCGACAATACCGAAAAAGACATTCACCAGCATAAAACCGACAAGAGCTATTTTCTTCTTCAGATTGTCTATACTGCTTTTCAGTATAACCGGACGTTGTTCCTCCAACGGGATGACACTCGATACATACAGGTTATTCACTGACAGCCGTTCACCCATTTTCTCCAGGAAACTATCCATATCTTCCATACGAAACCCGTTTCTCATGCGGACCAGACAGTCCATATTTTGAGGCTTTGCATCGGAAGCTGATTTGGCAATATCTTCGTCGGTCCTCATCAAATAATAGAAGCAAGGTTTGCTTTTCACATATTCGTTCTGACGGATGGGAGAGGTAACGGCAGCAACCGTTTCGGAAGTCGTACTCTTGGAACCCCATTTCACCTGCTTACCTTTGCCGGACCGCCCTTGGAAGAAATCAGTCTCCATATCCCCCGATATGACAATATCGCCTGTACTTTCCTCCACGATCGGACGTATCGGACGGCCCTCCCTGTCACTAATCCGCAAGACATCGAAATAAGAAACAGTCACATTAAACATCTGGTAATAATTGGCCTTTACGCTTGTATCAGCATCCGCCCGTACCAACTGGGACCAACTGTTCGACCAGGTATACGGACAAGAATTCATCGCCAAACATATTTCATCCACCTGCGGAGCCCGACGGATGTTGTCAACCAAACGGACCAGATCTTCTCCATCGGTAGTCGTAAGCAACGAATCCGGGACATATCCCGGTATTTCAGGGCTCATCTTGCCGATATTCACCTTATAAACATTCGTTATATCGAAACCCAACGGCTTGTAATAGGTATACAGATTCACTAACAAAGAATCCATCATAATACATAACACGGCAAAAACCAATAATAGTTCCACAAATATCCAACCGTTATTCCGCCGTTGATGCCAGATTATTTTCAATATGTGCTTGATCATCGTCTTCTTAATTTATAAGTTAAACTATTCTCCGTCTTTCAGGGATATGACAATTTTCTGACGGGCAATGCGCATCGCCGGTATGCCTGCCGAAAGCAGATTCAGCAGTAAGCTGAAAAACAAAGCCAATAAAAACACAGCCGGCTGGAAAATCATATCCCCGCTTAAAGCCGTATCACGGCTTTGTAGCAAAAAATCTTTGCAAACAGGCAAAAGCAACAGGGAAAGGAGCAGACCAACCAGACCGCCGATCAACGTAATCACACTGTTCTCGTACAATATCTGGCGAACCAACACGCCGTAAGTCGCTCCAAATGCTTTACGCACTCCCATCTCCGCACGTCGTTTTTGCACGGCAGACTGTGTTACACCCAACAGGTTCAAAGCAGGCACAAGCAGCAGAAACAACAAAAGGCTACCGGTTTCCAAAAGATAATCTTTCACATCCACCTTACGTTGCCCGATCGAACCGATCGCTATGTCAAAACGTGTAATAGGATTCTCGAAGAAATTAATCTTCGCATCCTGCTTCATCCCGTTATAACGTTCTATCTGCTTCAACAATTCATGCCGGATCGCTTCGAAATCACGGCTGTCCTTTGCCAACAGGCAGGTAGAAAACCAGCCGGCCATATTTTCGGAACTGGTATTCGTCATCAGGATACGGTCGGTCGTATAGGGGACCCACACGTCACCGAAAGCCGTATCGGCGGCACGGCTGACGTCTTTCACCACACCACAAACCGTATAGGCTGTCAAATCGATTATCACAGTTTTTCCTACAACGTCTGTCGTTCCGTATAATTTCCGGGCCACACTCTCGGACACGACTGCTTGTGTAATCCCCGAATCAAAATCCGCTTGCGTAAATGGTTTACCGGTCAGAAAGCGGAAAGAAAAGACTTTCCAGAAACCGGTGTCCGTATATTTGATCTGATATCCTTTATACATCCGTTTCCCTGGTATGGATAAAGGCTTCAACTGCATGGCATAACCAGAAACCGCTTCCGGTATCTCCAATGAATAGAAACATTCCTTCACTGCTTCAGGAGACATGTTTCCCCGGTTCCACCCATTACTGGTCTTCACTTCCGTCCCACTATCCACATACATCATCCGGTCGCGGTTGTTCTCCGGATAAAAATTGGCGAACTGTATCTGGAACACCAGGACTACCACCATAATCATAGCAATGGAGATGGCTGTACCCGCTATGGAAATGACACTGACAAGACGATTCTCCTTCAGCATCTGAATGGATTGCTTGATATATTGCTTGATCATAAAACTTACTATTACACGTTAATCTTCTATTTTCAATTTGTTCTTGTCTTTATAAGCGTTCATGTCCGAGACAATGACCTGGTCACCTTCCTGCAGGCCACTAACCACTTCTACATATTCGAAATTACTGTCTCCCAACTGCACTTTGCGTTTCAACAACTGGTTTCCGTTTACGACAAAGAGTTCGTATTCTCCTTTTCCCACATAATAAGAAGAGTTGGCAATGCGGAGCACATCGTCTTTCACAGCATTCATCACATAGACATCGGTCTTCAAACCGGAACGAAGACGCTTATGATTGTCTTCCTCCAATTGGACCGTGAAAGAGATCACGCCGTTCTTCGACAAAGGAGTAACATCGCTGACCGTCCCGTCCAGTTTTTCACTGCCGATCTTGATAACCGCCTTACTGCCGGCAGCAATACGGTCTCCGTAGGTATCGGCAATCTCACCTTCGATCTTGAAATGAGACAAGTCGGAAACGATTGCCACCTTCGCTCCCTGGCCTATCTGCGAGCCGATCTCGTTGTTCACATAGGTCAGGATCGCCTTACGAGGTGAACGGATTTGGGCATCTTCCAACGTACGCCGAGTTTCGGCAAGGCTTTTACGGAAAATATTCAGTTCCAGCTCTTTTACTTTCAGATCCGCTTCAGCCAGCGCCTGTTCGTTCTTATATTTCTGCTCGTCTTCCTTCAGTTTGAGGATACTCACATTATAATCAAGTTCCACCTGGCGGACTTTATCGGTCGTACCGGCTCCCAAGCTGTCTAAATAGCGTTCGTTACGGAGTTCGACCGCTTTACGATCCAGCTCCATGCGGGAGACTTTCAGGTTCATTTCCATTTCCGAAAGTTTGTTGTGGTTCGTCACGCGTTGCTGTTCCAGTTGCAGGCTCTTCATCTGTTCCTCGTCCAACTGCTTGTTATACTCCGTCTCGGCGCTCTGCAAATCCAGTTTCAGGATAGGCGTGCCGACATCGACCGAATCCCCGCCTCGCTTATACACCTCCACAATACGAGAGTTGATCGGTGAATTGATGATTTCCTCAAACGCGGGGATCACTTTGCCAGACGCACTGACCGAAACTTCTATCACTCCCTTATCGACTGTCGAAATATTGAGGTCTTTCCGTTTAAGGCTGGTCTGAAGCATGGAGATCACGACTACGATCAGGACGATAAAACCGCCGACAGCTGTCCCTATCCTGATAAACTGTTTACGTTGCTCCTTTCTCTGTACTTCTTTTGAAATCTCTCTGTCCATATTTAATATTGCTTTAATTCTTCTTTTCCCGGCATTTCTACCTTGACGGCTTTCACAGGGCAAACTCCGTGCCAAAAACATAAATCATTGATTATATGGGAATACACTTCAAAACAAGTGTTCAATATCGGACAGTGTGTTCGGTTTTGAGAAAACTTTTCCATCCCGGTTGTTGTTTATTCGTAACAAATTAAAACGATAAATTATGAACACTAAAATTTCAGTCTTTACGATCTTCGTGGGGTTCGCCCTGCTCTTTGCCGGCTGTAGCAAAGACGACGAAAACATACCGGGCGGCATCGAACCTCCTAAAACCATCCTGGACGCTTTCAATGCCAAATATCCGGATGCCCGCGACACAGAATGGACAGTCAATGACGATTATTATGTAATTGACTTTGAAAACAACTCGCTCGATAACACCGCCTGGTTCGACCATCTCGGAGTATGGGCCATGATTAAGACGGACTTGCCGCTTAACCAGTTGCCTACGGCTATCTCGAACGATATCAAACAAGGCAAATATGCCGGTTGGAAGATCGAGGAAGCCGATACCATCGGCAGAGCCGGAATGGGAACCGTATATAAAGTAGAAGTAGAAAAGGCAGAACAGGAGACTGACTTGTATTACACTTTATACGGCGACCTGATCAAAGCGGTCGATAATGCTAAAGATGATGTTGACCGACCTATCTCCGTCCCCGAAAAAGTGGCCGACCTGATGGAACTGACCTTCCAGGGAGCAGAGTTGCTGGATATAGAAAACACGACTTTCGGTGTACAGTTGGCAATCCTCGACGGGAAGACTTTAAAGATTGTCGAATTAACCCAGATATATACATGGAAAAGTACGACCTGGAAAGTTTCAGAGCAGGAAGTCCCGACAGTTATCATGGATGCATTCAAGGCTTCCGAATACGGAAATGACCAAGTGGAATCCATTTACATGTTTACCGATGCCAACGGTGCATTCCACAAATTCAATGTCATCCACAACGGGCAGGCCGTAACGGTCGAGTTCGATGTGTTTGGAAATATCGTTACCAACAAATAAAAAACAGATAGGCATCGGATTCATAACGGATACCTGCCCGTTTCCAATCCGATGCCTATTCGCTTTTATCGGGATGATCACGAAATTCGACTTATTCGCTGATCAGTTCTATTTTTGCACTTTTCACACCCGAAGCAGAGGCTTCGAAGACAATGACACCCGGTGTTTCTTCTGTCTGTACGACTGCCGTCAGCTGTCCTTTGAAAAGGGACATCTGCGGAGCTTGAAAAGATTCGAGTGACGAAGGATCACCGTTAGCGGCCGCACGATAAGAACCGGAACCGCGGACGTTGAACTTCACCTTGTGGGTGGCGTCGGGACAAAGGTTACCGTTCTTGTCGACAACACGGACATTGATAAAAGAGAGATCCTTGCCATCGGCTTTCAGGCGGTCGCGGTCAGCGGTCAGTTCGATATGATGAGGCTTGCCGGCTGTATGAACTTCCTCTTCGGCAACAGCATTGCCATCCTTGTCATAAGCAACCACTTTCAAGGTTCCCGGCTCGTATTTCGTATCCATCCACATCAGGCGGTAACGTTTCTGGCGCTCGAAGCTCTTTTGGGCGGCCTCCGTATAGCTGCTGTCCAATTCAACACTCAGATCTTTCGTACGTTTTCCTTGACTCTTACCGTTGATAAACAGCTCGGCAGAAGGGTAATTCGTGTACACAAATACAGGCGTCACCTCCCCTTCACGTCCCGGCCAGGTCCAATGAGGCAGGATATGCAACGTACGTGCCGTTTTGTTCCAATGGCTACGATACAGATAGAAACGATCCTTCGGAATACCCGCAAGGTCAATGATGCCGAACAGGGAACTATGACTTGGCCAATCCGTATAATAAGGAGTCGGTTCACCCAAATAGTCGAAGCCAGTCCACACAAACTCACCGATACAATACGGTAAATCTTCATGCTGGATAAAGTCGTCTTCCGGAAGATTGGACCAGCCACAATGTTCCACGTCGTAAGAGGAAGCTTGGTGGTCATCGTATTTCGCCATCGCCTTGCGTTCGACCGGGAATTTATAAACGCCGCGGGAACTTACTGTCGAGGCTGTTTCGCTGCCTAAAACGATCCGCTGCGGCAACTTCTTATAGTTTATCTTGTACTTGAAAGGACGATAGTTGAAACCGGCCACATCCATCACGGCTGCAAAATTATTGTTGACCACGGCATCAGGAGCATCCATTCCCTGAGTTACCGGACGTGTCGGATCTTCACGATGGCAGATATCCTGCAACCATTTGGCAATCTTGCAATCCCCTTCGTTCCACTGGTTGGGCACTTCGTTACCGATACACCACATGACAACGCTCGGGTTGTTGCGGAAATTATGAAGCAGGTTCACAAGGTCTTTCTCCGCCCATTCATCGAAGAGCAGATTGTAACCGTTCTTGCATTTAGCCACATTCCATTCGTCAAAACTCTCCGCCATGATCATCATACCCATTTCGTCACAAGCCCTTATCAATTCAGGAGCAGGCATATTGTGGGAAGTACGGATCGCATTACACCCCATGTCTTTCAAGATCCGTATCTGGCGACGGATAGCAGCATCGTTGACGGCCGCCCCCAACGGACCGAGATCGTGGTGATTGCAAACGCCCTTAAAGACAGTACGCTTACCATTTAGGAAGAAACCCTTGTCCGGGATTATCTCAATCGAGCGGATACCGAAAGGAGTTGTATAAATATCCTTCAGCTTGTCGCCTTCATACAGACGGGTTTCCGCAGAATACAATGCAGGCATTTCAGGAGACCATAAAGACGGGGCTTGGATGACAAACTCCTGCTCTGCCTGATTGTTGTTATATTTCATCTGCGCAAGAGAAGTGCGGACAGCCGTCAGCTTCTGCTTGTTCGGATTCCACACGCTGGTTTCCACGCTATATTTGGCGGGATCGGCGCCTTCGGGAAGCACCACTTTGGTGCGCACGTTCACTTTAGCAAACTTCTCATTTACCGAAGGAGTCGTGATATAGGTACCCCAAACCGGAATATAGGCGTCTTCGGTAATGATCAGGTGAACATTCCGGTAAAGTCCGGCACCTGGATACCAGCGGGAAGATTCCGGCAGGTTTTCCAAACGTACAGCCAACGTGTTCTTCTCGCCCGGCTTCAGATATTTCGTGATATCGAAGTGGAAGGAGTTGTAACCATACGGCCAATAACCGACCTTTTGCCCATTGATATAGACATTGGCATGGCTCATCGCCCCGTCAAACAGGATCGTTGCCCGCTTGCCTGCCTGAAACTGCGGAACGTCGAACTCGGTACGATACCAACCCACACCGACAAACGGCAACCCGCCGGTACGTCCTGCATGCTCCATCGCTTCCTTCTGGCCGTCCTGCGAGATAGCGACCTCCTGTTTGTCGTTCAGGGAACTGAAAGGGCCGTAGATCGCCCAATCATGGGGGACAGTCACGGACTGCCACTTACTGTCATCGAAAGCTGGCTTTATAAACTCATTGTTGTCTTCGCGGGTGAACTTCCAGTTTTTTTCCAACAGAAGCTCACTCCGTCCTTGTGCCGACAATGCCGACACGCACCCAAACAAGCCTACCAAAGCTGCAAAATAGATTCTTTTCATTCGTATTAATTGTTTTTTGTAGTACTTAGCGCAACAAAAATAATTAAATTTGCAACCTTTACAAACTAAATCTGCATTTTACAAGACATGTTGTTACAATTACTATTCGTTTTAATTGCAATTATCATCGGAGCCCGTCTCGGCGGTATCGGTTTAGGAGTATTAGGTGGCTTAGGACTGGCCATCCTCACTTTCGTATTCGGCTTGGAACCGACTTCCCCTCCCATCGATGTAATGCTGATGATCGTTGCCGTCATCGCCGCTGCCAGTTGCATGCAGGCAGCCGGCGGACTGGACCTGATGGTGAAATGGGCGGAAAAATTGCTGCGCAAGAATCCCTCCAAGATTACGCTCCTAAGCCCGTTGGTTACTTATATCTTCACATTTATTGCGGGAACGGGACATGTGGCTTATTCGGTCCTTCCCGTGATAGCGGAAGTGGCAACGGAAACGAAGATACGTCCCGAACGACCGTTGGGGATTGCTGTGATCGCGTCTCAGCAGGCAATTACGGCCAGCCCGATCTCGGCGGCAACCGTAGCATTGCTCAGTATGTTGTCGGGACATAATATATCATTGATGGACATTCTGATGATCTCCGTTCCCTGCACGTTGATCGGTGTCCTGGCAGGAGCATTCTGCTCGCTACATGTCGGAAAGGAACTGGCGGAAGACCCCGAATACCTGCGCCGTGTCGCAAACGAGGAGTTCACAAGTGATAAATATAGGGCGAAAGGAGTCGAAAACCATCATGCAGCCCTCCTGTCGGTGATTATATTCATAGCAGCGACAATCGGTATCGTCCTGTTCGGCTCGATGACAGAACTGCGCCCTTGGTTCAGCCTGCCCGATGGCAGTCTCCGACAAATGCAGATGGCGCATATCATCGAGATTCTGATGCTCTCGGCTGCCGCCCTTATCCTGCTCGTCACCCGGACAGACGGGATAAAAGCCGTACAAGGTTCCGTCTTCTCCGCCGGTATGCAAGCAGTCGTCGCGATTTTCGGTATCGCCTGGATGGGTGATACCTTTATCGGTGGGAACATGGCGGAACTGAAAGGCTCGATCGAACATATCGTAACAGAAATGCCATGGCTTTTCGGTCTGGCCCTGTTCGTGATGTCCATACTTTTGTTCAGCCAGGCAGCAACCATCCGTGCCATGTTGCCGTTAGGAATCGCCATCGGAATCTCTCCTTATATGCTAATCGCCCTTTTCCCGGCAGTCAATGGCTACTTCTTCATTCCCAACTATCCGACCGTGGTCGCCGCCATCAACTTCGACCGTACCGGAACGACGCATATCGGCAAATATGTCCTAAACCATTCGTTCATGATGCCGGGACTGGTCGCTACCGGAGTGTCGGTGGCGTTGGGACTGTTGATGATCCAGTTGTTTTAATGTAGAGATCTTTTGTCACTTCCAAGCGATATCAAACATCAAAGGTTATGACAAAAGTACTTCCCTTGCCGACTTCGCTGTCCACACGAATCGTGCCGCCATGGGCTTCGACAAAGTCTTTACTGATGGCAAGACCGAGGCCGCTTCCCTGTACTTTCGTGCCGGGAACGCGGAAATAACGGTCAAAGATACTCTGATGGTAACGCGGGTCAATTCCTTTCCCAAAGTCCTGCACGAATATTTCCACTTTCTTGTCCACCTGATGCGCACCGATAACGATACGGCCATTCTCCGGCGTGTAGTGGATGGCGTTGGAAAGGAGGTTCGTGAGTACCCAGGCGATCTTCTCACTGTCTACAAAGAGCTTGGATATTTTTTCAGGATACTCCACTTCGATATGGCAATTGAAGCGCTCCGCCTGCACACGGTTCGCCTTGATCGCATAATCGATCAGTTCAATCGGCTTCGTGATCTTCGGATTCAGTTGCAACTTGCCTGCCTCCACTTGTGTCATTTTCAACAATTCACCGGTAATTTCGAGCAGGCGGTCGCTGCTTTCTCGAATACTTCCGGCAAGCGCGATCTGCTCATCGTTCATATCTCCTATACGTTTATCCTCCAGCAATTTGAGACTCATAAGAATAGCAGAGATCGGGGTTTTCAATTCATGGGAAATAGTAGAGATAAAAGTCGTCTTGGCAGAGTCTAACTCTTTGAACTCGGTAATATTTTTCAGGAGGATCACATCGCCCACATACTCTGTCTCACGTCCATCGCCATCCATCACATGGATCGGGATATATTTGGCCTGAAAATAGCTTTCCTTATCATCTGCATAGATCTTTAAGGGCTCCTTTTTCTTGTCGTGCTGTATCAGTTCGCGTACCAGCCGGCGCAGCAAGTCGTTTTTCAACGCCAGTTCGGTAGCAGACTTTCCCATCACATTCTCACGTTTCAGATTCAGGATGGTGAGCGCCTCATCATTAGCAAAAAGAATGGAACGGTCCCGATCGAGCCCGATTATCGGTTCAGTGATGCTGTTGACAATCGCTTCAATATATTTTTTGGCCTGGATAATGTCAGCCAACGTGCTCTTCCTGTATTCCGTCAAGCGTTCCGCCATCCGGTTGAACGAGGAGGCAACTTCGGCAAACTCCTGGTTATCGCCCAAGTCGAGTCTCTTTTCGTAATTGTGGTTAGCAATCTCCAAGATCCCGTCGGTCAGTTTACGGATCGGCGACGTAATGGAACGGGGCAAGCGGATCAGGAAAGCAAAAGCAATCAGGACACAAGCCACCGCGATAATGCAAATCCATAACAATGCTTGGTCCGCCGTACGCTCGGCTACCTTGCTTTTCCGGTAGATCGTCGCCATATTCAGACTCATGATATCGTTAAGTGCCATCCTGACACGCTGTATAGTCGTATCGTTCAGGTCCCGGTGCATCGCCTCATATTGTGCGACCAGATGCGCCGTCGCCACATTCTCGTCGATCTCCGTGATATTCTTTTGCTGCAAATCCAGGTTCTTTTCAAACTCCGCACGTGCCTGCGGATCGTTCTTGATCCGTTCGAGGGCATCCAACATCCGGCGAGAATAAAGAAGCGAATTATAATTATCCGCCAAGATATTCTGCGTGTCGGAAGACATATCCGTAATATTCTGCACAGCCAGCCCGCCCAGCAGAACGATCATCGTAAACAAAAGGCCGATCCCGAAGGTCAGTTTCGTTTTTATTTTCAGTCTTAAGAACTTATCCATACGCTTATGCTATTATTATCTGGTCAATATTCAACTGCAACAAACTGTCCAGCAACGTCCTGTATCAGAAAACCGACAGCACCTGGTACGACTCGTCTACACCGGCAGTCATACCGATGCAGACTTTGAATGTGCATCTTCCAACCGGGGATTCCAAAATGCATTCGACACTCTCAACACACCAGCGCCTTTTCGCCCTACCGCCAATTCTATTTCACAATCAAAGGCCATATTCTTCGATCTTCCTGTAGAGGGTCGTCAAGCCGATACCTAACAGGCGGGAGGTTTCCGTCTTGTTGCCGTTGGTATACTTCAATACCTTTTGAATATGCATCTTCTCTACGCCGTCAAGGTCGAAGCCGGAATAGCTGCTGTCGGTATTATCTTGAGGGTTCTGTATTGTGAGCGGCAAGGTGTCTGCAGTCAAGGTGTCTCCATCGGAGATAATGAGGCTGCGCTCCACGACATTGCGCAGTTCACGGACATTCCCTTTCCAAGGATACCGTTTCAAGATACGGACATAGTCCGGCGAGATCGTGCGGATGGTCTTTCCTATCTTGGAAGACAGTGCGGAAACAAACGCCTCGACATGCAGAGGAATGTCGTCCACCCGTTCGCGGAGCGGCGGCAGGTGAATATGGAAAACAGAAAGCCTGTAAAACAAGTCCTCACGAAAATGGCCGTCGGCAATTTCTTTTGCTAAGTCACGGTTGGTGGCGGCTATCACACGCACATTCACCTTGACAGGTTTCGTGTCTCCAATCTTGAGGAATTCACCGGTTTCGAGAATACGGAGTAACTTGGCCTGAAGATCGAACGCCATCTCACCGATCTCGTCGAGGAAGATCGTGCCGTTGTCTGCTTCCTCAAACAGTCCTTTCGTCTCTTTGAGTGCACCGGTGAAAGCTCCCGCCTTATGCCCGAACATCTCGCTTTCCAACAGATCGCGACTGAAAGAGGAGCAGTTGATAGCGACAAAGGCTTTATCACTGCGGGAACTGTGCTGGTGGATGGACTGTGCAAACACTTCTTTGCCAGTCCCGGTCTCTCCGGTGAGCAAGACGGGAACATCCGTAGCGGCAACCTTGCGTGCCAAAGAAACAGCCTCCTCTATAGCAGGCGAACGGCCGATGACAGTGGCAAACGAATACTGTTTGCCTACAGCCTTCTGCTGGCTGTAGGCAACGGTAGCCTTTTCCATCGCCTTTGCAATCAAGGGAAGGATTTTATTGTTGTCGTCACCTTTGGTGATATAGTCAAACGCACCGTTCTTGATAGCTTGTACTCCGTCGGGGATATTACCGTGGGCCGTAAGCAAGATCACTTCCGAAAGGGGACGCAGGCGTTTCAGTTCAGAGACAAGCTCCACACCGCTCCCGTCTGGCAGGCAAACATCACAGAGCACCACTTCGGGATCGTTCTGTTCGAGCTGCTTGATACCTACTTTGCAGTTGGTTGCTTGGAACACTTCATAACCTTCCAGCCCGATAATACGGGACAGGAGGCTTAAAATTTGCTTCTCATCATCGATAATCAATACTTTTCCCATCTTCTTATTCTGCTATGAGGAAGCAAATATAGCATATTATTCAGAGGTGTCCATTATTTCCCCTACTTTCATACTACCTTAATTATAGTTTAATTATTTGCAAATATTCTAAACCCAGTACTAGTTATGTGTAATAAATATTACATTCGCTAAAATTGTCTACAAAATGAAAAAAGTTCTATTAGTTGCAGTCTCCGTACTGCTTGTCTGCACTTCTTGTGTAACGAAAAAAAAGTATCTGCTAGCCGAAAACGGACGCCTGGAAGCCATTGCCCGGGGAGACGACCTGCAGAATCAGCTTGTAAACTGCCGTGACAACAACGACGGCCTCACTTCACGTCTTGCTTCACTTGAACGGGATACCACCCGCATGGGCAAGAACATCCGCAACTATCAAAGCATGCTCAACACCAACATGACGGAGCAGGAAAAATTGAATTCACTCCTGAGCCAGAAGATGAACGAACTGGATGAACGCGAACGGACGATCAACGAACTACAGGATATGATCAATGCACAGACTGAACGGGTACAGAACTTGCTCAACAGTGTAAAGGATGCCCTCCTGGGTTTCAGTAGCGACGAACTGACCGTCCGCGAAAAAGACGGAAAAGTCTACGTTGCCATGTCAGACAAACTTCTTTTCGAATCGGGAAGCGCCCGTGTCGACAAGCGTGGCAAGGAGGCTTTGGCCAAACTTGCCGAAGTCCTTAACAAACAATCCGACATCGACGTTTATATCGAAGGGCACACCGATAGCAAGCCGATCAACACCGCCCAGTTTAAAGACAACTGGGATCTCAGTGTCATCCGCGCCACTTCGGTCGTCCGCATCCTGACAAAGGACTACGGTGTCAAACCTTTGCAGATACAACCTTGCGGCCGCGGCGAATTCATGCCTGTTGCCGACAATGAGACAGCCGACGGCCGTGCTAAAAACCGCCGTACCGAAATCATCATGGCTCCGAAGCTGGATAAGTTATATCAAATGTTGAACCAATAGCACTCATAGGAAGGCAGCTACCGCGATTTGCCCGTTACCTTTGTTTCTTTCAAAAGTAACGGACAAATTTAACAAAAAGCAAGCAAGTTTTCTCGTGAAAACCCTTATTCCAGCAGGATTCCGACCCCCATCTGCACGGTATCGAGACCCAGGTATCAGAGGAACCGAGATCCGGGTCTCAAAAAGAATAGATAGGTAGTTACTTAAAAATAAGCTATATGCTTTGATAAAAAATGTGCTTGTCTTTATGATAATATGATAGTGGAAAAACAACCATCATGCCTCCTATCATTTTTTGTACACCTTAATATTCAATTGGCATAAGGCAAAGTATGATAGTATGACAGTATAAATAGAGATTTTTTTTATGTTATTTCTTCTTGCACCGCAAAGCAAAATACAGGATATACAGGAAAGACAACAACGGAATCACAAACCCAATCGCCATGTTATCGGCCCCGATATATCCCATCAGCATTGGGGCAAAGGCTCCGCCTGCTACTCCCATAACGATATAGGATGATGCTTTCTTTGTAGAAGAACCCATACCTTCCAGGCCGAGTGCAAAGATTGTCGGGAACATAATGGACATGAAGAAAAAAGAAAGATAGAGCGCATACAAAGAAACCGTACCGACAGACACGACGACCAACGCCATACAGACAGCATCCGCCAAAGCGAACCATGTCAGGAGACGGGCCGGAGACATCCACTTCATCGTAAAACTGCCGGACAGACGGCCGATCATAAACAAAGCCATTCCTCCGAAAGCCAAGATACGCGAAGCCTCAATATTCGTCATCGAAGTATCGACTTCCGTCACATAATTAATGAAGAAACTGAAAATTCCCGTCTGGGCAGCACAATAGCAAAACTGTGCAATAATAGCCCGGACAAACTGCGGATGTCTCCACATGGAGGCAGTACCGGATGCGGGTACATATTCTTTTTCTTCCGCATCCGTATCTTCTTCCACCTGTACTTCGGGTAGTTTGGTAAAGATGAAAAGAATGGCTACCAGTAAAACAACCGAGCCAACCAGGATATATGGTTTCGTCAACGTAAACGGATCGCTCTCCTCGCCACCGAATATCAGCATGCCACCGACCAGCGGGCCTAAAATCCAACCTAACCCGTTAAACGATTGAGACAAATTCAGGCGTTGCGCCCCCGATTCCTCCGGCCCTAAAATCGTGGAATAAGGGTTGGCTGCCGTTTCCAGAATACAAAGCCCACAGGCAATCACAAAAAGGGCGATCAGGAATGGAGATGCCGAATGCAGATAAGCCGCCGGAATAAAAGCGAACGCACCAACAGCAAACAGGCATAACCCTAAAATAATCCCTTTCTTATACCCGAACCGTTTCATGAACATACCGGCAGGGAGCGCCATCAGGAAATAAGCGATATAAGTGGAGAACTGCACAAGGCCGCTCTCTGCCTTCGTCATCGTAAAGACACCTTGAAAATGCTTATTCAATACGTCCAACAGACCATGAGCAAAACCCCACAACAAGAACAGGCTGGTGATCAATATAAACGGGACAAGATAAGACTTCCCTCCGGGAGCGGAAAACAAAGTTTTCTGATTATTCTTTTTCATGCTTGCTATTTATTACGAGT
>OGGZ01001375.1_pt1 | contig 20973 bp, 17 predicted proteins | sample 1571371 | NCBI WGS metagenome assembly OGGZ01 (sample SAMEA2582025, study PRJEB24529) | metagenome | biome: Human gut stool | place: China | collected 2011
AATTTACATTCCATGCTAAATTATACGAAATCACAGGAAATAAAACTATTTCCTAATTCCAAGATATCATTCATCCCGTAATGATTTTTGTAAAAAACAAATTCAAGGATTTATTAGAACCTATCAATATAGAAATGAAAGAGCAAGGGCAGATAGTTACCCACGTAGATCTGCTTAATTTTCTCAAAAACAGAGATGAGCTTGGGTATCGAAAAGCAATAGAACAACACTTTGAAGTATATAAAAGATTTTTAAACAGTAGAAAATGAAGAAATAACTTGTTAACAATATGTCTAATACAGTCAAAATAGGAACAATTTTTCTGGCTTGTTTATTGAATTTATTTCAAGCCGCAGCATTAAAAGAAAGTATCCCTTCAACTAATCCTAGATTGGAAAAAATCAAATGGGATAATTCTCTTACTCTACCTGATTTAGACGGCAAGCCGAATATCGGAGTTGCGGGAGCTTTTTCAGGTTTTATAGACAACCACCTAATTATTGCAGGAGGCGCAAATTTTCCTTATGCCACACCTTGGAATGGAGGAAATAAGACTTATCAGAATACAATATATTGTATAAACACAATCCAGCCAGCCTCCAAATGGTTAGTATTACCAGAAAGTATGCCAAAAGCCTTGGCATACGGCAATTCTATAGAATTGCATACAGGTATATTATGTATTGGAGGTTGCGATTCCATCCAATGCTATAATGATGTTTTCCAAATTCAACTAATTGACGGACAAATAAAAATTGACACAGAGTGGCCTTCCTTACCTGTTCCTTTAGCAAATGCGACAGCCTCTTTGCTTGGAGATAAAATATATGTGGCCGGAGGTCAGAAAAGCATGGAAAAGCCCGAAGCTACCAATTATTTTTTTGTTCTAGATCTCAACAGCCGCAATAAAGGTTGGAAAGAATTACCATCATGGCCAGGAGAACCTCGAGGATATGCAGTGAGTACAACTCAAAGTGACGGTTTTGATAAATGCTTTTATCTTTTTAGTGGGCGTAACTATAAAGCTGACGGATACATAAATACACTTACAGATGGCTATGCCTTCAACCCACGTTTAAATTCATGGAAGAAACTGAAACAAAGCTTTCCAGTCATGGCTGGCAATGCATTATCTTGTGGTGCAAACCATATTCTTTTTTTAGGGGGTGTACCACAATTAATTCCAGGATCCGATGATCATCCAGGTTTTGACAATACAATTCGTCTTTACCATACTATCACCCAAAGTTTGATAAAGAAAGAAGTTGCTCCTTATCCTATTTCCGTTACAACCAATATTGCCCAAAAAGGCAATACATTTTATGTAGGGAGTGGTGAAGTCAAGCCTGGTATTCGTACACCTCATGTCCTAAAAGGGGAAATCATCCCATTCGAAAAAAAACTGGGTATAGTCAATACAATTGTTATCATTTTATATTTTGTATCTCTTGGTTGGATTGGCTACTATTTTTCGAAGAAGCAAAAAAATACAGACGACTATTTCAAAGGAGGAGGACGACTCCCTTGGTGGGCTGTTGGACTAAGTATTTTCGGAACGAGTCTGAGTGCTATCACATTCATGTCCATTCCCGCAAAAGCTTATTCTTCCGATTGGAGCTACATGCTTGTAAATGCAGGTATCTTAATGGTTGTTCCATTCATATTATATTTGTTTATTCCATTCTATCGCAAACTGAATGTTACAACAGCATACGAATATTTAGAACAACGATTCAGTTCTTTAATTCGGGTACTTTGCAGTATAGCTTTCATCCTATTTCAGGTTGGTCGTATGGGAATTGTCTTATTCTTACCAGCTATAGCATTAAATGTTGTTACAGGCTTCGATATATTTCTCTGCATAGGGCTGATGGGAATATTAAGTCTTATCTATACCATGATGGGAGGTATTGAAGCTGTAGTGTGGACAGATGCTTTACAAGTCGTTATTCTATTAGGTGGTGCCATCCTGGTTGTTATCATGGCCGCATGCAATATCCCTGATGGGGTCTCAGGTATTATCCGAGAAGCATCAGTTGACAATAAATTCGACTTGGGAAGTTTAAATTTCGACTTGAGGCAATCAACATTATGGACTGTACTAATTGCGACTTTCTTTACCAATTTAACAACTTATGGTACAGACCAGACAATGGTACAACGCTATATGACTACCGAAACAGAAAAACAAGCACAGAAAAGTGTACTGACAAATGCAATTCTTACTATTCCCGCGACACTTCTTTTCTTTTTCGTAGGCACAGTATTATATGTTTACTATAAACATAATCCAACAGATTTAAGTTTGACAATCACAGACGGAGATGCAATTCTCCCTTGGTACATTTATTCTCAACTCCCCCAAGGAGTCACAGGACTTTTAATTTCAGGGATATTTGCAGCAGCCATGTCTACCCTCAGTAGCAGTATGAATTCGGCCGCCACCGCCTACATTGTTGATATTCACGGCAAAATAATTAAAAAAGAAGCAAAAGACAACTTACGCACAGCAAAAATAGCAACTCTTTTCTTAGGTATTGCAGGAATAGCTTTTGCTTATATGATGGCAACTTGGGAAATAAAATCATTATGGGATGAATTCAATAAAATTTTAGGTATCATTTTAGGTAGCCTTGGTGGACTCTTCCTATTAGGAATGATCACACGAAAAGCAAATACTGCAGGAGCATTATGCGGCATTATCGGTAGTATATTTATACAACTGATCGTCATCCAACAGCAATCCGTACATCTCTTACTATATACAACTACTGGATTTGTCTCATGCTTCGTTATTGGGTATATAGCAAGTTGGATTATTCCCGGCAAGACTAAAAACATAGATCATTTAACAATATATAAAATATTCTCTAAAAAATAAAAACATGAAAAACTATCAACGTTTAAAAGGGCTAATTGCGGCATCTTTCACTCCTATGGATGCCCAAGGAAAGATTAATCTTTCCGTAATCGATAAGTATGCAGATCTGATGGCTAAATCTGATATGACAGGAGTGTTCGTGTGCGGTACGACCGGAGAGTCGCAATCCCTAACAACTAATGAACGAAAAAATATTCTAGAGCAATGGGTTAAATCATCCAATGGACGATTTAAAGTAATAGTCCATGTAGGCAGTAATTCACAAGTAGAAGCAATCGAATTAGCACGCCATGCGGCAGAGACAGGAGCCGATGCTATTGCCGCAATGGCACCTTGTTTCTTCAAGCCGGAAACTGTCAAAGATTTAATTGACTTTTTTACTCCGATTGCCAACAGTGCAGAAGAACTACCATTCTATTATTACAATATGCCATCTATGACTGGTGTATTTTTACCTGTTGCGACCTTTCTGACAGAGGGTAAAAAAGTGATGCCTAATTTAGTGGGAACAAAATTTACACACAATAATCTCATGGAAATGGGTGAATGTTTAACATTAAATAACGGTGAATTTGAAGTACTTCACGGGTATGATGAAATTCTAATCTCAGGATTAGCATTCGGAGCAGTTGCCGGCGTTGGAAGCACCTATAACTATCTTCCCGAAGTCTACCACGGTATTTTGAAAGCAGTTGAAGAAGGGGACTTCCAACATGCGAGAAAATTACAAATGAAATCAATAGAAATAGTAAAAATAATCATTAAATACGGAGGAGGTGTACGAGGAGGTAAAGCAATTATGAATTTGATCGGAATAGAGTGCGGCCCATGCAGACTACCCATTCCAGCTGTAAGCAAGGAAGAATATGATATGCTGAAAAACGATTTAATAAAAATCGGTTTCTTATCTAAATAAAAAGACACGGGGAATAAAACTTTGATCGGTACTTATTCCCTCGTGTCAATCTTAAAATAGCACTATTTTAAAACCAGTACAAAGATGAACAAATTAAATCATTTATGTTTACTGTTAGTTCTCTTATTATTCCCTTTTATTTCAATTTCTGCTCAAGAAATGAATATTTCGGGCGTTGTTATAGACAACGATGGACTAACTATGCCAGGTGTTTCTGTTTCTGTCAAGGGAACAACAACAGGTACTATTACCGATATTGACGGTAAATACAACCTCAATGTACAAAAAGGGGCAACTCTTCTTTTCTCTTTTATCGGATATACGACAAAAGAGGTAAAAGTAGGAAACGAAAACATTTTAAACATTACACTAAACGCCTCTACTATAGGTTTGGATGAAGTAGTTGTTGTCGGTTATGGTACACAATCAAGAAGAACAATCACCTCTGCTATTACAAAAGTAAGTGGTGATGCATTAAAAAATGTTCCAGTAAATACTATTGGTGAAGGTTTAAAAGGAAAAATTGCCGGTGCACGCCTATACTCCAATAACAACACACCTGGGGCTGATGCTACAATCCGCATTCGTGGTGGTTCTTCTATCAATAAAAGCAACGACCCTCTGATCTTAGTTGATGGCGTAGAACGTGCATTCTCGGGTATTAACCCAAATGACATTGAATCTATTGAAGTTTTAAAAGATGCGGCATCCACTGCAATCTATGGTTCAAGAGCTTCTAATGGTGTAATTCTTATCACTACAAAAAAAGGATCAGCCAATCAAGCTCCCCGAATAACATTCGAGGCTAATTTGGCATTACAACAAGCAGAAACATTGTATAATTTCATGAATGCCGAAGATTATATCAATACTGTTCGTCCAGCTGTAGCCTTAGGTCCCAAATCTCACTACAACTTTATGGATGGTTATTCTGCAAGTTCAGGAAATACAGAATCTTCAATCTATTCAACTCGCTACCTCAAAGAAGGGGAAAGCATACCAGCTGGATACAAATCCATGCCAGATCCATTAGATCCAACTAAAACACTGATTTTCCAGGATAACAACTTTCAAGACGAAATCTACAAAAACGCACTATGGCAAAACTATTATGTAGGAATTGATGGAGGAAGTGAATCTGTCAGATACAGTGCTAGTGCAGGATACACAGATGACGGGGGAGTCGCTTTAGCTACAGGCTATTCCCGTTTAAGCATGCGGAATAATCTGGATGTAAAAATTAATAGCAAATTGTCTTTTGCAATGGGTTTTGATTATTCTAAAACCAATTCATCTGAATATCCTAACCAGATGAATGTTATATCAAGAGGTCTAGCAACTCCACCGACTCAAAAGAAATATAATGAAGACGGAACACCCACAAAAGGCTATAATGCAACATCTCCTAACCCATTATGGTATCAATATTACAATGACCAAAGCAAAGAGGAAAAACGAATGTCTGCATTTGGAAGACTAACATACCACATTATTGAAGGTCTGAAAGCAGATGTGCAAATGTCTACATATAATCATCATTGGAGAAGTGACAGTTTCGAAAAAGCCAACGAATTCAGTGGTTTACGTACAACCACTGCGCAATTCGGTGAATTAAACAGAAATAAATTGGAAGCCTATGGAACATATAACAAGACAATCAAAGATCATTCTTTCTCTGTTATGGCTGGTTACTCCTATCAGAAAGATAAAAATCAATCAATGGAAGCAACTGTTACAGGTGCCAGTTCCGACAAAGTTCCGACATTAACAGCAGGTCCCAATAAAAAAGACGCAAAAAGTGATTTCACAGAGGATGTCACAATTGGTTATTTCGGCCGATTATCCTATGATTTCCAAAAGAAATATTTGTTTTCTGCCACATTTAGAGAAGATGCATCTTCCCGTTTTGCGACTGGAAATCAATGGGGTTTTTTCCCTGGTGCTTCCGTGGGCTGGGTTATGTCTGACGAATCCTTTATGCAAAATATAAAACCCATTGATAACTTGAAATGGCGTATAAGCTATGGACAAACAGGAAACAATGCAATCGGGCTATATGACGCTTATGGCAAATATTCAACAAATGCCAAATACGATGGAGTTGCAGGAATTATCCCGTCTACTATGCCTAATTTAGGATTAACATGGGAGGTCTCTACACAGTTAGATGCAGGTTTCGATCTATCAATGTTTAACAATCGCCTAAACATCAGCGCAGACTATTTCGACAAAAGAACTGACAACCTATTATTTAGCAAAGAATTACCAAATACTTCTGGCTTTGACAATGTTCAAACTAACATTGGTAAAGTAAAATTCTATGGTTTCGATATCGAAATCAGTTCCACAAACATCGAAACAAAAGATTTCATATGGACATCCAAATTTACATGGAGTTATGTAAAAAATAAAGTTTTAAAACTCCCTGACAACGGACGAGACAAAAATCGTATAGGAGGTATTACTTTGGCAGATGGGACAGCCTTCGGGGGAACAGCAGAGGGGGAACCGTTATATCGTTATTATGGTTATGTAGTTGACCATATTATCGAAACACAAGAACAAGCAGACAATGCGATGTATGATAGTTCCGCAAAAGGTTATCGGCCTTCCGATGGAAAAAATATAGCCGGACGTAAAGAAATCGGTGATTACGAATGGAAAAACCGTGAAGGTAGCCAAACAAAAGACGGAAAAGATTATATTGACAGTCAAGATCAATTCTTGCTTGGTTATACAGTTCCACATTCAACCGGAGGTTTGAACAACAATTTCACCTATAAAAATTTCACTTTGAATATCTTTGTTGATTGGGCTTTAGGCCACTCCATCAATAACAATTCAGAAATGCGTTATTTCATGAATACATTTGCAAACAATTATACACTGATTGATGAAGTGAAACAATGTTGGAAACAGCCGGGCGACAATACAAAATACGCACGTTTTACAGCCAATGATCCGGATGATGGAAATGCTAATTTTAGCCGTACATCGAATGTATTCAACTACAAAGGTGATTACCTCTGCATCCGTGAAATAAGTCTACAATACAATGTTCCAACAAATAAGTTGACAAAACTGGGTATTCAAAATTTGGCTATTACATTAGCAGGAAACAATCTGCATTACTTTACAGCTGTAAAGGGTGTCTCTCCTGAAGTGGGTGCTTCTACGACCTATAATAAGGATTATTACAATTATCCTCCTATCCGTAAATATTCCGTAGGAGTAAAAGTTACTTTCTAATCAAACGATTTCTTAAGTTATAAAAACATTTATATCATGAAAATCAAAACAATATTAGTAATATTATTGGCTGGAACTCTACTTGCTTCATGCCATGGTGATCTGAATATCATCCAGAAAAGTGAAGTATCAGCCAACTCCATGTGGCAAGATGAAGGAGATGCAACTTCTGCCATGTATGGTATGTTTAATAAATTCAGAGCTACATTCAGCACTGGTTACATTTACTGGGGAGAATATAGAACCGGTCTTTGGGCAGACGGTTTAGCCGGACAAACAGCACGTGACCAAGTATATCAAAATCAGATACCAACAAACCACGGTTATGCAAATTGGGCTGATTTATATACAACAATCAACAATGCTAATTTGATTTTAAAATACACACCGGATATTGCGTTCAATAGTGAAGATGCTAAAAATAAGATTTTAGCAAACGCATATTATGTAAGAGCATTTTGCTACTATTGGATTGGGCGTATTTGGGGAGATGCTCCCATATTGCTGGACGGCTTTGAATCGGATCAGCAAGAAGGACTTTTTCCGACGCGTCAACCAGCCGAAGATGTATTCAAACAGGTAGGCGAAGACATCGACAATGCTTTAACTTTGATGCCTACATCTGTAGCAGACAGGAATCTGGCATCATTGGGAGCCATTAATATGTTGAAAGCAGACTACTCTTTATGGATGTATAAAGTACGAAACGCAGGAGAGGTGGCACTCGACAATGCAAACACTGCTGTCCAAGCTGTTTTGAACAACTCAAATTACTCGCTTGAAGAAGATTTCGGCAACATTTTTTACAACGAATTAGGTAACGAGATTATATTTGCGTGGAGTTACATTCAAGATGAATATACAGGTGGATATCCTGGAGATTATCTGGTTCCTTCTCAATATGTTTCTGTCGAAGCAATAGAAAATCCGGTAAAAGTAGGTAGCCATCAACAATGGTGCTTCTATACAGAAGATTACAAAGCTTTACTTTCTGAAAATAAAGAAGATCAAAGAACAATTGTAAGTTTCGAAACTTATTTCGACGAACCGAAAAATGCAACATTTCAATGGATCAATAAATTTGCCGGAACATGGACAAACGGAACACGTATCTTTGATTCAGATATAATCGTATACCGTTATGCTGACGCCATCCTATTTGATGCAGAAATCAAATTAGCAAAAAATGATTTGCCCGGTGCGATTGCTTCACTTAACAAAATTGCTGAACGGGCATACAGTAAAAAGAATTTCTATCCATCTTCCATGGCTGCCAATGACTTGAATGAAGCCATTGTAACAGAAAGAATGAAAGAATTCGCTGCCGAAGGCAAATTATGGTGGGATTTCATCCGTTTAGGAGTTGTATTCAAAAAGGCCCCTTATTTGATTGGACGTGAAAACGAGTTAAATATTTTATTATGGCCCGTAGCTCAAACGTCAATTAATAAGAACCCGAATATCATACAAACTCCGGGATATGATGAATAATTGATACTTATGCATCCGTTAACACATACAACTCTTGTCGGCAACTGGGCAACACTTTTGCTGGCAACAAATAAAAACGGAGAAATAGATTATAAACGCATGGGAGATGAAATAGATATCTTGATAGCATCATCTCCCTGCGGAATCTATTCGAATGGGACAGCAGGAGAGTTTTATACTCAAAATGAAGAAGAATTTATAAAAACAAGCGAATTATTGGCAGAGAAATGTTCTGCTGCCAGTATTCCCTTTCAAATCGGTGTCAGCCACATGAGCCCGCAAATATCTCTAAATCGATTACAAGCTGTCAAGTCTCTAAATCCTGGCGCAGTCCAAGTAATCTTACCAGACTGGTTTCCGGTCACATTGGAAGAGGCTGTCATTTTTTTGCAAAGGATGGAAGAAGCGGCAAACGGAATTCCTATCGTCCTTTACAATCCTCCTCATGCAAAAAAGATACTTTCTCCCCATGATTGGATGTACCTAAAACAACATATACCATCTTTGATCGGCATCAAAGTTTTTGACGGAAACCGGAATCCCGAATGGTATAAACAAATCAGAGAAAAGGTACAAGGATTATCCGTTTTTATTCCAGGCCATAATCTGGCAAGCGGCATACTCTCCGGAGCTCACGGAGCGTATTCCAATATAGCTTGCCTGAATCCTTTTGCTGCTCAAAAATGGTATGAGCAAATAACAGCAAATAAGGATATGGCACTCGAATTGGAAGAGCGTATTCATCTGTTTATGGATAAACTGATAACTCCTTTTATCGTAAAAGAACATTTTCCAAACCATGCCTGTGATCGCTTCATGGCATTAGTAGGAAAATGGGCTGATATAGGTAGTCATTTGAGATGGCCTTATCGTTCGATACCGGAAGAATACGTTATTAAAGTAAGAGAAGAAGGCTATCGTATCATTCCGGAATTTTTCAATCAATAATCTCAAATCAGCTAATAAATCATGAAGAATATAATAGTAACATGCTTTTTCGTTTTGATGCAATTGGGGATTTTAGTCCATGCACAAACAAATACAACAACAGACATTTACCTAAAAAGTCAGGACGGATATGCTTGCTTCCGTATTCCTGCTATCGTCAAAAGCAAAGCGGGAACCCTGCTTGCCTTTGCTGAAGCGCGAAAAAACAGTTGTTCCGATACCGGTAATATTGATTTAGTAGTGAAACGTTCCGAAGACGGAGGTAAGACTTGGAGCCGCATCATTACAGTATGGGACGATGGTGATAATGTATGTGGCAACCCGTCTCCTATCGTAGACCAAGAAACAGGTCGTATCATCTTGGTCAGTTGTTGGAATTTAGGAGAGGATCACGAAAAACAAATCATCGATAAAACAAGTAAAGACAGTCGGAGAGTATATGTTCTTTATTCCGATAACGATGGCAAAAGTTGGTCTACCCCCAAAGAAATCACATCATCTGTCAAACACCCTGATTGGACTTGGTACGCAACAGGCCCCTGTCATGGGATCCAATTACAAGGTAAAAAGAATAAAGGACGGTTAGTAGTTGCCGCCAACCATATGGTGGCAGGGACAAAGACTTATCATTCCCAACTGATTTATTCCGATGATAAAGGCGAGACTTGGAAACTAGGAGGAATTGTCAACGAACATGGAGGAAATGAAAGTAGTGTTGTGGAATTAAAAAATGGATACTTAATGCTAAACATGCGTAATTACAACCGGGAAGAAAGTAAAACCCGTTCGTATGCAATCAGTAAAGATGGTGGAGAAACTGTCTCTCAAATGTCATATCTTCCTGAACTGATCGAGCCTATTTGTCAAGGGAGCACGCTAAATTATATGAAAAAGGGAAAGATCAGCAACAACATTTTATTCTCCAATCCAGCCTCCACGGATAAAAGAGAAAAGATGACAATCAAACTGAGTGAAAATAATGGTAAAACCTGGCCCTATGCCTATCAAGTCTATTCAGGTCCAAGCGCTTATTCAGACCTGACCAATCTGAGAAACGGGAATATCGGACTGTTATATGAATATGGCATAAACAATCCGTATGAAAAAATCGGCTTTATAATAATACCATTCGAACAACTAAAAAAATAAAACAAATGGTATGATTCCACGTACGCAAATTATTGCTTAACCCTAAAAGCACATGAAACAAAAGACTACTTTGACAGCCATTGGGGCATTATTACCTTTTTGCATACAAGCAGAAAATGATGTTAGAAACGTGCTTTTCATAGCCATAGATGACTTGCGCCCGACATTGGGATGTTACGGTGATCCATACGCCGTAACTCCCAATATCGATACATTTGCGACTAAAAGTTTCCTCTTTGAAAACACATACTGCCAGCAATCCGTCAGTGGCCCTTCACGGGCATCCCTACTGACAGGATTGCGTCCGGATGAAATCGGAGTTACCGATCTAAACACCCATTTCAGAGAAAAATGTCCGTATATTACCACTCTGCCGCAACTTTTTAAAAATAACGGATATGAAACTATCGGTATCGGTAAAATCTATCATGGCAGTACCCGGACACAAGATACGATTTCCTGGACCCGCCCCCCCATATACAACTTATCTATTAAGAAAGAAGAATATACGTTGATGCAAAACAGACAAGGGAATAAAGCGGCAACAATTGAAATTGCCGATCAACCGGACACTTCTTTTCTGGATGGCAAAGTTACCGCAGAAGCTCTAAAGAGATTGGATAAATTATCCAAATCCAAGCAGCCTTTCTTTTTGGCAGTCGGGTATATCAAACCTCACCTGCCATTTAGTATGCCGAAAAAATACTGGGATATATACCGGAATAAATCCTTCACCCGAAAAGAGGCAGAAGATAAACAGCCAATACACGCTCCTGTTATTTCCTTCCACAATTGGGAAGAGTTGAGAGGATATACCGACATACCCAAACACGGAAACCTTTCAATAGAAAAGCAGGAAGAACTTTGTAAAGCTTATTATGCATGTGTCAGTTTTATCGACTCACAAGTCGGGAAATTATTGGGTAAGCTCAAAGAACTGGGATTGGAGAAAAATACAATCATTGTCATTTGGGGTGACAACGGCTTCCATCTCGGAGAACAGCACCTATGGGGGAAATCCACAAATTTTGAATTGGATTGCAAAGTTCCTCTACTTATATACAGCCCAGAATATAAAGATGCCCCGAAAAGAATAAACGATATTGTAGAGTTGATTGACATCTATCCGACATTGACCGATTTCTGCGGACTAAAACCTGCACATACATTATCCGGGCAATCCCTTCGTTTTCTGATAGAGAATAAAGTTAACTGGAAGAATCGTGCTTTCAGCCAATTCCCAAGGCCCTATAAAGCGGTAAATTCTTATAAAAACCAGACACACATGGGATACACTGTCCGGACTAAAAACTGGCGTTACACGCTATGGTACGACAATGCGACAAATCATATTACAGACCGAGAACTTTATTGCATGAACGGCAATAAAGCAGAAAAAGAAAATCTAAGCGGAAAAAGAGAATATGTTGACATTGAAAATGAACTACAGCAAATGATTGAAGAGTATAAAAACACTCATAATAAATAAAATTCCATGAATAGAGCATTATTATTTACAATCCTTTCAGGTCTGTCATTCTCCTGTACGAACTATACAGACAACATATCCATGACAGCAGAACATCCGGTACTTCCCATTCTTACCATGAAGGAAGCCAACCCTGTCTTCAAAATTGAACTGATAAGACATCAAACTGGCGATAATTATTCATTACAAAAATTAGAAGTGGACCTTCATGGCACAACAGATATCGACGATATTGAAAGTGTCGGTCTTTATCATACCGATTCCAAAGGAATGATCGATACCAACAAGCCGGTTCTCCAAACAGTATCCGCATCTGAAAAAGTTGTTTTCAATACAGATATTTCAATTGATACGGACACCTTCCCTTTTTGGGTATCCTTTAAGTTAAAAGACAAAGTCGATCTCAGCCATCGCTTTAAAGCAAGCTGTACTAAGATAGAGACAAATGAAGGAGAGATAAAAGTGCCTGTAACAGCTTCATCTGAACTTCGTGCAGGAGTGGCCGTACGCCAGCACAAGCAAGACGGCGTTCACACGTCTCGTATCCCAGGGTTAGCAACATCTACAAAAGGAACATTGTTAGCAATCTATGACGCCCGCTACGAAAGTCCACGCGATTTACAAGGGCATATGGATATTTGTCTGAATCGCAGTACAGACGGAGGGCAAACCTGGCAACCTATGCAAGTAGTCCTGGACATGAAAGATTGGGGAGGATTACCTGAAAAATACAATGGAGTCAGTGATGCCAACATCCTGGTAGATGAAAACACAGGGGATATTTATGTAGCCGGCCTTTGGATGCATGGAGTATTAGATGGAAAAACAGGGGAATGGGTGTCTGGAATGACAAAAGACAGTACCCGCTGGATACACCAATGGCGTGAAAAAGGCTCTCAGCCTGGGTTTGGAGTAAAAGAGACCAGTCAGTTCCTAATTGCAAAAAGTACCGATGACGGTCAAACCTGGAATCCCCCTGTAAACATAACGGAACAAACCAAACGAAAGGAATGGTGGCTATATGCCCCTGCACCGGGACATGGGATTACACTACAAGACGGAACTCTCGTTTTTCCGACACAAGGACGAGATAAAGACGGACACCCATTTTCCAATATCACTTGGAGCAAAGACGGTGGTAAAACCTGGAGCGCCAGCAATCCGGCTTTTACAAATGTAACAGAATGTATGGCCGTACAACTATCCGACGGAAACATCATGCTAAATATGCGTGACAACCGTAACCGGGGAAACAAAGAGGAGAACGGACGGCGTGTCTGCATCACCTCTGACTTAGGGAAAACTTGGACAGAACATCCCACCTCACGAAAAGCATTAATCGAACCGACTTGTATGGGTAGCATACACAAACACACTTATCACAAAGACGGACAAAATAAATCAATCCTGCTTTTCGTCAACCCGGAATCCTATTCGGAGCGTAATCATATCACACTGAAGATTAGCTATGACGATGGAAAGACCTGGCCTGAAAACAAGAAAATCCTATTGGATGAATATAACGGACGCGGCTATTCCTGCATAACCTCTGTAAATGAAAACACAATCGGTATTTTATATGAAAGCAGTCAAGCCGATATGGTCTTTCAACAAATCAAATTGGAAGAATTACTGCCCTAAACCGGAAAGGCCCTGTATCCAAGGTTCGAAATCTCTTGGATACAGGGCCTTTTTATTATTCAGATATCTCCTTACTCCCACTCCGGCGGTTCCTGCCCCAGCAAATTCTTGACGAAGAAATCGTGCATTTTGTGCATTTCAAACGGACCGCCGAGGCTGTGCGTCTTGCCTGGTAGATAAAGCTGTTCGAAATTCTTGTTTGCTTTCATCAAGGCACTAACAACCTGCAAGGTGGAAGCCGGATCGACGTTGTCATCCAGTTCACCGTTGATCAGGAGCAACTTGCCTTTCAGACGGTAAGCATTGTCAACATTGGAGGAGGTGCTATAAGAGGCGTCGATCGGATAGCCCATCCACTGTTCGTTCCACCAGATTTTATCCATCCGGTTGTCATGGCAACCGCAAAGGGCGACTGCAACCTTATAAAAATCGTTATGGAACAGCAAAGCAGCCATCGCATTCTGACCTCCGGCCGACCAGCCATAGATGCCGACACGATTCAAATCCATATACTTGTATTTCGCACCTGCCGCTTTCATCCAAGCGATACGATCCGGGAAACCGGCATCTTTTAGGTTCTTCCAACATACATCATGGAAAGCTTTCGAGCGGTTGGACGTCCCCATACCGTCGATCGAAACGACGATAAAGCCGAGTTCTACCAATTTGGAGACCAGATGATGGGCCGGTTTGAAGTCCTTATCCACATGCGAATCGTGCGGACCGGCATAAATAAACTCTACGACCGGATAAGATTTGGAAGCATCAAAGTGCATTGGGCGATAAATGTTCCCCCAAATATCCGTCTGCCCGTCCCGGCCTTTCGCGCAGAACACTTCCGGCATTTGCCAGCCTTCCGCCTGCAACGCACTCACATCGCACCTCTGTAATCCGGCCACCACAGACGCATCCGAAGTCCGCTTCAACTGACTGACAGGCGGCAGGTCGGGACGAGAATAGACATCGGTAAAATAAGAACGGTCGGCAGAGAAAGTCACACGGTGGTTCCCGTTCTCAGGAGTCATATCGGTAAAGCCTGTTCCATCCAAGTTAATCCGGCAGTAATGCAGGTTATAAGGATCTTCGCCTTTATTAAAGCCCGAAGCGGTGAAATAGACAACCCGGTTCGTCTCATCCACATAATCGACCTGACGGAGCACCCATTCACCCTTTGTCACCTGTCGTTTCACCTGCCCGCTCGTACCATCTATCAGGTAAAGATGACGCCATCCGTCCCGTTCGGAAATCCAAAGCAACTCTTTTCCGTCATCCAGGTCATACCGATAGTTGTTATAATAATAGATGAAAGTCTTCGTCTGCTCATCCACCAAATGACGGATAGAACCGTCGGCAGCACTCACTTCGCCAATGACATAACGCTGATGCCCGCGCTGGTTGAACTCGAACGTGAACGCGCGGCTGTCTTCGCGCCAACCGGTCAGGTTCAGATAGAACTGATTTTCATAAGGAGTGACATTCAACGCCATTTGCTTGCGCGCCTCCACATCGAAGAGCACCGGCAGGTAAACAGGCAATACATCCCCCGGCTTCGCATAGTCGCGCCATTGCAGGATCGGCTGCTTCTGGCTAGACGGGCTGGATTCGATCAGCGGAATGCGGCGTTCCTGCACGTCGCGCACTTTCACGGTTGCCAGCTTCCGGGAGTCGGGCGACCAGATGATCGACCAACCGTCATAACGCAGATTCGCCGTGCCATCCATCGTCAAGGCAATCTCTTCCTTTGGTTTATCTTTCTCCTTCTCATCCCAGAGGGGCGAGAGATAGAGATTATTATCTTTCACATACGCTTCCCACTTCTTATCGGGCGAGACAACAGGAACCGGAGCCTCTTCGCGACGACGCCAGCGATCCGGCCTCTTCTCTTCCTCTTTCAGCAGGGATTCGGCCAGTTTCTTTTGCTTTTTGGAGAAGAATGCCGCCAATCCTTTCTTATCTGCGGCACGCTGTTTCTTCCCGCTCTCCGCATTGACAAGATAGTAGAAATCTCCTTCCTTCTCATGATTCTTATACCAAAAATAGTGTGAACTGTCTATCCATTCGGGATGGATAGCAGGAGAATAAACCCGGTCGGAGCATTTCAGGATCGTGTCAGCACGCTCGTAATCGGCACGCGTCACCTGCGAAGCGGCACTTTCCGCACCGAATGCCATAGTTAGCAGACACAAAAGAGAACATAAAAACATTGGTTTCATAATAATCTATGATTTAATTTTTAATTTTCAATTTTCAATTTCCCAACCACCAGTCGATCATCTTCCGTGCCAAGCTCAGCTTGTGCGGTATTTCCGGCAGGTTGTCTTTCGAGAAGAAGGAACCGGAATTCAACTCCTCATCCTGCAACTTGATCTCCCCACCGGCATAATCGGCAATAAAACCGATCATAAGGTTGCTTGGATAAGGCCAAGGCTGATTGCCAAAATAAGTGATGTTACGGATCGTCAATCCTGTTTCCTCCCACACTTCACGTTCCACGCATTGTTCCAACGTCTCCCCCGTTTCCAGGAAGCCGGCCACAAGCCCATGAAACGTTCCCCGGAAGTTACGCGCATGCACCAACAGGATTTCCTCACCTTTCCGGATCAGGACCAGTACGGCAGGCGATACCGCCGGGAACATCTCATTGCCGCAATGAGGGCATTTCTTCATGATCGGCCCTTTCAGTTCCGTCGGCGTCCCGCAGACAGGACAAAACCGGCTGTGTTGATCCCAATAGACAATCTCATACGCTTTCCCCGCCTGATCATAGGAGTAACGGTCGATATGATCATAGGAAGCGCGGAGTCCCATAGGCATGAAAACATCCGTCTCTTCCAGGGGCGCATCGGTAAAAGCCGCCATCGCCATTGTCCCGTCCTGCATCTCGACCGGAAGCGAGCGGGCAACCGTCACAGGCGCTTCGTCCGTACAAGGGATTACATAGCCTTCAGCTTTCTTTTGCAGTAGAAGTTGGTCATTGTAGAAGACGTACCAATACAAAGACGCGTTATTTGTCTTTTCCATATATCTGATTCTTTAGAACACCACAAACATACGGAAAAAATGGAATTATCCTCGCACTTGCAATATATATAGTGACGCATAAAACATGAAGAGGTATGGTTATAATAACCAATTAAGAACTTATACTATATGAATTAAGAAGAAGTACCGTATTATTTAGCCCTTTTCCTTCTACTTATAAGTTGTCCGCTTGGCGGCGAACGATCGTTCTCTTGCAAGCGGACAACCGTTCGCCGCCAAGCGAACGATTTATGGGTTAAGATAAGCGTGCTAATATATACAGAAGAACGGGGTAAAAGATACAGATGCTTATGATAAACCGTGAGCATCCGAACTCCTTTTGTGCGTATATGCACGATCATCAAACCCGGCACAACAGATAACATCTTATCTACAAGTTTTTTACGATTATGGCACGACTTTTGTCACATTTCTCGTAAACAAATCAGTTAAAGACCATGATTAAAACAGTTGCATTAGAAAAGATCTTCCGCACGGAAGAGGTAGAGACGTTGGCTCTTAATAAAGTAAGCATAGAGGTGAAGGAAGGGGAATTCGTAGCCATTATGGGCCCTTCCGGTTGTGGAAAATCAACGTTGTTGAATATCTTAGGATTGCTCGACAATCCGACCAGCGGAGAATATTACCTGAACGGGATCGAAGTGTCCCGATATACGGAAGCCCAGCGGACGAAACTGCGCAAAGGGATTATCGGGTTCGTCTTCCAAAGTTTCAATCTGATCGACGAGTTGAATGTATACGAGAATATAGAACTTCCTTTGCTCTACATGGGTGTATCGGCTGCCGAGCGAAAGAAAAAGGTACAGGAAGCAATGGAACGGATGGCGATCGTGCACCGCGAAAAGCATTTCCCGCAGCAGTTGTCCGGCGGCCAGCAACAGCGTGTCGCCATTGCCCGCGCCGTAGTGGCCAACCCGAAGCTGATCCTCGCCGACGAACCGACCGGTAACCTGGACAGTAAAAACGGACAGGAAGTGATGAACCTGCTCAGCGAACTGAACAAGGAAGGGACGACGATCGTCATGGTGACGCACAGCCAGCACGATGCCGGGTTTGCCTCCCGCACCATCAACCTGTTCGACGGACAGGTGGTAACGGAGACGTTGATCTAAGTCTTAAATGTTATAAAAGGGAAAGAATGGGCCGTAACGTATCAAGATATGTTACGGCTTACGAAATTATCGTACCCCGCATGATTCCAAATCAAATAAACTTGTATATTGCCGGCACTAATCATAAATCGAATTGCTTATGAAGACACTTGCATGGTTGTTTGGAATCTTTGTCTGCGCTTCTTCCGCTTACGGGCAAAAGACCGTTACGATCGAAGGAGACATACGGAATATGCCGGATACCGTCAGATTTTTTTGCGCGGAGATGAAAGGGAACGGGATGGATGTACGACCGGAAGATCAGGAGATAATGGTGAACGGCAAGTTCAAATTCACCAGGGAAACCGACAAGACAACCAAGATGTACATATCCCTCAACAACACCGGCTACACCGTATGGGTGAAGCCCGGAGCGAACATCAAAATCACCGGAGAAGCCCCTTATGTGCAGAACTGGCTGGCGGAAAGCGACATTCCAATCCCCGAACAAGTCGAACTGAACCGCTTCCGGGAGGCTACACGGGAGGAAAACATACGCATCCACGACTTAACGGCAGAGTGTATGAAACTGCTCCCCAAGATCAGAGCGAAAGATTCGGTCGCCAAACAGAAATTTGCTTCGATCAGGCAGACGGTGAATAGCATACATGACGAGATTATCCTGCAAAAAGAGTTGCTGCTCATGCTGGACTATCCGATTACCGATGCCGGTCTGGAAAAACTGAGAGACGCTGCCAAGAGTTGCCAAGCGGGAAAGTTGAAGGATAAAGCGTTAGTCGTATCTGTCTACAGCAAGCTGACGGACGAACAAAGACAATCCCGGTTGGGGGAAGAGATAACTTCCTTGTTGTCTATCTCCTCGACAGTTCAGGAAGGAGACAAGATCGCGGATGTCGAACTGAAAGACATCAAAGGGAACATCCACCATCTTTCCGACTATAAAGGGAAATACATCATCCTTGATTTCTGGAGCCAATACTGTGGCCCTTGCCTCGATGCGTTTCCTTTACTAAAGGAAATTGCGGAAAAATATAAAGAGAAAATTGTCGTTATCAGCCTGTCTGTAGATCCAGAAGCGGTTTGGAAAAAGACAGAAGTCAAAGAATCGGCAGACAACTGGCTGCAACTGTCCGATGGACTGGGCATGAGTGGCATAGCGGCTCATTACGGGGTACATGCGCTTCCTTCGTTTATCTATATTTCACCGGAAAGCACCGTCCTGAAAGCCGGACAAGGGTATAAATTCTTGTCGGAAGATATCCGTACATTTATAAAAGACAAATAACCTAATTCAAATGAATATGAAACACGGACTTTACTTATTTATCCCGGAGTTGATAAGCAACGATCCGTAGCTGCTGTATGACGGCTCTTTCACTTATCTGATCTCCTACCTGAAATATACGAACTTTACCGGAGAAGACAGGCCCGCATACGGGATGTGAAAGACGGAACCGTATTCTTCCTGAAACAATTCAGCACGCAGCGGATTATAAATCAAAGATCCAACTGGTTAATGAGCATGGCAGGAAATACGACTTAAAAAACTCTATTTACCAAAGACCATATATAATTGTAAGTTTTCAGCACATAGACATTAACGCACAGTATGAATAAAAAGCCGGAAACAATATACACTATTTGCAAATACAGATGGTCGGCAATAATTGGGTCCAACCCCAAAAGCCGCTTTATACCGCCTAACAGAATGATGGTAAAGGGATGGACCAAATATATTTCATATCCTTCATTAGAATATATATTAATATAACGACGAACCATTGCAGATCTGTCATATAAGAAAACTAATCCCTTTTTCATATAAATTCCACCTATTCCTAAAACAGCCATTCCGTATGAGGCAAACAATAAGTTTGGCGGAAATTTATTAGCTTGCAGATCAAAAGGGACTCTTTCAATTCCGAAAGCATAAATCAAATATCCTGCGGCAGCTATTACACAAACGAGAATTTGCCAGCCTAACTTCTTTTTATAATACAACCCCCATATAGTAAAAAACAGATAGACTATTACAGTTTGAAGCAACTCTGGATAATAAGCGTTGAACAATAGCAACAATACCAAAACGACACTGAAAAGGATAAAAGGTATATTACACCGGCGAATCATCCGGCATAAAAAGGGAAGACAAAGAGATATGATCAAGTAAGGCGGAATAAACCAAATATGATCAAATAATCGATATTCTACCGTAGGGGTAAAGAACACATAAGATATAAAGTCATTCAACGGTATTATCGCTCCCTACTTCAAAGAATGATACACAACAGCCGGAAAACAAGCCAATGCATACTTCCAGTAAGGGATCGCGACTCTTTTTATCCGGCCCTTCAAATAAGTCCGAAACGGTTTTTCCAATGACAGGGGAAAATGAGGCTCCTACTATATAAAACACGGTTGCCATTGCAAAAAATATCCCGGTAATCCAGCCTCTTTCAAATATGCCGACCTTGACACCTTCCCACCATATCAAATGACAAAAACAGGTGATATAGATCATTATAGCCCCTCTGTATATATCCAGATTCCGATCTCTCATGTTCTATTTGTTTCCTATAAGCATTGAAGGTTACAAAGATACTTTTTCCTTTTAATAAAAAAGAGTAATATTGCATACTAAAACAAATCAATCAAATTAATGAGCAATTCCGTACATTTAATCAGCCTCTTATTATTGGCTTCCGGCCTATCCATACACGCCCAGGAAAAGAGAGCCATGACATTCGATGAGATGGTCGGATGGGAACGCATATCCGAACAACGTATTTCCGATAACGGGAAATGGGTATTCTGCAAGATGGAACCCTGGCGGGGAGATGCGACCATCCTGCTATATAATGATAAAGGAGAAGAGAAAGATTCTCAGGGCAATCCTGTATACCCAGAAAACATATTAAAACTCGAAGTTGTTTCTACAAACTTTGGAACAAAATCAAAATAAGAAATAGTTGAAATATTATAAAGCAATAGCGCAGGTTACTCAATGTAACTTGCGCTATTGCTTTATAATATATTTATAGAGAAGTCAGATAAA